>OFMK01001302.1_pt1 | contig 18918 bp, 11 predicted proteins | sample 1541781 | NCBI WGS metagenome assembly OFMK01 (sample SAMN04209250, study PRJEB22552) | human gut metagenome | biome: gut; material: feces | host: Homo sapiens | place: USA: Oklahoma
TGCAGAATGATGTATAGTATTTGCGAGAGGCACCTTCTTTCGTAAATGTTGCAAATGTTTGTTTGAGCACTTTCATTATACAACATCTGGAATCGAAGTGTCTTTCTTTTATGCAAAATCACGAACTTGCTCATTTATAGTAAAAAACTAAAATATTCATCGAATGCCAATTATATTATTTTCCGGGATATAGATTTATCGCAGGGAGAGTATTCCAATGGGGAAGATGATGACTGGAAACCTCTTCAACTGGCAGGAAACATGGAAGGCTGGAGGAACATGGAATCAGGCGCTCCGGTTACTATCTCGAATGTTCATGTGAAACAGACCGCACCGTTAGACTTACAAAAAGACAGTGGGATTGGTTTTTTCGGAAGTATCAGCAGTCATACAATTTTTGAAAAAGGTGAAGGTGGCGGCGGTTTTAAATCTTCAGGCAGAATCAAAGTTCAAAATATTCACTTAGACCATGTACAGATAACGAACAGTGCTTCAACGGTAGACAAAACGCCGGACTCTTTGATTGAGGGGATTCTTGGAGCTTTGGGTGGTTTGCTCGGAGGATTGCTTGATACACTTCTCCAGATTATTCCGGGACTAAGTCTGGGAGATACGATAAAAAATCTATTGGAGTTGAAAAAAAGCAGCCCGGATTTATTCGCAACGGGAAGTTTTGCAGGACGTATCGTTGGTGATGTAACGGTAGAAAACTGTAAAGTGACAAACACTTCCGTACAAAGTGTAAAAGGTATGTCAGGAGGATTTGTAGGATATACGGAAGGAGCTGCAAAATATGATGGGCTTTCGAAGATTCTTGGAGCAGTTGTAGATATACTTTCCGGTTTACTGAATATTATCCCGGGAGTCGGTCTTGGAGATTTGATTACGATTTTGTTGGAGAATGATATAGCGCTCGATAAGTTGATACCGACGGGATATTACAATCCGATAATTAAAAACTGCAGCGTTGTGCTTTCTGACGGACAAATTGGTAATCAGGAACAGGATTATAATGGCGGATTTGTCGGGGCTCAGACAGCCACAGAGATAAGAAATTGTTCTGTTGAGAACCTGAAAATAGTGCAGGCGAAAAATGGAGCCGGAGGATTCGCGGGAATCGAAAGAGATGTCATCTTGCAAGGGGCGTTAAATGATTTAGGAATCCAACTTGCAAAATTCAATATTGACTCAAAGCAGAATGAATGTAGGGTTGATGGTTCGGATATCCAGGTGATTGCGGCAAATTATGCGGGTGGATTTAACGGAGTGATGGCAAATAGTTCTTCAAGGTCTTCTTCCGTCAATCACTTAAAACAGGTTTCGGCTGAGAACTATGCCGGAGGTTTTACCGGACGGGCAACGATAGGATATGGAACAGTGCTTGGTGATGACGGTGAGAAAAATCACACATTGTTGAAATCAATAACGATACTTTTGGAAAAACTTGTGACTTCCGGTGAAACCGGGGTTGAATTAAATCCGACTTTATTGTCCCTTGCGGGTCTCACCCCATCCGAACTTTATGACTGTACGATAGCCGGAGAAGGTTGGAGTGTGTCGGCAACAGGCAATTATGCCGGAGGATTTATCGGTCAGGGAGATGGAGTCAAGCTTTCCGCGAACGGAAATGGAAATCATCTCACGAACCTCACTTCTGTTACCGCGGAAAATTACGCAGGCGGCATAGCGGGAAGCATTGTGACAGCGAACCCAATCGGTGTGTTGAATAAGACGTTGGGTGTAGGAAGTTATCTTGCATCGACGGCGGAGAACATCACAGTGACGGGACAGAATCTGGCAATCGAAGCGAAGAAGAAATATGCTTCCGGAGGATTCGGGCTTGTCCTTGGAGGAAGGATAGACCATGTGGATATCCGGGAACTGGCTTCTGTTACGGCAGGCAATTATGCCGGAGGTTTGGCAGGGCGAAGCGGTACGGGAGCCTTGGCAAAGGAAGGCGGTTTGGACGTGCTTGGTCTCGGACTCGTTAAGGTAGACAATCTTCTCTCGCTTGCGGAGGGCGTACAGGTAGAAATAGCGAATACGACAGTCAGTGGTATTGCAAGCGGAATGGTGATTCGAGCATCAGGGAAAGTCGAGATGACAGACGGAGAATCGATTCTTGCAGGCGGTTTTATTTCTGAGGCAGAAGGCGTTCAGGTAAACGATTCTAATGTGCGGAATTTGAAGCAAGTTTCGGCAGAACACACAGAGGGAAAAGAAAGTTTCGCCGGAGGATTTATCGGCCGCTCTCATACCGGCGGTCTTGCAGGAGTGGCAAGGGAAGAAGAGGATGGAAGCTTGAAACTTCCGGGAATTGCGAATGTAGATTCTTTGCTTACGCTTGTTCCGTATTTGCTGCCAAAGTACAGCAACGCGGTAGTAACCTTTGTGACAAATGAAAAGAATCCGCAAGTACAAGGTACTTATGCGGGAGGGTTTGTCGGAGCAATGCAAAGCGGCTTGGTGGAGACAACAGGAATCGAGCCTTATGTTGTGTTTGGCTTGGAAATGATTCAGGGAGAAGATTATGCCGGAGGATTCTCGGGAAAAGTGGATGCCGGAGCGGTTGCGTCCTCGGATGGACTGGAATTATTAGGCGGAATTCTAAATTTAAGTCTTGACAATTTGATTGACGTGTTAAATGTCTATATTCCAAGCATTCAGTCTGCAGGTGTAAAATCTGCAGAACAAGGATTCACAGTAGAAGCGACAGAAAAAGAGAGCGCTGCTGGCGGCTATATTGGATATGGAAGCGGTGTACAGATTAAGCAATCGGATGTTACTTCTTTGGCACATACGGTAGTGGCACCACCGACAGATAGTCTGGAATCTACAGATGGAAGCAGTTATTTTGGCGAGAACTCTCAATATGCGGTAAAAGGCGGAAAGTATGCCGGAGGATATATCGGATGCGTCGATATTGACTCAGCGGCAGCCGTCGGAGGAGGACTCGGGCTATTGGGAGATTTGTTGAATTTAGAGAATGTATTGTCCGCGTTAGATGCGGTTGCATCCAAGATTTCAGATTCGGATGTAGAAGGATGCTCCGGTGGTTTTTCCGTTTTGGCAAATGGAACAGACAAAGCAGGAGCGATTGGAAAAGCCGGAGGGTTTGCCGGAAGAGTTTCGGGTTCCCAGATTCAGAAATGCAATGTCAGAAACTTTGCATACATCATCGGACAGGAGATGTCCGGTGGTTTTGCCGGAGAGATAGAGCCGGGGAATGTGGCGGCAATACTGGAAGATGGAAGTATTCTGGATGGAATCGTGAATATACGGGATAGTGTGGCAAGCTTGGTAAACACATTCATCCCTATCATTGAAGATAGTTCCACAAGCGCGGTGCCTTGTGGAGGTGCGGTTCGTGCAGAGGGATTATCGGAGGCACAGGCAGCGCGAGGAATTGCCGGAGGCTATGTCGGCTATAACCATGGTGGAAGAATCGATGGAAAGAATATGGAATGTGCAGTGCACAGACTTCGCTCTGTCTATGGAGGAGAATTTGCAGGAGGATTTACAGGGCTTCTGGAAAATGCGGATTTGGCAGGGACAGGAAATATCAGTCTGTTGTTCGGGCTCGTAGAGCTTGGCAATGTATTGAGTCTCTTAAATGCAGTATATCCGACGGAAACGAATACAGCGGTATATGGTCCACTTAGAAATGTGGACATGAATACGTGGAATGCCTGGGTAAAAGGAGTCGGCGAAGAAGGAGTCTATGGAAAAGACTTTCCAACAGAATCGGTGCAGTCGGAAGAAGAACTTCAGAATCTCATCCGGGAGTATGCTTATGGATATCGTGTGAAGGCGGGAAGAGAGCATACCGGAACGGGTAAAATGCAGGCAGGAATTGCCGGAGGCTATGTCGGAAGAATGGAAGGCGGAGTGATAACGGAAGCCCATGCGTGGGATGCAAAAGATATTCTAGCCTATCGAAGCGCCGGAGGATTCGCAGGAGAGATGGTGACCGGAGGCGTGGCGGAGATTGGAAGCGTATCTTTGTTGAAGCTGGATATTCTTGGCTCGCTCAACGCGGTACAGACTTTCGTTCCTGTAATACGGAATTCGGATATCACAGGATATCAGTCGGGAATGCAGGTGAAGACCACCGGAATTCCGAAGAAAAACGCGAGTGAAAAAATAGAAAAATGCGGATATGCCGGAGGATTTGTAGGCAGTATGATAGGCGGACAAATCTGGGGAAATTGGAGTGGAAAAGAAAAGATTCAGACCGATGCAAAACCGGACCCATCAAATAACCGTTGCTTTGTGGCAAATTTGAGAAGAGTGGACGGAAGCAATGCGGTCGGAGGATTTGCAGGGAAAATCGAGCCGGGCAGCGCGGCTGCGCTTAATACATCATCCAGCGAAGGATTGATGGGCGGTTTATTGCAGAAATTAATCGGAACGCCGGGCGATTTACTTTCTTTATTGAATGCAACACTTTCTACGGTGACTGCATCGGATGTGAAGGCATGGGACGATTGGGGAATCTTGGTAAATGGAGTCTATAGCGACGGAAGCGCCAATACGAAGTATGCAAAGGCAGCCGGAGGATTCGCAGGAGAAATCAGAGGCGCCGTTATCGGTGATAAAGATGTGAAGGAACAAGGAGTCCATGTGGAGAATCTTCGAAGTGTGACCGGTGGAGAGCATGCGGGAGGCTTCTTTGGCCTGGCAGATGTGTCGGCAGTTGCAGAAATCACAGGAGACGGAAAGACAAGTATCCTGCAAAGTTTATTAACGCTTGGCTCGTCAGATGTGTTGGATGCATTTCGCACTTATATTTATGATTCCAGCGTTGCAGGTACGAAGGAAGCAGGGCTGGAAGTTCTGGCTCGTGACGGTAAGAAGCAAGAATATGTCAATGATTCGATTTATACAGGAAATGCCGGAGGATTCGGAGGAACGCTGCTGAATAGTTCGGTAAAAAGAAGTGCGGTGACGAACTTGCGGATAGTAGAAGGGCAGAACTATACAGGAGGCTTTATCGGACATCTTGGAAAAAGCGGCGTGGTAGATTTGGACAGCTTGGGTGTCTTTAAAGATGTTATCGGAGTCGGCGCCGGGGTAATGGATGTATTCGGTTCCCATGTCGAGAATTCCCGCGTAGAAGGCATGGAAGATGGATTTACAGTCAAGAGTGAGAACACGATAAATGCACGAGAAAAAGAAGAGATAGCCGGAGGATTTACCGGATATGCAGACTTGGCAAAACTGGACCGCAATGAAGTTATGAAGCTAAAACAAGTGGCAAGCGAAGAAATAGCCGGAGGATTTGCAGGAAAGACAAGCTTTGCTTACCTCGCGAAGATTCAGGCGGATTCATGGCTTGTAAACCAACTGGTAGGATTGCTGAATAAGCTTCTGAAAGCGCTTTGGGTGGAAGATTTGCAGGAAGGAAAAGTAATCCATATCAATCTTGGCATCATTACAGTAGACGCGTTGTATAAAGGAGACCTCGTTCATGTAGATTTGTTAGGGCTTCCGATTCGGATTCGTCTGGCAAAGGGAGAACAACTGGCAACGATTTATATTGGAGACAGTAAGATAGAACTTAATTGTTCGGACGATGGAACGATTCAAAATAATGCAGAGGACTTGAAAAATGAACTGAATATTTCTCTTATAAAAGCGAACCGGACAAGAATTGCGAATTGTAAGATATCCGGCATCCCGGTAGGTTATGATGTATATGGAGGTGGAGCGGGAAATCAATCCAATGGTTCCGGAGAAAAAGGCTGTGCGGGAGGATTTGTCGGATTCAACAACGAGGGGCTTCTGAAGGAAAACTCTATGGAATTTGCAGATGTTATCCGGGGAACAAAAGGTATGACAGGGCCGTTTACGGGAAAGAGCGCGTTGAAGTCAGAATGGGAATTTAATAAACTGGAAAAAATCGAAGGCGAGAATAATACGTATCATATTTATCGCGAACTTCATCCCGAGTACGAAAACATTCTCGGAAAAAATGGACAGATATTACAGAATCAATTTGAAACGTCTCAAAATCCGCCATGGAATATTTATACCATCAAACATTTGGGAAAAGGAAAAGTTGAAACGTTTGAGGACTTAAAAGGCGCGGTATTGAGTGATGGCACAAATACGAAACCGTTGCAGGCGTATGAGGAAGAAGGCGCGATGGCAGTCCTGATGAACAATACGCCGACAAAACCGACACCGCCTGGTGGTGGAGAAGAGGCTCCGGATATTCAGGACCCTTGTAAAGATACGATTGAACTTCGCGTGAAGAAGATATGGAAAGAGGACGAAGAAGAGACGCGTCCAAAAGAAATAGTCCTACATGTGACGAGAACGTATGAAGTTGATGGAGAAACCATAGAAGATACCGAATTTAACGGTAAGAATCAGATTGTTTTGACAGAATCGGACTATCAGTCGAAAGATACATGGGAAAAGGTTTTTGGAAAGTTTGCTGCTTACAAAGAAGGAGAAAACGGTCAAAAATATTACTACACATATCATGTGAGTGAAGATGTGCTTTCAGGCTACCACACAGAAATTTCCTACAAAGGGAAATATCAGTATGGAGTTACGATTACAAACTCGAAGGAATGGGAAGCGAATCCTCTTCCGGAGACAGGGGGGATGGGAACAACCCCGTATTATGCGATAGGAATTTTGCTTTTAGCGTTATTAGGAATGACTGAGGTGTTGAGACGAAAAAAACGAAAAGCAGAGTCACTATAAAAAGATAAAGGAGAGAAAGAACATGAAGAAAATGAAAAAATGGGCAGCAGTCGCGTTAGCCCTTGTCATGACAATGGCGCTTGGAATGACAACGTTGGCAGCAGAAGCGGCTGCCGCGAAAAAAGGAAGCTTGACGGTGAATGTGAACGCAGAGAACACATTACAAGGGCAGAGATTGGACTTGTATAAGTTGTTTGACCTTACAGTAAGTGGAGAAGGGGATAGTGCAAAATTCGGATATACAGTAAGTCCGGAGTACAAAGACGCATTAAAAAAGGTTTTAGGACTTGGAGAAAATGCTGCAGATGATGAATATTATCAGAAAGTTTCCGAGAAAAAGGATGCAGAAGTAATTAAGAAATTTGCAGAAGACCTTTCAAAAGAAATTTTAGCAGAAGGAAAAGCAGCAACTACGACATCTGGTAAAATCGAGGGAGAAGTTCAGTCTTATACATTTAATGACTTAGACTATGGATACTATCTTGTACACCAGACTGGAACAACAAAACTCCAATCTTCTTTAGTTTCTGTATATGGAACATCCAGCGAGATTGATTTGAAAGGTACGACTCCTTCTATTGAGAAGAGAGCGAATCAGGAAACAGTTTCCATCAATCAGGTTGTCGAATATACGGTAACAGGTATGATTCCGGATTCAACAGGACATGCCGAATATGTGTATAAGATTCACGATACGTTGTCAAAAGGTCTTGATTTTTCAGATAAGACCGGAACTGTAAATCAAGGTACAAATTACAATGTTTCTGTAAAAATCGGAGATGGAGCTGCGGAAACAGTCGAAGCGACGTTATCAGGAGATGGAAATAGACAGATGAGTATTGATTTGTCTTCCTGGGTAAGAAATCATAAGAATGATGCCGGAAAAGAATTTACAGTTACATATTATGCAAAAGTAAACGAGGATGCGGTAGTCACAGAGAAAAACATTGCTTCATTGGAATACGGAAATAAACCGGGAGAAACAACGACTACAAAACCATCAGAGGCGAAAACTCCGACGTATGCTTTGAATATCAACAAAACAGACATGAAGACAACTATGCTGGAAGGAGCGGTTTTCCGCCTGTATCAGAACGAGCAGGATGCGCTCGCTGTAAATGATAAAGCGATGAAAGTTAAAGGTCAGGATGGAAAGTATACAGTAGATGCCGACCAGACAGGCGGAGCAAATATGGATATGATTTCTGTAAAAACACAGCTTGACGGACAGAACTACAACTTACAGTTAAACGGTCTTGCGGCCGGCACTTATTACCTGGTGGAGACAAAGGCGCCGGAAGGATATAACAAGATTGCAGACCCTGTGATGATTAAAATTAATAAAAGTGAAACAGACGATGTCAATGATTGGACATTGGAAGGAACAGAAGGTGTGATAAAAGACAAAATTTTAGATGTCAAAAATAGCACTGGTTCCCTTCTCCCAGAGACAGGTGGAATGGGTACGATTCTGTTCACAGGCATCGCAGTTGTGTTAATTGTAGGAGTAATGATTAGCTTCGTAGTGAGCAGAAGAAAACGATAAGTAAATAAGGCCAAGAAGAGTGGCTGTCCGCTTCGGACAGCGCTCTTTCTGCCATAACAACAGGGAGAATGAAATGAAACGACAACAGAAAAACAACCGAATAATTTTTGATATCATACGTATTGTGGTTCTTTTGATTGCATTCTCCGTATTGTTATACCCGGCAGTCAGCAATTACCTGTATGAGAAAAATAGTGGAAAAGTTATCTCTGTCTACGATGAGAAGGCTGTGCAGATGAGCGGGGAAGAGCGGGAACAGATGATTGCCGAAGCCAGGGCATACAATGAGGAGATGCTTGGAAATGTAGAGCTTTTAGACCCTTTTTCAACGGGAAAACGAGAAGTCAACGAACGTTATGAACGTATTCTGGATATGAACGGTTCCGGAATGATGGGACATGTCCGGATTCCTTCGATTCATGTGGATTTGCCGATTTATCATGGGACGAGCGAAGAAGTGCTGCAAGTTGGAGTGGGGCATTTTGAAGGGACTTCTTTTCCGGTAGGCGGAGAAAGTACGCATACGGTTTTGACGGGACATCGAGGACTTCCGTCTAAGAAACTGTTCACAGATATGGATGAGTTGAAAGAAGGGGACGTCTTCTATATCAAAGTTGCAGGAGAAACTCTAGCGTATGAAATCGACCAGATTCTTACGGTGCTTCCGGAAGATACGGAGGCGTTATCTATTGTACCGGGAAAGGATTACGCGACATTGGTAACTTGTACCCCATATGCGGTAAATACGCATAGACTGCTCGTGCGGGGACATCGGATTCCTTACGAAGAAGCGGTTGAGAAAGAGCCGGATAAAGTGGAAAGACGTAAAATTCCATTTGAAATCAAGGTGTTGATTGCTGCGATTCTTATGATTCTTGCCGTTTTTATCGGCGTACGCGTTTATGAAGGAAAACAAAAGAAAAAGAGAAGAAGAGGGAAAAGAGGAAGAAGGAAGAGGTGAGAAGGATGAAAAAGTGGGCGGCATTGTGCTTGACGCTATTGTTTTTTTTCGTGCCGGCAGTACAGGTACAGGCACAGGAAGATATGGGAAGTATTGCGATTGAATATCATGGAAGAACAGAAGAAAATGAGATGATTCCGCTTGAAGGAGCGTCATTCCTTCTCTATCGAGCAGGAGAGAAAAGAGAAGGCGGATGGGAACTGACAGGAGAATTTCAGGATTCCGGAATTTCTTTGGCAGATAAAACGGCATCTGGGCGAAGAGAACAGGCGAAACAATTGTATGATTACGCAAAAAAATATCAAATATCCGGTAGGAAACAGAAAACAGATGTGAACGGTGATACATTGTTTGGGGAATTGGAAGAAGGACTGTATTTACTGGCGCAGGAGCAGCCGGTTTCTTATGAAGGAAAAGGGACTTTTGTCTCGGCTCCGTTTTTGATTGATATTCCGGAGGAAGCAACCGGGGCGTATCATCGAGTGGTGAAGCCGAAAAGCGAGTGGAAACCATCCGAGCAACCGGAGAAGCCACCGGCAAACGAACAAGATAAAGAGGAAAAACCGTCTGAAAAACCCGGAGGAAACGGACCAGTGAAGACAGGAGATGAAGCGCCTCTGTCTGAACTTCTGGTTATCATTTGCGGTGCGGGGGTAGTAATTGCAGCATTGATGAGAAGAAGATAAAAGAATCAAATATTCATAAAAAGGACTATATATCAGAGAGTGCGGATTAGCAAATGGTATATAGTTTTTTTGTGATTAAAACTGTTCTATAAGAGGGGAAAAATAGATATAGAAGATTCTTATAGATAAGTAATACATATAGATATTATTGATTGGACTTCGTTCAGAAAGAACGTATAATGTATAATTAGGTTTAATAATACATTATCAAAGGAGAATGAAGTCGTGAACAGAAAGATGAAAACAAAAGAAATTGTAGTAGTGGCTATGGTTGCGGCGGTAATCGGAGTGATTTTTACACTTCTTGATTATGCATATATGCCGTTGTCAGCGATGCTTGGACAAATTTTTATGGAAATAACATTTGGTATCTATATGTTATCGCCTGCTCTTCCGATGTATTTGGTTAGAAAGCCGGGAGTTGCTGTTTTTGGAGCCTTGGTTGCAGCAGGGGTAAATCTTCTTCTTGGAAGTCCATATGGAATACAATTAATTCTTGCAGGGGTTCTTGAAGCGCTCGGAATAGAAATCGGATATTTGATTGGCGGAAAATATGAAGGAAATCTTATCAATATGATTGTTGGTGGGGGTCTTGGTGGTTTGTTTGTTTTTGGAAGAGATGCCATATTCTTTGGAACACTTGGAAATGGACCTGCGGTAGTAGCAGGGATTCTTGTGGTTCGTCTGCTGAGCGCAACAGTAGTGGCTATTCTTTTAGTAAAAGTGATTACAGCAGCATTGAAGAAAACGGGGGTATTAAAAGGATTTGCATGTGTAAAATAAGTGAAATTGTATCTCCGATATTAGAGATAAAAGACGTATCATACATTTATGAGGGAGAGACATATCCGGTTTGGGAGAATCTCTCCTATTCCTTTGAAAAAGGGAAAATTCATGCGATTAGTGGCCCGAGTGGGTGTGGGAAAAGCTCGATTCTCTATTTTCTAGATGGACTGATTCCGCATATGTATGAAGGAGAGTTAAGAGGAAAACTTTATTTTAAAGGTGAAGATATTACGGAACAGTTACCAAGATATCGTTGTGAATATTTGGGATTTGTAATGCAGAACCCGGAAAGTCAATTCTGCACCTTTACGGTAGAGGAAGAATTGGCGTTTGGAATGGAGAACTTGGGGCTTTCTGTAGAAAAAATGAAAATTCGTATCAAACAGGTTTTGGATTATGTCGGAATGTCAGAGTATGAACACGTTGAGTTAGCGAAATTGTCTGGTGGACAGAAGCAGAAAATAGCAATCGCATCTATTTTAGTTATGGAACCTGAGATTTTACTTTTGGATGAACCAACAGCCAATCTGGACCCGATAAGTAGAAATGAGATTTTTTCTTTGATTGCACGTCTTGCGAATGAAAAGCAAATGACGATAGTAATTGTTGAACATAATTTGGAAGAAATGCTCGAATACGTAGATTCTATTTTGATGTTGGATGAAGCGGGAAGAATCGTTGCTTCCGGAAGTGGGGAAGAAGTAGAACAATTATTTTTTAAAAACAAAGCTTTATATGAGAAAAAATTTTTATATTTACCAGAAGATATTTCGAGAGAAGAATGTATTTTAAAAATAGAAAATCTTACATTTTCATATCCGGGAGAAAAAAATGAAAATTTAAAGGTGATAGAGGGTTTGAATCTTGAGATAAAAAAGCAGGAGTTTTTAGCGATTGTCGGAGAAAACGGAGTTGGGAAAACAACATTGATGCATCTTTTGTTTCGGATTTTAAAGCCAGACAGTGGAACGATTGAACTTTTTGGGAAAAAGATTGAAGATTATAAAATAAAAGAATTATATCATCAGATTGGCCTTGTGTTTCAAAATCCGGAAAATCAGTTTGTTACGAATACAGTGAAAGATGAAATGTTATTTAGTTTAAGACGAATGAAAATGAGTGAAGAGGAAAAGGAAAATCGTGTAAAGAACATGCTTCTAAAATTTCATTTGGAAAAGGAAAAGGAGAAGAGTCCGTTTACATTGAGTCAGGGGCAGAAGAGAAGATTGAGTGTCGCAAGTATGTTGCTGACAAATCAGAAGATTTTATTTTTGGATGAACCGACTTATGGACAGGACTTTGAAAATAGGCATGAACTTATGAGGGATATGTGGGAACTGGTTCATGAAGGTATTACGATTGTAATGATTACCCATGACCTGTCTCTTGTTAGGCAGTATGCAACAAGAGTGGTAGAAATTGGAAAAGGGAAAGTACTTTCTGATTTACCGACAAAGTCTTATTTTGAAAGAAAGAAGGAAGGGGAGATTTAAAGCATGTTTGCATACATAGAAAAGGATTCTTTTCTTCACAGGAGAAATCCGATAATAAAATTTGCAATTATACTTGTTTGGACTTTTGTAGTCAGCATGTCGTATTTCCCTGTTCTTCCGATTCTTATTTTTCTCATTGCATTCTTCGGGACGTGGATAGGGGGAAAGATTCCGATTGGAAATCTATTCAAAAGATTACTGGTCTTTATGACAGTTAGTATTATATTTATGATTTCCATGCTTTTTTTAAGAGGAATTGGAGAGGAGCCAGGGGTTATATTACGTTTTTGGTTTCTTCAATGGACAGAAAAAGATATTGTGCATGCGATTTCTCTTGGATTTCGAATTCTGGCATTTGTTACTTTATCGATGAGCTTTGTCCTTACGACAAGGCCAAGAGATTTGGTGCTGAGTATTATTTTGCAGTGTAAAGCTTCGGCAGTTCATGGATATGCTGCCATGGCAACTTACCGATTTTTGCCGGAATTACAATCACAGGTCGATATGATTCATCTTGCACAGGAAATCAGAGGAATTCCTTGGAACAAGGGAATTATTTCGAGATTTACTTCTCCGTTCCGAGTCATGCTGCCATTATTTTGCGTTGCGGCAAGGAGAGGAGAACGTGTCGCCTGTGCGATGGAAAGTCGTGGACTTGGACGGGAAAATGGAAGAACTTTTTATAAAAAGACTCAAGTAGGAAAAGCAGATTGGGTATTTTTTACAGCTATGCTTGTGGGATTAGCAATTCTTGTCGGAATACTTATCAAGTTGGATTTGTATCGTTTTAGTTTTGCAGCAATACGTTAAGGAGGGAAAAAATAATATGCCGTATAAACATAGTAAAATACAATATGGATTGCCGCATGAGATTTATCCAAAAGATAGAGTTTGTGAGCAATTAGAGATATTAAAAGAAACCATTGGGTTAAAAACAGAACCTGTTGCAATTACATTTCTATTTACAGAGGAAGAGTATAATGCGTATCCGATTGAGGAGACAAAGAATGCTATGACATACTGTTTGATGATAAAGCAGGCAGCGATAAATAAAAGAGGATTAAAAAGCCGGTTAGAACATCACAAATGTGATGGTGCAACGACAGCCTTGGCTTTGGAAGAAAGTACGGAGAAAATCGAAAGCGGAAGAGAATATTTTTCTTATCACCTGTATTCTTCGGTTTCGGTGGCAAGAAGAATGAGGTCGGGGATTAAGAGTCTCCATAGAGAAGGATTTTCTGTATACGGAGTGGCGATTGTTCCGTTAAAAGATTGTGTGAGAACACCGGATGTCATTATCATGGTAACAAATCCGCTTCAGACAATGCGATTGATACAGGGCTGTGAATATGAGACAGGCAGAAAACCATCAATTGATATGGGAGCGATGCAGGCTATGTGCTCAGAGCTTACGGTATCGCCATATATGACGGGAGAAATGAATGTCAGCGTAATGTGTCCAAGTACGCGTATGCTATGTAAATGGAGCGAAAATGATATGGCTGTGGGGATTCCGTATGAATTGTTTGAAAGAATTACAGACGGGGTTGAGGCTACAAAACCAAGTTATTAAGTAAATAAAAGAATCAATAAGGTGGCTATTGTGAGAAACATACTTCATATGAGAAACACGCAGCTTGCGGTAATGAAGTTTGTCTTTTAATCGCCGTTCGCGTGGAAGATTGTGCTTTTGCACAATCTTTTTCGGTTGAAACGTTCTACATATTGTGCTATTATGTTTTGGAAAACACAATAAATAGTAACGGAGTGAAACGATGAGTCAGAGAGAAGTACAAGATATTATGCAGGCATTTCCACAACTTCAAGAGCTGGAGATGCTGTTACATGAGATAGAAAGACAGTTTTCAGGGGAAGAGTATGCGTTGGAACATTTAGCGGAGAAGTTTTCTTCCTTTCAAAAGGAACGGATGCAGGAAGAGGAAAGTTTTCATTTTTTGATAAAGGCTGCAGTGGAACTTACGACGCAGGAAGCTCCGAAGTGGGAAATGATTGCGGCGCGGCTCCGTATGTTGTCTTTTTCAAAAGAGTTAGAGAAGACGATGAAGGCGTGTGAGATTACGTCTTTTTATGAGAAAGTCGTGTTTCTGACAGAGCAGGGACTTTACGGAGCCTATATTTTGGAACATTATACGAAGGAAGAATTGGATGAATTTGAAGGGTTCTTGGATAGTGAGAGGAACTATTTGTTTACCTATTCCGGTTTGGAACTGCTTTTGAGTCGTTATATTATTCGGACTGGAAAGGGAGTTCCGACGGAAAGTCCACAGGAAATGTTTCTTGGCATAGCGATGCATCTGGCTATGAAGGAGACGGAAGACAGGAAGAGATGGGTCTGGAAATTCTATGATATGTTAAGCTCGTTGAAGGTGACAATGGCGACGCCGACACTCGCAAACGCAAGAAAACCTCGCCATCAGCTCTCTTCTTGTTTTATAGATACCGTTCCGGACAGTTTGAATGGGATTTACCGAAGCATTGATAATTTCGCCAAAGTGAGCAAATTTGGTGGAGGTATGGGAATGTATTTCGGAAAGGTTCGAGCGAGTGGAAGTTCTATCTGTGGTTTTGAAGGCGCTGCGGGAGGAGTGATTCGCTGGATTCGTCTGGCAAATGATACGGCGGTTGCAGTGGACCAGCTCGGAGTAAGACAGGGAGCGGTCGCGGTATATCTGGATGTGTGGCACCGGGATTTGCCGGAGTTTTTGAACCTTCGGACAAACAATGGAGATGACAGGATGAAAGCACATGACGTATTTCCTGCGGTGTGTTATCCGGATTATTTCTGGGAACAGGCGAGGGACAATATCGAAGGAGACTGGTATCTGATGTGTCCGCATGAGATTCTGACAGTTAAAGGATACGCGCTGGAGGATTGTTTTGGAGAAGAATGGAGAGAGAAATATCTGGATTGTGTGCAGGATGAGAGAATCCGGAAACGGGTAATTCCAATCAAAGACATCATTCGTCTGATTATTAAGAGCGCGGTGGAAACAGGAACTCCGTTTACCTTCAACCGGGACCATGTGAATCGCGCCAATCCAAACGGCCACAAAGGAATCATTTACTGCAGCAATCTTTGCACAGAAATTGCGCAGAATATGCGGGGAATCGAGGAAGTAGAAGAGCGGATTGAGACGGTAAACGGAGAGACGGTTGTCGTGACAGTGACAAAGCCGGGTGAATTCGTGGTGTGCAACCTTGCGAGCCTTTCCCTTGGACACTTGAATGTGGAAGATGAAGCGGAGATTACGGAGATTACGAATCGTGTCGTGCGTGCCCTTGATAACGTGATTGATTTGAATTTCTTTCCGGTTCCATATGCGAAAGTAAATAATGAAGCGTACCGGCCGATAGGTCTTGGAGTGAGCGGCTATCATCATATGCTCGCCAAGCATGGTATTGCGTGGGAGAGTGAGAAACATTTGGAATTTGCGGAACAGGTCTTTGCAAGAATCCATTATGCGGCGATTGCTGCAAGCAGCCGTCTGGCGAAGGAAAAAGGAAGTTATGCGTATTTTGAAGGAAGCGACTGGCAGACGGGGGTATATTTCGAAAAACGTGGATTAGTTGACGGAAAATGGGAGAAGCTTCGGGAACAGGTGAAAGAACAGGGACTTCGGAACGGATATCTTCTGGCGGCAGCGCCGACAAGCAGTACAAGTATTATTTCGGGGACAACGGCGGGGCTGGACCCGATTATGAACCGATATTTTCTGGAGGAAAAGAAAAATGGCCTGATGCCGCGTGTGGCGCCAGACCTTTCGTTTGAGACGTATTGGTTTTACAAAAATGCGCATTATATCGACCAGCGTTGGTCTGTCAGGGCATGTGGAGTAAGACAACGTCATATCGACCAGGCACAGAGCATGAATCTATATATTACAAACGAGTATACGTTCCGAAAAGTGCTGGACCTTTATCTTCTTGCGTGGGAAGAAGGCGTGAAAACAATCTATTATATCCGGTCGAAGAGTCTGGAAGTGGAAGAATGCGAATCATGTTCTTCCTAGAATATGAGATGGGAAAGGAAGAAAGAAATGGAACAATTAAAAAAGAAACCGCTTTTTAATCCGGAAGGGGATGTAGAAGTACAGAAGAGAAAAATCATTGGAGGCAATACGACGAACCTGAATGATTTCAACCATATGAAATATGGATGGGTGAGTGAGTGGTATCGCCAGGCTATGAATAATTTTTGGGTGCCGGAAGAGATTAATCTGGGGGTGGATGTGAAAGATTACAAGAACCTTCCGTTTCCGGAGAGACGGGCATACGATAAGATTCTGTCATTTCTCATCTTCTTGGATAGCATTCAGACGGCGAACCTTCCGAATATCAGCGAATATATTACGGCAAATGAAGTCAATCTCTGTCTTTCTATTCAGGCGTTTCAGGAAGCCGTTCACAGCCAGAGCTACAGCTACATGTTGGATACGATTTGCGAACCGCAGGAGAGAAATGAAGTCCTGTATCAGTGGAAAAAGGATGAGCATCTGTTAAAACGAAATGAATTTATCGGGAATCTTTATAATGAATTTCAAGAAAAAAAGAGTAAAGAAACTCTTGTAAATACGGTTGTTGCCAACTATATTCTGGAGGGAATTTATTTCTACAGCGGATTTATGTTTTTCTATAATCTGGGAAGAAATCAGCGGATGCCGGGGTCTGTACAGGAAATTCGATACATCAATCGGGATGAGAATACGCATCTGTGGCTGTTTCGCAGCATTTTATTAGAACTAAAGAAAGAAGAACCGGAATTATTTACGGAAGAACATGTGAATCGGTATCGGATGATGATAAGAGAAGGATGCGAGCAGGAAATCGCATGGGGACATTATGTGATTGGGGACGATGTGCAAGGACTAACCCGGAATATGATTACAGATTATATTCAGTATCTTGGGAACCTGCGCTGCAGAAATCTTGGGTTTGCGCCGATTTATGAAGGACACGAGGAAGAACCGGACAGTATGAAATGGGTAGGACAATATTCTAACGCGAACGCAATCAAGACCGATTTTTTTGAGGCGAAAAGTACAGCTTATGCGAAAAGCAGCGCATTAGTTGATGACTTGTAGAAAAAATTTAAAATTACTGTTATAATAGGAGAAATAAGAATAAATTCTGGGAGGACAGTTATGTTTCAAGAAGTATCAAGAGAATTGTTAGATTTTATCGGAAAAAGTTATAGCACATTTCATGTGATTCGGAATATGAAAGAGGAATTGGATGCGAATGGATTTACAGAACTCTTTGAAGAGCAGAAATGGAACTTGGAAGAGGGCGGGAAATATTATGTAGCAAGAAACGAATCTTCTTTGATTGCGTTTCGCATTCCGAAAAAGGGATTTACGGGATTCCAGATTATGGCAAGTCACAGTGATTTCCCGACATTCAAACTGAAAGAAAATGCGGAAATGTGTGTGGAGAATCAGTATATCAAGCTGAATGTAGAAAAATATGGCGGAATGCTGTGTGCTCCTTGGTTTGACCGGCCGCTTTCTGTTGCGGGAAGACTACTTGTGAAAGAAGATGGGAAAATCGTGACAAAGCTTGTACATGTGGATAGGGACTTGGTGATGATTCCAAATCTTGCAATCCATATGAACCGCGAGGCGAATGATGGCTACAAATACAACGCACAGGTGGACATGCTTCCGCTTTTCGGTGGTGAAGATGCGAAGGGAAAATTGATGCAAATCATCGCGGAAAGCGCAGGAGTAAAAGAAGAAGATATTCTCGGAAACGATTTGTATTTGTATAATCGTATGCCTGGAACTATCTGGGGTGCAGAAGGAGAATTTGTATCCTCTCCGAAATTAGACGATACGCAGTGTGCATTTGCATCGCTGAAAGCATTCCTGGCAAGCGAGAATCCACATGCTGTGCCGGTACATTTTGTATCCGATAATGAAGAAGTTGGAAGCGGCACAAAGCAGGGAGCGGCTTCTACATTTTTGAAGGATGTATTGATGAGAGTGAATCGTGCCATGGGAAGAACGGAAGAAGACTATCTGAGAGCCCTTGCTTCAAGTTTTATGCTCTCCGCAGATAATGCACATGCAGTACATCCGAACTATGCAGATAAGACAGACCCGACGAACCGCCCATATTTGAATCAGGGAGTTGTGATTAAATATAATGGAAACCAGTTATATACAACGGATGGTGTATCCGCGGCGATTTTCAAGAGTCTGTGTGAGAAAGCAAAAGTTCCGTATCAGACGTTCGTAAACCGTTCCGATATGAGAGGCGGTTCCACACTTGGAAACATTTCCAATACACAGGTTGCATTAAATACAGTAGATATTGGAATCCCGCAGCTTTCCATGCACTCATCCTATGAGACATGTGGTGTAAAAGATACGTATTACATGATTGAAGCCGCAAAAGAATTTTATAGCGCAGCGATAATATGTGAAGGGAAAGGGAATTACAGGATAAAATAATAGTGAAATAAAGATAAGGCAGAAAATCTTCTGGTAAACAGAGATTTTCTGTCTATTTTTTATGAAGAATATAATGCTGAAAAATATTTTGAAAAATCAATATGAAATAATATTAAAAATCATTTTAGAAGAAGTGAGTTGTTATTTGAATGTTTGGAGAAAATAAAAATAGTACGATTTCTTATTTGTTCTTATGTTTTGGGGGATGTGAAAAAACTCGATTGAGTTTTTTCACATCCCTCTTTTTGCTTTTGTT
>OFMK01001303.1_pt1 | contig 18902 bp, 17 predicted proteins | sample 1541781 | NCBI WGS metagenome assembly OFMK01 (sample SAMN04209250, study PRJEB22552) | human gut metagenome | biome: gut; material: feces | host: Homo sapiens | place: USA: Oklahoma
CCGGCCTGACGCCGGGTGCGGGGCCGCTTGCTTTTCACCGTGCAAAAAAGCGGAAGAAGGGGCAGTCCTGCAAATACCAGGCCACAAAATTGTTGATATACACGTTCTCCACATGGTTCACCGTGCCGTAGGGGTCATAGGCAATGCCGAAGTGCCCGGCATTCCACACCACGATAAAGCCGTGCCACAATTCCACAAGCGGCGTCACGGCACCGACGCAGAGCGCCGCCACAAGCAAAATATAAAGCGCCTTTTCCCATGCCTTTCCGGTGCGGAATACACTTTTCCTGCGGACAAGATACCCCAGCACCATGCAGGCCAGCACCAGCAGCGCCGGGATGGAGGCGCGCATGGTGAAATCGCCCGTGCCTGCGGCGCCCATGCGGAACAGCGGATATACCATCAGGCTGGCGGCAGTGAGGTAGAACAGGGCGTCTTTCTTATGGTCGTGCCAGATAAGGGCCAGATACACACCGCACTCCAGCATGTAAAAGCGCACAAGATCAAACAGCTCTTTGCCCGCATCCACCTCCTGCCTGCCGGAAAGGTAAAAGCAGAAGCGCCCTTCCTCCATAGTGGTGGCCGCATTGGAGGAAAAATAGAGATAAAACACTGGAAGGACAGCCGCCAGCACAAGCAGATTCTGGCGTGAGAACACCTCACGCCAGAAGGCGGGCAGGCGCCCTGCCCGCACGCTTTGCACAAGGCGCACCGCGCCACATTACGGCAAGCCCTACAAAGGGCAGCGGACCGAAGGGCAGCGCCAGCAGGCCCAAAAGCGCATAGTTTTCCACGCTTTTTTCATTCAGCACACACAGCGTCATCAGCCACGGCACCACCGTCTGGTTGAACACCCAAAACAGGCAGGTGGTCATAGAGCTGTACTCATTTGTGCCCGCCCAGCGCTCTATATGAAAGCCGACGTCCTGATGATCCACGCCGTGCCCACAATATCCAGCCCGCTGAAGGCCATAAAGCCCCCACACACCAAAAGCACGGCCAGCCACCCCTGCGGCTGCAGCGTAACCGCAAGCAGGCAGAGCACAAGAAAGACGCCAAGGCTCGTCCATAAAAACAGCGCAAAATTTGCCGCCAGCCACGCCGCGCCCGCGGCGCCTGTCACTGCCAGCACCGCTTTGCCCGCCAGGGCCGGAAGCAGCCAGTGGCAGATGTAATACACCAGAGCAAAGGGCTCGCCGTGGTTGCCGAAGCCGCCGCTGCCGCTTTGATAATACACGGGCCAGGAATAATTCACAAGGTCGTGCAGAACGCCGTTGCGGTTCGCAAAATCTGTGTTCTGGTAAAAATAGCCGCCCTGCCCGCCCCAAAAGCACCAGATGAGCGCAAAGGCCAGCATTGCGGCCAGCACCCATGCCGGCACGCACAAGGCCTTTTCCTGCGGCGCCGCAGACCCTTTTCTTCCGGGGCGCAGGCAAAGCACGCCCGCCGCCAGCAGGGCCGCGGCCGGCACGCCCCACCACGGCTTCAGCCAGCCCAGCAGGAATACCGCCACCGGCACCGCGGCATACAGCACCGCCGCAAAGCGCAGCTTTGCATAGGAAAGCCGCACACTGTTTTTTCTGGAAAAGGAAGCTTCGCGCATCTGTCCGTCCCCCACAGCAATATCTTCCGCAGGCAAGAAGCCCTCTGTTAAGATACAGCATACCATAGCGCGGCTGTTTTTTACACAAAGAACTGCGGGCATGGGGCCTGTGCCCGGCAAAAGTCAGGTCCTCCGGCTAAGCCGGGGACTTGCGTAAGCTCTGGAAGGGCATACTACCGGCAAGCCTCTCAAAAGGCATTGAATATTCTGCCTTCTGCATCACCTGCCCCGCCTCCCCCGTTTCTTCCCGTTGCGTGCTGCATCTTTTTGATGCTGACAGCCCGTTTTGATGCGCCCTTATTTTTTGCGGCCATGCGGCGCCTGCCGGGTGCGTTTCTGCCCGTCGCCCCGTCCCGAAAATGCCCGGCGCGCTTTTCTTTTTGGGTAAAATATGCTATATTGTAACAGGATTTTTATGCTGGAAGGGGGCGGCAGCCATGCGGCGCATCTTGAAATTTCTGATGTCGCGCTCTTTCTTTTTCTCGGTGATGATTCTGCTGCAGCTGGCACTGTTCATCGCCCTCATGGTCACGTTCAGCCGCGTGGGCGGCGTGGCTTACCTGCTTATCACCCTCACCGTCGTAGTGGTGATGATGGCCGTGCTGGAAAAGACGAACACAAACCCCGCCTACCGCATCATGTGGCTTTTGATTGTGGTGACGATGCCCATGTCCGGCGCGCTGTTTTATCTTTTGTGGGGCAGCCATGGCATCAAGCCCAAAAAGGCGGAGGATTTCCTTCGCATCGAGCACCGCGCCAATAAAATCATGCGGCAGGCCAAAGCGGCCCAGCGCGCGTTCTTCACCCAATATTCGGAATACCTCCCCCATATGGAGTACCTGGCGCGCAACGCCGCCGCGCCGCTGTATGACGGCACAAAGGTAGAGTATTACCCCTTCGGGCAGGACTTTTTCCCCCGTTTTCTGGAAAAGCTGAAGGCCGCGCGCCATTATATTTTCATGGAATATTTCATCGTGCAGGACGGCGAAATGTGGGGCCGCACGCTGGAGGTGCTGCGCCGGAAGGTAAAAGAGGGCGTGGACGTGCGCGTTTTGTACGATGGCTTCGGCTGCCTGTTCACTCTGCCCTCCGATTATGCCGAGACGCTGCGCGCGCAGGGCATCCAGTGCTTTGCCGTCAGCCCCATCCGCTTTTCATGGCATCCGTCGGATTACAAGCTGCTGAACCACCGTGACCACCGCAAAATAACTGTCATAGACGGTGAAGTAGGCTTCACCGGCGGCATGAACTTTGCCGATGAATATATCAACCGCAAGAAGCGCTTCGGCGTGTGGAAGGACACCGGCTTCATGCTGGAGGGGCCCGCCGTGTTCAGCCTTACCGTCACATTCCTGAAAATGTGGGACTATGTGGCCGAGACGCGCACCCGGTATCTGGATTATCTGCCGGAATCCGCTTACCCCTCTGCGGAGGGCTTTGTGCAGCCCTACTGCGATTCCCCACTGGACAGCGAGAACGTGGCGGAAAACGCCTATTTCAATGTGCTGCGCCACGCGCAGCGCTATGTCTACCTGATGACACCGTATCTCATCTTGGATAATGAGATGACCACCGAGCTGTGCCTTTCGGCCAAAAGCGGCGTGGATGTACGCATCATCACGCCCGGCATCCCGGACAAGCCCTATGTTTACTATGTGACGCAAAGCTATTACCCGGAGCTTTTGCGCGCGGGCGTGCGCATCTACGAGTACACCCCCGGCTTTGTGCACGCCAAAATGTTTGTATCAGACGACAGGCTGGCCATTGTGGGCAGCGCCAACACCGATTACCGCAGCCTGTACCTGCATTATGAAAACTGCTGCCAGTTCTTCGGCGGGCATATTGTGGGCGATGTAAAGGCAGATTTCGAGGCTACCATGGCCATGTGCCATGAGGTGACAGCCGAGGATATCCGCCGCGTGCCGCTGTATAAATGGCTGGCGCAGATGTTCCTGCGGCTGTTTGCGCCCTTGATGTAGGGCGCCGCGGCACAAGAATGCTCAGGCAAAAGGAGGAAACAGAATTGAAACTTGTTGTGATAGACGGCCAGGGCGGCGGCTTCGGCAAGGCCATCATCGAAGCCCTGAGGGCCAAGGGATATACAGGCGATATCCTCGCGGTGGGCACAAACGCTCTTGCCACCTCTGCCATGCTGAAGGCGGGCGCCAGCACCGGGGCCACCGGCGAAAATGCCGCCACGGTGAACGCCGCGCGGGCGGATATTGTCACCGGGCCGCTGGGCCTTGTAATGGCAAACAGCATGCTGGGCGAGTGCACCCCGGCCATGGCGGCGGCTATTGCGCAGAGCCCTGCCGTCAAGGTGCTGGTGCCCGCTGCCAAATGCAACGTGCAGGTAGCGGGCTTTGCCCCGAAGCCGCTGGGAGAATTGATAGAGGACGCCGCCCGGAAGGTGCTTTGCCTGTTGGAGCAGGGCGGCTGACGCATCACTTGCCCATGGTACAGCAGCCTAAACAGACAATTATAACCACCGGCCGTGCCGCTGGTTTGCGCAGGCATCCTTAGGGCCTTTCACCTTCTGAACCCATAGGCTTACTTATAATTTTCCCACTGTATATAGCCCCCACTGCTCTTAAAATAGCGGTGGGGGCTTCTCTTTGGCACAGCTTCAGTGAACAGGACCATCCGCTATGCTGGTGAGGCCTGGCCCCTCAAGTATCAAATGAAGCGGGCTGACAAACAGCCGCCTTACAATTTGAGCAGGCCCCTGACAGAAGAAAGAATGACATTTAAATAGCGGCAGGGCACATAATGCAGGCGAAAAAATTCCGGCGCATCTTGAGACGCATACCGGTAAAACGCCCCTATGGAACTTACTTACGCCTCCGGCTTAGCCGGAGATTTTAACGTAGCCTGCCTCGCTTTCCTTCTCTGCTCTTATCGCGGTTTACCAGCAGTTCCCCGCTTTGTCCGGGTATCTTTTCGGGCATCGCAAAAGCTTTTTGAAGCCAACGGCTCTGCCGCCGGTTTTGTCAAGGCAAAAGGGCGTGCGGCTTTGTGAAAGCGCACGCCCTTGTACTATTTTGGGGAGCTACCGGCCGGGCCCGCTGGAGGCGCCCTGTAAAAGGCTCTTTCTTCCAGCATTGTGCCCATATAGGCTGCTTGTCCGCGGCCTTTTGAAAAGCGGAGAGCTTTTCTTCCGGGGGCAAACCGCCCCACTCCGGGCCGCGGGGCAGGCTAACGCAATTTCGCCGCCGGTTAAAGAGACTATGCCCTTTCATCCCTTGCGCATGCCTTGCGTTTTACGCGCGGGTCTGCCCGCTTCCTTGGCCGGATCGCCCTATCACCCCTGCCGGCCGCTATTTTTCCGGAAGGCCAGGTAGCTTTCCAATATCACCGTGGCCGCCACAGAATCCAGCACCTTTTTGCGCTTTTTGCCATAGGTGCCGTTTTCAGAAAGAATGTTTGCCGCCGCAATGGTCGTCTGGCGCTCGTCCCACAATTCCACGGGGATGGAGATGATGGCGCGCAGCGTGTCCGCCAGCCTGCGGCTTTTTTCTGCGCGCGGCCCCTCGGTGCCGTCCATATTTTTGGGCAGGCCTATCACTACCATGCCCACGTCGAATTCCCGCGTGGCATATACAATTTTTTCCGCCACCTTGGCAAAGCTCTTTTCCTCAATGGTGCCCACCGGGCTTGCCAGAAACTCGGTGCGGTCGCACACGGCAAGGCCGGTGCGCGCGTCACCGTAATCTACAGCCATAATCTTCATTGACATTCTCCCCTCTTCCTGCACTGCTTTTATTATAACACAGCGGGCGGGCGCCGTACAGAAAAATGGCACCGTATGCAAGGCATCAGGCCGGCCTTTGTGCGGCCCGCCGCTCCGCCTTCTGAAACGCGCGCCGGCGTACGGCCAGATAGCAGATGAGGTGCACAGCCGCTGTCAGCCCCCAGGATACCGGGTAAGAGATATACAGGCTGAGCTGGCTGCGGTTCCACTGGAACACCGTCATAATCCACACAATGCGCAAAAGGCACGCGCCCGTGAGCGAAACCAGCATGGGCAGGATGGAGTAGCCCAACCCGCGGATGCTACCCGCCAGAACGTCCATTAAGCCGCACAGAAAATATGTGCTGCTCACCACGCTCAGCCGGTACAGGCCGTAGGTAACCACCTCCGCCTCCGACGTATAAATGCCAAGCAAAGGGCGCCCCAGCAGATATGCGCCGTTGCCCAGCACCAGCCCCACAACGCCGACAAGGCCCAGGCATTCCAGCAATACGCGGTCTACCCGCTTGAAATTGCGCGCGCCCATATTCTGGCTGATAAAGCTCATCGATGTTTGGTACACGGCGTTCATGGAGGTATATACAAAGCCCTCAATATTGCTGGCCGCTGTGTTGCCCGCCATCACAGCAGAGCCGAAGCTGTTAATGGAGGACTGGATGAGCACATTGGATACATTGAAGATAACGCCCTGCAGCCCTGCGGGCAGGCCGATGCGCAGGATAGCCACGAGCTGGTCTTTGTGAATGCGAAGCTCGGACGGGATAAAGCAGCACGCGCCTGTGTTGTGCATAAGGCAGTGCAGGATAAGCCATGCAGAAATTGTCTGCGAAATGATGGTGGCCAGCGCCACACCCGCCACGCCCATGGAAAAGCGGATGACGAACACAAGGTTCAGCGCCACATTTACAATCCCGGCCACTGTGAGAAAGTACAGCGGCCGGCGCGTGTCGCCCACGGCGCGCAGGATGGCCGCGCCGAAGTTATACAGCAGCGCAGACGGCATTCCCACAAAATAGATGCGCAGATATGTCACCGCCTGGTCTATCACATCGTCCGGCGTGTCCATCCACTCCAGCATGGGGCGCGACAGCGCGATGCCCACGAAAATCATCGCCGTGCCGCACACGCCCGCCGCCAGCAGCGCGGTATGCACGCCGCGGTGCACAGCAGCCGTGTCGCCCGCGCCGTAGCTGCGCGCAATGACCACATTGGCGCCCACGGAAAGCCCGATGAACAGGTTTACCAGCAGGTTGATAAGCGAAGTGGTGGAGCCCACCGCTGCCAGCGCCGTGCTGCCCGTATAACGCCCCACCACGATAATATCCGCCGCGTTGAACAAAAGCTGCAAAATGCCGGAACACATAAGCGGAAGCGCAAACAGCAATATCTTGCCGAACAGAGGCCCGCTGCACATGTTCATTTCATAGGATCTTTTCAATCCCGTTTCCTCCTCATTTTTCGGCGCCCCGGCGCCGGGTTCTGCAGCAGCCACGCTGCCGCATCCCCTATCATAGCACAAAATGGCGGATTAGCAATGCTCAACATGCAGTGAAAATAATATTTGTTGCCCCCGTCTGCGCGCATGCATTGTAACTAAAACAGCCTGACAGAGGGGAAATTATCCCATCTGCCAGGCTCTTTACCAGCGCAAAATGCAGTGTCTCCTGTTAAGCCCGCCGTTCTTGGATCAAAACGGCGCGTTGTTATTTTCCGGTGTGCCGTTTTCAAACAGGCGTGGATGATCCGGCACACAGAGCGTGCCCTGATGCTGCGCCCAGGCGGCTACGGCGTCATGATAACGGGTATGCGTATTGTTCCACTTCATGTTTATTGCCACAAAAGATGTATCGTTTCCACCGGATGCCATATAGGCACTTGTAGCAACCGTAAACACATCACCGGGGCGAATCGGTGTACCGTCCGACAGGCATATCGCCTGCACTTTGTGCGGTGCGGGCCGCATATGGTCCAGCCAGACATGAAACCCCGATATCAGAAGCCCCGCATTGTTGCCAAACCTATCCGGCGCATACACGCCTTCCATCAGCTCATGCAGCTGAGCGCCTGTAATAACACTTGTATATATCTCATCATTAAACCCGTTCACGCACAGAATATCATCCATTGTAACCGGCCCTGCTTTCAGGCAGCCGCCAGAGCTTGTAGCATTCATATAAGCCAGCTGCGTGTTTGCACCAAAGCGCAGACAATCGGCCAAAAAATCTCCCAGCAGGCACTCCTGCGCCAGATGCATGGGCCAGGTCTCTTTCAGCACCGCCAGCGGCCGTTTCAGATATTCTTCGAACGGGGCAAGTATCTTTTGCGCGTAAAGCGCCATTGGTGTTCCGCTGATTTTGGCAAACGGTGTATGAAGCACTTCACAGTTTCGTTCCGTAATGCAGCGCATCTGCGTATCAAACGTCAGCCGGATGTGCCCTAAGCTCACACCGCCAAAGCCTGCCTTTACCACACAGGTTTCGTTTTGTACCGCAGCATAGTCGCCCGGAATATGCCCGCCGATGCATACATCCACATCTGGCATGCCGTCCAGCAGATCATGCATTTCACCACAGATAGCGCCATCTTCTTCCACATAAAAAGGCATATGCGTCAATGCTACCACAATATCCGCGCCTTCTGCACGCATCTGCGGCACCCAGCGTCTGGCAGCCTGAAGTGCTGATGTCATTTCAAACATCTCAAACGCACTTTTTTCCACCATATAGGGCGTATACTCTGTCGTAAGGCCCAAGACGCCAATCTTTATGCCCCGGCGCTCCAGTATGGTGTAGGGCGCTGTGCCCGCCACAGGCACTTCGCTGTCCTTTTTCTTCACATTGGCACACAGCACGGGGAATTGGCAGCCTGCAATGCAGTCTTCCAAAAATTCCGGGCCGCGGTCAAATTCATGGTTGCCCAATGTCATGGCATCCGTCTTCAGAAGGTTCATGGCACCTACAATGGGCTGCCCGCCCCATAGGTTTGCCGAAAATTCATCCCCGGCGCTGAGCAGAAGGGTACCGCCCGGATTTCGCGCCCGAAGGCCCTCCACTTCTGCTGCAAAGGCAGCAATCCCCGGGCTGTCCGGCGTTTTGCGCAGCCTGCCGGAAAAATCCGCATGGCAGAGGATATCAAGCAGGATCTCCATAACCATTCACCCCTTCAGGCCACCGCGCGATACGCCTGTGACAATACTTTTGCGGCAGAAGATAAACAGAACTATCATGGGCACTACCACAATAGTGGCAGCCGCCATTAGGCGTTCATAACGAATGCCGCTGGATGTCATGAAAGCGTATAAGCCAAACGGCAGCGTGCGCACTTCTGTACTGTTTGTGACCAGCACAGACCATAAAAAAGAATTCCAGCAGGTAATGGCATTCAGCAGGCCAATAGTGACCAAGGCGGGCTTGGCAATAGGCACCATGATGCGCCAAAGGTACATCCAGTTGCCTGCCCCATCCACCCGTGCGGAATAATACAAGCTGTCCGGCACTGATAAAAAGAAATTGCGCAGGATATAAGTATAAAAAATACTTGTCATAAATGGAATGATCAGCGCGGGCAATGTGTCGATAAGCCCAAGCCCCACGATGGTGGAATAGTTTGTAATGATAAGCATTTCGAATGGAATCATCATCATGGAAAGCGTAAGAGAAAACAGCAGATCCCGCCCCGGAAATTTAAGCCTTGAGAATGCAAAGGCCGCCAGGATTGTGGTGAACATGGTAGTAGCCACGCATGCCACCGTTACAATTACCGAATTGACAAAATAGATCCCGAACGGGGCTTTGGAAAAGGCAAAGGCATAGTTCTCAAACACGGGGTCGGCAGGCCAGAATGTGGGCGGCATGGTGTTCACCTCTGCAGCTGTTTTCACGGAAGAAAGCAGCATCCAAAAAAAGGGAAACACCATAACAAGCGCGCCAATGGCAAGAAGTGTGTATAAAATGATTCGTTTTATCACCTTCATCAGCTTCACCTCAGTAATTCTTCCACTTGCGCTGAACGAACAGCTGCAGCGCCGTCAAAACGAGCACAATGGCAAACAGCACAATAGCACTTGCCGCCGCAGGGCCTAACTCCCACTTTTTATAGAACATATCATACAAGTAATACACCACTGTGTACAATGAATAAGCCGAGCCTGGGTTGCCATTGAACAGGGGAAACAGCTCGGTAAACACTTTGGATGCAGTAATGGTGTTTACGATAAGCGTCAGGCCAATGGTGGGAGCCAGCAGAGGCACTGTGATGCGCAAAAAGATACGCGCCTGCTTTGCGCCATCCACCCGTGCTGCCGTGTAATACTGCGGGTCAATATTCTGATAGCCGGATAAAAGCAGAATAGTAGTGAACGGCAGCATATTCCAAATACCATAAATGATCAGCGCGGCCAGATTGTATTTCGGGTCATTAAGCCAGTTGACCGCCTCGATGCCAAAGAAAGATAAAAAGTAATTGATAAGGCCATAGTCATAGTTAAACATCCATTTCCACACAAGGCCAACTGCCGTAATAGATGTGACCATGGGCAGAAAATAGCACGTTTGAAAAAGGCCTTTCAAGCGGATATTGGCGTTCAGCATAGAAGCAATGCCCAGTGAAATGGCTGTAGACACCGGCACCACAAACACCACATACAGTGCTGTATTGCGCAGGCCGTTCAAAAAATTAGGGTCTGCCAGTATCTTTCGGTAATTCTCCACCCCAAGCCCGGAAAACGCGCCGGTCATCATATTGTAATCGTTCTGGAACGAAATCAGAAACACATTGATGAAAGGATATACCACAAATACGGCCAGCCCTAAAAGGAAGGGCAGCAGGTAAACAGCCGGTTCCCACAGGCTTTTTAACTGAAGCGCGCCCTGTGCGCCGTCTTTTTTCTTTTTCATGCAAAACGCTCCCCCGTTTGTGCATCAAACAGGAACACGCCTTTATGCCCTAGGGCAACAAAAAGGCGCTCTCCCTCCCGAATGACTTTATCTCCGGGCACAAAACCGCGTATGTGCTGGCTTTCACCCACCTGCAAAAGCACAAGCTCATCTTTGCCGATGGAATAGCGCTCTTCCACCTCAGCTTCAAAGGATGACGCATCAGCCTGCTTTGCCAGGCGGACGCTTTCGGCCCGCACAGCCAGAACAACGGCTGTGCCGTCTGCAAGAGATTTTTTTAGTGAAACAGGTAATGAGATATCGCTGCCGTCCAGCAAAACGCGGCCCTCGCGCATAACTGCACTGAGCTTGTTGATGGGCGGCGTACCCAGAAAATCTGCTGCAAACAGGTTAGCCGGCTCGTCGTACAGCTCGCGCGCGGTAGCGCGCTGCTGCAGCACGCCTTCACGAAGAAGCACGACCTGGTCGGCAATGCTGCTGGCTTCTTCCTGATCATGTGTGACAAAGATGGTAGTGATGCCTGCTTCACGCTGGATGCGCCGTATCTCTTCGCGCATCTCTACCCGAAGCTTTGCATCCAGGTTGCTCAATGGCTCGTCCAACAAAAGCACCTGGGGTTCTTTTGCCAATGCACGCGCAATGGCCACGCGCTGCTGCTGGCCGCCGGAGAGCTGCGCCGGCTTACGGTCCAGATAAGGTGTGATATGAACCATATCCGCCAGCTGTCTGGCACGCTCCAGACGCTCTTTTTTCGGAATATGCCGTATCTCCATAGGAAAGCAGATGTTCTGAAGCGCCGTCATATGCGGGTACAGTGCATAGTTCTGAAACACAAGGCCCACCCCGCGCTTTTCCGGCGGAAGCGCCGTAACGTCCCTTCCATCAAACAGAATTCGCCCGGCAGATACAGGCAGAATGCCGGATATCATATTCAACACGGTAGATTTTCCGCAGCCGGACGGCCCCAGCAGCGCTGTGAGCTTGCCGCTCTCCAGCGCAACACACAGGTCGTTGACAGCTACTGTATCGCCAAACCGCTTTGTGAGATGCTCGATTGTGATCTGCATGGGTTTCACCTCAAAATTTCTTCAATGGGCCGGCCATCGACATGTTCCATATTCAAGCCAAGCATCCGCGCCATGGTGGGCGCTTCATCCACCATTGGGCGGTGGCCCGACACTACAGCCGGCTTCACTGCAGGGCCCCATGCAAAAAATGTGGTCACCTGCTCACGGCGCGGTGTACCGCCATGTGTAGCCGCACCTATTTTATGATCGCCAGGCTGGCGCGAACCCCAGCAAAGCTCTCCTGCTGCGTCTTCTCCAAACGAAATAGGCAGCGCGCTCTCAATGACAAAATCAAAGGGGCCGCACACGCCAAACGCCTCTTCCGCCTGCCGGGCATCCATCACAGTGCTGAGCTGGATATCCGCATCTTCTTTCAGGCTTTCAAGCAGGCCGCGCACCTTTTGCATCAGGGCATCGTCCTGCGGGTCACGTACTTCAATGAGCCCTGCAAGGCCGGTGGAGTGGCAGAACGCATCAAAGTGCGTGACATTTCCCTGGCCGTCCACCTCCAGCAGGCCGTGCTTTTTGAACAATACGTTCATCAGCAACACATCGTGGATATCTGTCTGGCCGTGGTCGCCCAGCACCACGATATTGGTATGCTCCAACGTTCCCTTGCGGCGCAGGCCCTCCATAAGTGCTCCCAGCTCCTCGTCATGCCTGTGAAGCTGCACCTTGGTGTTCTCATGGAACACGCCGAAAGTGTGACGGACAGAATCCAGATCGCACATTTTTACCAGCATAACATCCGGCTGTTCAAAATCTTCCAGAATATCCAGCGCCAAAGCCATGGTGTAGAGATCCAGGCTGCGGTCTGGCCCTTTCAAAAATCGCCCGTGTTTATAAAAATAGCGCTGCATCAGGTTTTCTGTGGCTGTGCCTGAAAGGTATTGTTCCGGCTCATATCCAGTATAGTGATACGGTACGATCATCGGCATGTTCATGTCATAATCCGCCGCACCGGAAACAGGCCAGCTGAGTGAGCACACTGTCATGCCGTGCGCATGCGCCACGTCCAGCAGAGTAGGCGCTTTTACGTCCTGCTTCATGCAGTGCCAGGGCGCACCGCTTTGCCCGCCGCGCCGCAGCACTTCGTTATGCAGGATGCCATGGCGGCCGGCGTATACCCCGGTCAAGATGGATGTATGGCAGGTATAAGTAAGCGCCGGGAACACAGGGTCTATATTTTCCACCAGCGCGCCTTCCCGCAGCAGTCTGCCGAAATGAGGCAGCGTTTTCATATAGGCGATATCGGATGCGCACAGCGCATCGATACAGAACACCAGAAGTTTAGGCATGTTATTTTTCCCTCTCTGTCAACTCGTGATCTTTCAGAATATAGGTTCGGTACAGTTTCGGTAAGAGCTGCCTGCCATGGTTGGGCAGAAGGCGTTCCGGGTTGTAGGAATGGCACGGAATAAGCACGTGCGGGTCCACCTCATCCACAAAATATTTCACCTGGCAGGGATAGCCATGGCCAAAATAATTTTCACAGAAAAATGTCACATATTCGAAGCCGGCAAGCCGCACGATATGCCGCATGTTGGCGTATGCCGGGTCGAATTCGCCGATGGGCGTGCCGTCCGCATGCAGATAGGCCGCGCCCGTGTTGGGAAGGCCGAGCAGTTCCAGAATATGCGGATAACTGTTTTGCAGCATATAGCCGGCGGGGTTTGCCCAAATGTCCTCGCGCGAGATAAACTTTGCATGGTCGGCAAGCTGTTTCAGCCAGGCAGGCCACTGTTCGCGCGGCAGGCTGTAGGGCTCTGTGTCCGGCAGATACACAAACGGCTCAGTGCCGAAAAATTTCCACACGATGTACGCTGCGTCCGGCTCGAACACGCACAGTCTCCCTGTTGCGTCCGACCATGCGATAAATTTTTCCGCGTCCTCCATTTCGCGCTGGTAATAATTGAACACGCACAGGCCGCGGCGCCCTTTTATATTTTCAAAAAGATTATCGCAGTATTCCTGCTCGCTCAGCATTCCATGCGGCACCTCCGGCGAGGGCTGCACTGCCGCTGCATTTATAGTGGGGTACATCATCTTCATCACACTGTCCATAAATGAAGTGCAGTCGCACAGCAGCACATCCACCTCCTGCTGTTTCAAAAACTCCATTTGACGCAATGTTTTATCCGCCTCTGTTCCATGAAGGCAGAGGTCCCCTGTCCAGTGGATGGTCCCGTCCGGCGTGCGGATAAAAAAGGCAAAATCACAATAACTTTTTTCTTTGCACAGAATGGGCAGCACTTCTATCTCGCCTACATGGATAGCCTTGCCTGGCACAATATCACAGTAAGTGCGCGCCAGCGTTTCCACTCCCTGCCCGGTAGCCTCCAGCGCGCGCTCGATGCATTGGGCGTTGTGGTGCAGGTACACCGGTACCTGCGGTGCAATCATGCCCATAAAGGCCATGTGGTCCAGATGAAGATGTGTAATGAACACCGCTGTATTCAGGCTGCTTTCCTCCGCGCTCTCGAGGGGGTCATCCCCCAGGTCCTGCCTGCGGTAGACGCCCTCGATGCGCGGAAGAATGCCCAGCCTGAGTTTATCGCGAACCCAGTTTTTATCCCTGGGCCGGACGCTTCCGTCAAAGACGTCGGTGGCCGGGTCGTATGCCAGGCCGCATTCGAAAATCACGCGGTCATTTCCGTAAGTGATGGACATATTGACGCCTCCAATTGTGTGAAGCCCCGAATACATCACAAACTTTGTCTGCTTGCTTTCCATCCCATTTCCTCCCGTCTTTTCTTTTCGTCCGGCCGGGCGGCCTTTCACGATGAGGGCGTCTGCCTGTCAGCCCGCCGCAAGCACATTGTTGCTGGCGGTGATAAAGGCATCGTATGCCGTATCCGCATCCGAAAGGCCGAGCGAAACATTCTGTACCATCTTGTCAATTTCTGTACGTACATCTGCAGCGCCAGGTATACTGGGCAGCATGCCCGTATAATCAATTTCTTCCGTCAGCGCCTTGATGGCCGCATCTGTCTGTACAAACTCTTGGAAGCGCTCATTCTCACGCGCCTCTGCAAACACCGGCACCGCGCCGAACGCAATGGCCCAATCTACCACTACTTCTTCGGAAGCGAAATGCTTCATAAAAAGATATGCGCCGCGGGCATGTGCTTCATCCTTGCTCAGGCACACATAGTTGCTGGCCCACTGGGAAATATATTTGACAGGCCCCTCCTGCGGGATAGGCACACAGCCCATTTCAAAAGCATCGCCAATAGCCGCCTGAACATAGCTGATGCCTGCGCTGGAACCAATGTACGACGCCACCGCCTGGCTTCCGAACGGGTTAGAGAAGTATTGGTCTTCGCCCACCAGGCGGAAATAGCCGGCCTGCACGCCGTCTGCAAACCACTGCAGCTTCTCTTTGCCAATGGCTTCGTCAATATCCATCGTTTTATTTTCGGCATCGATATAACCGCTGCCAGCCTGACGGATCAGGCACTGGTACGTGTCGGTGACAGAGTCTGTGCCAAAACCGGGGATTCCCTCGTTTTCATAAATCACCTTGCTGGCTGCTTCCACATCGCTCCATGTCTGAGGTGCATCCAGATTATATTTGTCAAACAGAGTTTTGTTGTAGAACAGCACTTCACCCGTAGCCGTGATGGGGAACAGATAAATAGAATCCTCACCCCATTGTGTAATTTCTTCATACATGCCGGCAGACATGCTTTCTTCAAAGTTGGGCACGCCTATCTCCGGGTCATTGATATAAGGGGCAAGATCCACCAGAAGGTTTTCTTCCATGTAGTTAATGGCGTCAGAAGGGAACATGGTTACCATATCAGGCCCTGTGCCGTTGCGCACAGCCTGCATCAGTTTAGCGTCGAATTCGCTATATGGCTGCTGTTCAGCCACCACCTCATATTCGTCCTGAGAGGTATTGAAGGAATCCACCACTTTCAGCAGCGCTTCCTCGTGTGCGTCCGTATAGGTGTGCCACAGAACAACCTGTGTTTTTTCGCCGCCGGGCTGGCTCTGCGCGCTGCCGGCTGCATCGGATGTACCTTGCCCGCCGCACCCGGCAAGCAGCGTTGCCAGCATGGCGGCCGAAAGCAAAAGCGAAAGGATGCGTTTTCTACTCATTTTTCCTACCTCCTGAATTCAAATGGCCTCTTATTTCCGGGCGCAGTGTGCGCCCTGTCTTAAAGACCTGCAAGATAAGCACACAGCTCCTGCAAAGTCCTTAATTCCACATCGCAGTGCGGGCGCCGGATATTCGGGTAAGGGTTCATCCACACTGTTCTGCCGCCAAGCTCGGCAACGGGCATCAAATCGTTAAAGGCGTTGTCGCCAATGGAAACCACGGTCTGCGGACGCGCAGCCGTACCGGGAAGGGCCCGGTGAAGGTTGCAAATCATATCTGCTGGTTTGTTGGCACTGCAACACAGTAAGGGGAACGTACGCTCCATGCCAAGCTGCTTCAAAAATTCTTTCACCGTGTCTTGATAAGAATTGCTTAACAGCACAACGCTGTGCCGGCGCGCCAGCGCCTGTATGGCCAAGGCCAGCTCTGGGCAGCCCTGAATGCCATCCTGCTCCATTTTCCGGCGCGTGCGCCGGAACACGGCCTCATTCCGTCCGCCTTCTAAAAGGCCAAGTGCCTTTCCAATCAGAATCACCACAGCCCAGGCATCGCCCAGGTAAAGCAAGCCCTGCGTTTCCAGCGCCTGCCGGTAAGTAAGCGGCGGGCAAAGGCACTGTTCCAGCGCGCTGAAAAACGCTTCCGGTGTTTGGCAGTTCAGCCTCTTCAGGGTGTAAAAGCTGTTCATATGCAGCCGCTTGCCTGCATATACCTGCTCTGTAAATTCCACCAGCTTCTGCTGCCAGCATTCGTAACAGGTGCCCTCTACCAAAAAGTGCAGATAATCGTGATGAAACACCGTATTCTGATAAATAGTCCCATCCAAGTCGAACACAACAGTTTCAATGTCGTTTCTCATGTTCACCTCTTACAAAGGGGCCTTATGCTTTGCAGCGTGCCTAATGCCGCCATGCCCTCTGCTTTTATCATATCATATCCCCATGTGAAAAAATTTCTCGGTTACAGAAAAATATTTCCCGCCCGAAAACAGTGCTGTACAGATAGAAAAGCCCTGCGGCAGGCACCTCCGCAGGGCTTTTATTTCACCTATGAACATGTTTCAAAGTAACTGCCAAGCAGCTCTTCAAATGCTAAAATCACCTTTCCAAAAAAAGAGTTCGGCACTTCGCCAATCAGCGCCTGTTTGGACGCATTGACGATAAAAACGATATCAGACATCTCCGCCAGGGTGGAATCTTCCCTTCTTGTAAACGAAACAACCTGAAATCCGCGCTCTTTTGCCTGCTGCACATCATTCAGCACCACGCTGGTTTCCCCGCTTTGTGAAATGGCAATAATAAAAGAGGGTTCAATATTGGTCACCATCCGCCCATCCGCACTGCGCCGAAACAGCATATAATCGTAAAAATGCACGCGGTTAAACACCATAAAGCCACACACGCCAAGGCGCTGGACGATATAGTCGGCTACAAAGTCGGCAAAGCCGGCGCCCACTGCAAAAATTTTCTGTTCCCGATGGGTCCTCAGCAGGCCGCAGAACTGCGTCACGGCCGCTTTGTCATAATTGTCCACCAGCCCGGGCAGCGCCATCTGCGACACTTCGGACGTGCCTTCGCTGACGTGCTGGGACAGGCTGTAAAAAAGTTCGCTGTAACCGCCAAAACCCAGCCGCTTGCACAACTTCATGATGAAGGAAGTGGACACAAAATTCTCATCCGCTATCTGCTGAATGCCAACCCGGCGCGCACCGTTTTCGATGTGCTTGACGATGCTTACAATCACCCGGTGCTCCTCTTCCGTAAGCTGGTTTGTAAAAAGGTAATACTTATTACTCATTTGCACCCATATCTGTCGAATTGAACCGATAAAAAAGCTAACAGTTTCATTATATCCGCAGTTCTGCGAAAAAGCAAACGGCAGCATATGAATTACATAAAATTTACTTTTTTCACAGCACACAGATATAAAACCATCAAAAACAGAGGCGCCGGCAAGGTGCCGGTGCCTCTGAATGAAAAGAGAACCGGTCCGATGCAGCCTTTGCTGAAAGGCTGCCGCCCGCCCTCTGAAGCATAAATCAGATGGAATCTTCTATCACGTTTTTGAGGCAGACTGGCTCAAGCTGTTTTCCGTACACCGCTTGGCCAGCCCAGCGACAAAAGATTTCTGTGTGGAAACGTCCTGCACCAGCACAAGGCAGCGCTTTTCCTGCGGGGCATCCAGCACCGCGGCCAGGCCAAAAGAACGGTAACACCCCAAGTTGAGGGAAAACAAAAGCTGCTCCACAGGAAAATACAAAAATATCAGGCCATGGCCTTACTGTAACAAATTGGCGCGGTTTACTCGCCATAGTCTTCTTCGGTTATCCCCATCAGCTCGTCTATTGCGGCAAGGCCCAGCGTCCGGCTTAGGCTGCACACCGCCGGGGCAGAGGGGTTGCGCTTCTGCCCCCGCTCAAGGTCGCGGATATAACGCTCTGAGGTATCGCCCTGCTCTGCCAGCATGGCCTGCGAGAGCTTCTTCATTTTTCGAAGGGTGCGAACTTTCTGCCCATTGAATTTTGGTACAACTGCAAGACAGCCGAAAAAAATCATATATATAACTGCTGTTGTTACTGCATTAATGATCAAAAGTTCCTGGACGGTCTGCGATAACTTTGCTTTATCGTCTCTTACCCGTGCACAAGCCCGAATACCATATGTAGGCACTCCCAATGAAGCAAACATCGTAAAGTAGGAAACTGTTGATAATGCTGCCGCTACATCTCCGCTTCCCCTTACTCCTAACACTCTCGATATGTATGGGAATGTAATAATAGGAAAAATAACAGACGATAAAGTCAGCAAAGCATTCATAATAAAATTGAATTTAATAGAATGTGTCTTCATATCTAATCTTCTCCTATGTGATTCCGTTTTTTACACATTTTTGCAATCCACGGATAGCATTTAAAATTCATCTTCCGAAATAAACGAAGCGTCCCGCTTTCTTCACCAGAACGATGGTAAATCTCCGGGCTGGCTGCTTTTAATGCTCTGTCAAATTCCATAAATTTCTTTTTCATCTCTTTATCTTTCTCTGAGAAACTCATGAAAATCGTAATCTGATCTCCCACCATCTGAGCAATTCTTTTTCCAATATAATCTATTTTTTCTTTTTCACCATATTTCTGATATTTATTAAAAAATTCTGTCAGGTGCAAAATAACATCTATATGATTCTGCATATGTTTCTGATACCCTGCCAGACTCACACTCTGGGTTGTAACAGCCAGACGATACATATACACAAACAAATCCAGATACTGTACGGTTTCCACATAAGGCACCGGATATAAAATATATTCAACGTCCACATAAAAGCAGTGTTCATCTAAACGAATCTGATTCTTTTTTAAAATTTCTGTTTTGATCACCAAAGGGTGCATTCCTATTTGCTTTACCTGGGCTGCTTCTGAAAATTTCCAGATATCCTTTTTTTGAAATTCCCGATATTCCCTTGGAGTTTTTTCTCCGGTTTTATC
>OFMK01001304.1_pt1 | contig 18898 bp, 19 predicted proteins | sample 1541781 | NCBI WGS metagenome assembly OFMK01 (sample SAMN04209250, study PRJEB22552) | human gut metagenome | biome: gut; material: feces | host: Homo sapiens | place: USA: Oklahoma
AATCCGGGGCAAATGTTTTACTTATTTTGGGACATTTTCAAAAATGCTTGACAGACCTCTTTTTATATTCTTTGATTATTTTTCATACTCGTTCATTACTTCTTCATAAGACGGCATACCACCCTGTGCTCCGAATTTCTCTGTCGAAAGCCCTGCCGCAATATTTGCGAACCGGAGTGCATCTTTCATCTTCCTTCCTTCTGTCACCGCAACAGTGAAGGCGCCGTTCAATGTGTCACCTGCTCCCGTTGTATCAACAACCTTCGACGTTCTTGCGGGTACCGTCACGATTTCCCCGGACTTTAAGCATGTGCTGACTCCCTTCGAGCCTTGTGTAATCACAAGCTTCTCCGGATAACGTTTCATTAATTCCTCAAATGTGGAATCTGTACCGAATAAAATTACGGCTTCATGCTCATTCGGCGTCAAATACGTTACCTTCTCTAATACTTCCGGTTTTACCGGTCTTGCCGGTCCCGGATTCAAGACAACTTTCACACCATGTTCCGTGCAAAGAGCAATCACATACTCTATCGTTTCCTGTGGAATCTCATGCTGCAGCAACACGATTTCGCATTCCAACAATTTTTCTTTTATCTCGTTGACATATGCAATATCTACACACGCGTTTGCCCCTGCCACTACGATAATTGTATTGTCATTCTCCCCGACTGTGATGATAGCAAGCCCTGTCGGAACACCCGGAACCGTCTTCACGCTTCCCGTCTCCACGCCCATCTTCTCTAAATTGTCCACCAGCTTTTTCCCAGCGTCATCCGCTCCGACACATCCGAACATTTCTACATGTGCTCCCAGCTTCGCCATCGCAACCGCCTGATTCGCGCCCTTTCCTCCCGGAATATATTGTAAGTCATCTCCCTTTAACGTCTCTCCTTTCAGCGGAATCCGTTCTGCCTTGACTGTCATATCCATATTGATGCTTCCGACTACCCCGATTTTTTTCATTTCTTTTCTCCTTCTTTCTTCTTTTTTGAAACCCGTTTCAAATTTCTTTTATTATAAGTCAAAAGAGGAATCGCCGTCAACTCTTTCATTGACTTTTCTTTTGTATCACGATATCATATTACTTACAATATAAGGATGAGGAGGAAATGAAAAGATTGATTCGTATTCGAGAAGTTGCAAAAATGGCGGGGGTCTCTCCCGCAACCGTTTCAAGAGTGATGAACGGAACCGCTAATGTGAATCCCGAGAAATGCGCCCGCGTCTTGAAGGTCATTGAAGAAACCGGATTCAAACCAAACGAATCCGCCCGCGCGCTTTATCGCAAGTCTGCGCGTATTCTCGGCGTGATTGTTCCCAATATGGACAATCCGTTCTTTACGGAAATGACAAAAGCCATTGAAGAAGAGGCATATCGGAACGATTACCGGCTGACTATTTGTAATTCCAGCGATAATGCGGAGAAAGAATTACACAATATTGAATTATTAAAACGGATGAATGCCGACGGTATCATTCTTCTTACCAGCGAAGAACGCATTTTCCAAACCGTCAAAGAATTTCAGATTCCGGTTGTTGTAATGGACCGGGAAGTTACGAATTTTCATGATTTTATCTATATAGAAGCAGACCATTTTGAGGGTGGACGGCTCAGCACAGAATTGTTATTTCAAAAAGGATGCCGGCAGATTGTTCATATACGCGCCCCGCAGAATCTTTCCAGCGGCCGGAAACGTTTCGAGGGATATTTAAGCGCCTGCCAGACGCACCATCTTCCTCCATATTATGTGGATTGCAGCTATGATTATGAAGACGGTCTTTCTGCTGCGGAACAGATTCTTCGCACCTTTCCACAGGCAGATGGAATCATCGCTCCAAACGATACGGCAGCGCTTGCCGTCTATAAAATATTTCACAAGCATGGAAAGCGTATTCCAGAGGACGTCCAGCTTATCGGTTTTGACAACGTCCGGATAAGCCAAATGGTCACCCCGGAACTTACAACTATCGCACAGCCCATCGCCGCCATGGGGCAACAGGCTGTCCGCTCTCTTTTAGATTGTATCAACGGTAAAGAAACAAAGAGAAGCCACACCTTCCCGATTACTCTCATTTCCAGGGAGACAACCTTATAAATCCGCTTTAAAACCGATGAATAAAGAGTCCGTTTTTCAGTTTCGGCTCAAACCATGTCGATTTCGGCGGCATGAGAAGTCCCGCATCCGCTACCGCAAGCAATTCTTCCATCTCCGTCGGATACATGGCAAAGGCAACGCCTCCCTTTTCATCCACAAGACGTTTTAATTCGGAACACCCTTGCATCCCGCCGATGAATTCCAGCCGCTCATCGGTTTTGGGCTGTGTAATCCCTAATATCGGCGCCAGGATTCTGTTCTGTAATTTCACCACATCCAGACTATCCACCGCTTTTTCTTTCGACTCTTGATTTTTCATAGTCAAGGTATACCATGTATGATTCACATACATTTCAATCGTTCCTTTTTCCTTCGGTTTTAAGCCTCTTCCGATAGTAAGTTCACATTGCTCCCTCACCTTATTCAGAAACTGTTCCACCGTATTTCCATTCAAATCATGCACATATCGATTATAGTCCCATATTTTCAGGTCTTGTGACGAAAACAATACAGAAAGCATATAGTTATACGCCTCTTCTCCTGTATAATTTCCGTCCTCTTCCCTGCGTTTCAATCCAATTTTGACTGCGGAAGCCGCCCGATGATGACCATCTGCAATATAGAGTTCCGGCACTTTCTGAAAGAGATTCCGAATCTCGGAAATATATGCCGCCTTCTGTACGTTCCATATGCGATGTCTGACTCCGTCTTTCGTCGAAAAAGAATACAACGGTTTCTCTTTCTTTATCCTGACATAGATATCAGAAAGCGCTGGATTTTCCCGGTGGGCAAGAAAAATGGGACCGGTTTGTATCCTGCATTTCTCCATATAGCTTGTCAAAGCTTTCTCTTTTTCCGTCTTTGTATTTTCATGCTTTCGAATCCGTCCATTCAGGTAGTCATCGATGGAAACGCAGCCTATCAATCCGGTCTGGATATGCCCCATTCTTTCCAGCTCATAAAGATAATAGCAAGGAGTTTCCTCCTGTATCATCCCGCCATCTTGCAGCATTTTTTCCAGCTTTTCGTCTGGTTTCCGATACACCCTCTCATGTGGGACGGCGGCGATTTTATGTGCCAGCTCTTCTTTTGGTCTGATTCCACAAAATGGCCTGAAATCCGTCATGCTTATTCTCCTTTCGGCAGTTTTTCAAAGGATGCCAGAAGCTCTTCATCCGTCGGGATATAATCCTTCATGTTTCCTTCCTTATATCTCTGATATGCCATCATGTCAAAATATCCGGTTCCCGTCAATCCGAAGAGAATCGTCTTCTCTTCTCCTGTTTCTTTACATTTTAACGCCTCTTGAATCGCTCCGTAAATCGCATGGGCGGATTCCGGAGCCGGCAGAATCGTTTCCTGCTTTGCAAATAATGTGGCTGCTTCAAATACTTTTGTCTGCTCTACCGAAATCGCTTCCATATATCCGTCATCATACAGTTTTGATAAGATTGGGGACATTCCGTGGTACCTAAGTCCTCCCGCATGGTTCGCCGATGGAATGAAATCACATCCAAGCGTATACATCTTAGCAAGTGGTGTCACATGGCCGGTATCACAATAATCATAGGCATATCTTCCTCGTGTAAGGGACGGACAGGACGCCGGTTCCACTGCCACGATTCTCGGATTTTTCTTTCCTGACAGTTTATCCTGCATAAACGGCGCAATCAGTCCCGCCAGATTCGAACCTCCTCCTGCACATCCGACAATTACATCCGGATATTCATCATACAATTCCATTGCCGCCTTGCTTTCCAAACCGATGATAGACTGATGAAGCGCCACCTGATTCAACACAGAACCAAGTACATAACGGAATCCTTCCGTCGTAGTCGCCTTCTCCACCGCTTCTGAAATCGCACATCCAAGACTTCCGCTTGTGCCCGGATGTTCTGCCAGAATTTTACGTCCCACTTCTGTCGTTTCACTCGGACTCGGAATCACATTGGCGTCAAACGTCTCAATGACCGCCTTGCGGAACGGCTTCTGCTCATAAGAACATTTCACCATGTATACGGTAAGAGGAATCCCATAGAAGGAACATGCCTCCGCCAATGCGGTTCCCCACTGTCCCGCTCCGGTTTCCGTCGTCAAGCCTTTTAGTCCTTCTTTCTTCGCATAATAGGCTTGCGCCGCCGCAGAATTCAGCTTGTGGCTTCCTGATGTGTTGTTTCCTTCGAATTTATAATAAATCTTTGCCGGCGTATCCAGATATTTTTCCAGTTGATATGCCCGAATCAGCGGGGATGGACGGTACATCTTGTAAAATTCCTGTACTTCTTCCGGAATCTCCACATATCTCGTCTCATTGTCCATCTCCTGATGAGCAAGCTCCTTGGAAAAAATCGGATAGAGTTCTTCCTCCTTCAACGGCTCTCTTGTCTTTGGGTTCAGAAGAGGCGGCATCTCTTTCATATCTGCCCGCAAGTTATACCATTGCTTCGGCAGCTGCTCCTCTGTCAAATAAATTCTGTGTGGCACTTGTTTCTTCTCCATCTTAAATATCCCCTTTCCCTTAAACCGTATAGACTCCAAAACGAAGTTTCCTATATCATAAAAAAAGTGGTACTGTAGTAGATACAAACTTTTACCTCTGTATCTCTACAGGGACAAAAGTTTATAACTTCTGCGGTACCACCCTTCTTGATGAATCTCTTCATCCACTCTGTCATGTACAATCATACATGGTTCCTTGATAACGGGTGAACATCCCGCCGGACATTACTCAGATTCTCATCCTTTCTTCCCGGCCTCATAAGTCCATTCATCAACGGTCTGCTATCTTCTCCCACCAAACGAAGACTCTCTGTCAGCAGCTTCCGAAAACTACTCTTCTTATTCTACGGTTTCTATCGTTTTTATTTTTCTATGACACTTACTTTAGCAGAAAAATAACTATCTGTCAATTGTTTTATTTTATTTCTTGTTTCTGTAAAAAGATTCCATAGAAATTTCCTATTTCAAAAAAACAGGTTTAGAATCTTTAGAATGACTCCAAACCTGTTTCTATCTTTGAAAAAAGAATATCTTTCTCTGTCCGATTAGATTGTTGAGATAATTTCTGTCACAAGTTTTTCAAACTTATCTTTGACTCTGTCTGCAACTTCCTGTACTTCCTTGTGGTCTAATGGCTGGTCTAAAATACCGGCAGCCATATTCGTAATGCAGGAGATTCCGCACACTTTCATTCCCATGTGTGCCGCTGTCATCGCCTCACATACCGTACTCATGCCAACTGCATCAGCGCCAAGTGTCCGCATCATACGGATTTCTGCCGGTGTCTCATAGTTTGGTCCTGTACACTGTACATAGACGCCTTCCCGGATACCTGTTCCCAGTTTTTCTGATGCCGCACGAATCTTTTCGCAAAGTTCCGGGTCATACACATGACTCATATCCGGGAATCTTGCGCCCAGTTCTTCCAAATTCGGTCCGATGAGCGGGCTCTTTACAAACATGGAAATATGGTCGGTAATCATCATCAAATCTCCCGGTTTGAAGTCCGTATTCACACCGCCTGCCGCATTGGTAAGAATCAATTTCTTTGCACCCAAAAGCCCCATGATTCTCGTTGGCATGACAACATCTGCCATATCATATCCTTCATAGAAATGTACGCGGCCTTTCATAAGAACCGTAGGAACTCCATTCACATAACCGAATAAGAATCTTCCATCATGTCCGGCTACTGTGGACACCGGAAACCCTTCAATCTCAGAATATGGAATTTCCGCTTTCACATCCATATTCTTGGCATACTCGCCAAGTCCCGAGCCTAAAATCAACGCGACTTCCGGTGTAAAGTTTGCTTTCTCTTTCACAATTTCTGCACATTTCACTAATTTTTCATATACTGGATTCATCTGTTCACCTTCCTAAGTTATACTGTATTTCGTTTCTAAATCAACTCTTCTAAAATAGAATGGCCAATGGTTCCCTCCGGCATATCGATTCCGAAGTTTTCTGCCACCGATGCGCCAATTACTGCAAACGTATCTTCATTTTCAAGCGCTCCACCTTGATGCATCTTCTTAGAGTATGCCACGAACGGCACATATTCTCTCGTATGGTCTGTTCCCGTATAAGACGGGTCATTTCCATGGTCTGCCGTCAGAATCAGCAAATCATCTTCCCGAAGTTCTTCCAACAATACGCCGAGATTCTTGTCAAATTTTTCAATCTCGTGTCCGTATCCTTCTACATCTCTTCTGTGTCCCCATTGGGCATCAAAATCTACAAGATTCACAAAGCAGAGTCCTTCAAAGTCTTTCTTGCAGATATCAATCGTCTGCTCCATGCCATGTACGGAGCTGTCGGAATGATGCGTCTCAGTAATTCCTTCTCCGCAGAAAATGTCATTGATTTTTCCAACGCCAATCACATCATATCCATTGTCTTTCAAAGCATTCAACACCGTAACTCCTGTCGGCTTCAACGCATAGTCATGCCGGTTGCTAGTACGTTTAAATTCACCTTTTTTCTTACCCACATACGGCCTTGCGATGACACGTCCAACTCTCCACTCATCTTTCATCGTAATCTCTCTTGCGATTTCACAACAACGATATAAGTTCTGAAGGTCAAATGTCTCTTCATTTCCGCAAATCTGAAGTACAGAATCCGCGGATGTGTAGACAATCATGGCTCCTGTCTCAATCTCTTCTTCTCCCAATTCCTCGATAATGGCCGTTCCGCTTGCGCTCTTATTTCCAATGACTTTCTTGCCGCACTGTTTCTCCAGCTCCGCAATCAATTCCGGTGGAAATCCGGTGTCCGTAAAGGTCTTGAACGGTTTTTCCGTCTGAATCCCCATCATTTCCCAATGGCCGGTCATCGTATCTTTCCCGTTGCTTACCTCTCCAAGGCGAAGATATCTTCCAAGGGGATGCTCCACTCCCTTCATCTCTCCCGCCGTATGCAGGTTCAACATTCCAAGTTTCTGAAGATTCGGGATGTCAAGCTTTCCCATCTTCTCCAAAATATGACCAAACGTATCCACGCCTTCATCTCCAAACTTCGGAGAATCCGGCATTGCTCCGATTCCGAGGGAATCCAGAACGATGACAAATACTCTCTTATAATTCTTCATATAATTTCAGCATCCTTTCTTTCTTTTCCTTCTCTACAAAAGCTGTCTTCGCTGCGTTCCTCATAAGAAGCAAAATCTCTTCATCGCTAATTCCGTATGTCTTCTGAATAAACTCCAATTCCTTTGTCATGGACGTATTGCTCACCGTCCGGTTATCTGTATTAATCGTCACAAGAAGTCCTTCCTCCAGGAATTCCCGAAGCGGATATTCCGCAGAATCTGCCACTGCCTTCGTCTGCAAGTTGCTGATTGGACACATCTCCACACCGATTCCCCGTTCCTTCACGAGCTTCTTTGCGTCTTCTTCTCCACGCATGGCGATTCCATGTCCGATTCTGACGGCTCCTGCTTCCACCGAATCCAGAACATTTTTCACTTCTCCGCATTCTCCTGCATGTAAGGTAAACGGAATCCCCATATCTCTTGCTTTTTCAAACAGTTCCATGAAGCCGGACATCGGATAAATTCCTTCTGCACCCGCAAGGTCAGCAGCGCAGACACCTTTCCCAAGAAATGGATACGCTTCCCGCAACATATATTCATTCTCTTCCTGACTATGATTTCTCATCGCACATGTAATCACGTTATAGTCTACCCCGAACTCCTGCTTTCCTCTCTCTAGACCACGAAGCAAAGCTTCTATGACCTGGCGGACTTCAAAATTCCGATCCACATGCAGAAGCGGAGCAAATCGAATCTCCGCATATACCACATTCTCTCGGCTCATCGTGCGAAGTACATCATACCCTGCGCCTTCCAGCCCTTTTGCATCTTTCAGGCACTCTCCCGGAAGAGCAAATTTCTCCAGATATTCCGAAAGGCTTCTGCAATCTTCCGATACGCTCAATTCTTCTTCACTTACCTTACGTCCAAGTCTCTCCTCAATGAACTCCCGACTGAGCGAACCATCCAAATGACAATGCAATTCTATTTTCGGTAACTTTCTTAGTTCTTCTGTCGTCATGCTACTCCTCACTTTCCTTTTATGCCAGATTTTTCGGTCCGAATCCAAGGGGCAGAAGTTCTCTCAATGTAAAAATCTCATACTGTTCTTTACTCGTGGCAAGAATAATCTGAAATGTATCCGGATTGCAGAACTCCATCATGACCTGGCGGCATACCCCGCAAGGCGACGCATATTCTGTCAGAATTCCTTCTTTTCCACCCACAATACAAATGGCGTCAAATTCCCGGACTCCTTCACTGACCGCCTTGAAAAACGCAGTACGCTCCGCACAGTTTGTCGGTGTATAGGATGCGTTTTCAATGTTGCACCCTCCATAGACCGTCCCGTCCTTTGCAAGAAGCGCCGCCCCTACTTTGAATCCGGAATAAGGAGCATAGGAAAACTGTAATTGTTCCATTGCCTGCTCTATTAGAGTTTCTACCAGATTTCTATCCATCTCTCCTCTTCCTCTCTTAATATCCGGATGCTTCCTCACTTTTTACAATCTTAATCATTCTACTCGTTCCGAGACGGTCTGTTCCAAGTTCTAAAAACTTCTCTGCATCGTCCATGGAAGAGATTCCTCCTGCCGCCTTCATTTTCACATTTGGACCGATATGTTTTGCAAAAAGTTCAATATCTTCAAAAGTAGCTCCTGCTTTTGAAAATCCGGTGGATGTCTTAATATAATCCGCTCCCGCCTTCGTTACAATCTCACACATCTTTTTCTTTTCTTCCTCTGTCAGAAGACAAGTCTCGATGATAACCTTTAAAATGCGTTCCCCGCAAGCCGCCTTCAATGTACGTATTTCCTCTTCCAGCAAATCATACTTCTTATCTTTTAACCAACCGATATTGATTACCATATCGATTTCTTTTGCCCCGTTTGCAATCGCATCCTTCGTCTCAAATTCCTTGACCGCTGTCGTCATATATCCGTTCGGGAATCCAATCACCGTACATACCGGGATTCTGTCTCCAAGATACTCGCTTGCCTGTTTTACATAACTCGGAGGAATACATACGGATGCCGTCTGAAATTCCACTGCATCATCACAAATCTGTTTGATTTCCTCCCATGTTGCTCCCTGTGACAACAATGTATTGTCTACATGCTTTAACACTTCTTTTGCGTTCATTTCCTCATCCTCCATTTACTTTGTATCTTCTTTGATTAAGTTACGAATCGCTTCTACCGCAACGCGAATTGCCATATCCGTATCGTGTACTACCGGATTTTCCAATCCTAACTTTTCTCTTTCCTGATTGGCAACTACAAGGAAGCAGGAACCTGCTCTTACTTTCAGATAACTTGCCACAATGAACATGGCCGCAGATTCCATCTCCGAAGCAAGACATCCAAGCCTCTTCCATGCTTCCCATTTGTTCATCAGTTCATAGGAAACCGGCTTTGTCTCCGGCTCATGCTGTCCATAGAATGCGTCTTTGCACTGCACGACTCCCGTATGGAACGGACATCCCATCTTCTTGGATGCAGCCACAAGCGCGTTCGTCACATTCAGGTCCGCTACCGACGGAAATTCAATCGGCGCATATTCTTTACTCGTTCCTTCCATACGAATCGCACCGGTTGCGACAACCACATCACCGCTTTTTACATTCGTCTGCATGCCGCCGCATGTTCCAATCCTAATAAAAGTATCGGCGCCGCATCGATACAGCTCTTCCATCGCAATCGAAGCCGAAGGCCCACCGATTCCGGTGGAAGTCACACTGACCTTCACCCCATCCAGAGTTCCCGTATAGGTCACGTATTCCCGATTGTCGGCAATCAATACCGGATTCTCAAAATATTTTGCAATCTTTGCACATCGTTTCGGGTCACCCGGCATAATCACATACCTTCCGACTTCTCCTTTGGCTACTTGAATATGATACTGTCTGCTTGCGTCTTCTGAATAATTCTTCATCGTATCCCTCCTTTTAAGAAAGGAGAATGCGCGGGGCACATTCTCCACAAACTATACGTTCCAAAGACCGCGCAACACTAACGCTGTCCTTTGTCATATGGTATACCTTCCGCTTTCGGCGCTCTTGATTTCTTAGAAACGAAAACGAGAACAATAAGCGAAATAATATACGGAAGCATATTATAAAGTGTACTTGGAAGATTCAATGCCACCAACGCATCGAATCCGGTATATACATTCGAAAGTGCGCGGAACAATCCGAACAACAGCGCTGCAAGTCCGATATTGATTGGTTTCCACTGTCCGAAAATCATAACGGCAAGGGCAAGGAAACCGAAGCCTGCCACACCGTTCTCAAATTTCCATTCGCTTACACCTGCGGTAATATATACAAGTCCTCCGAGACCTCCAAGAGCTCCTGAGATTAACACACCTGCGTAACGCATCTTATAAACATTGATACCAACGGAATCTGCTGCCTGTGGATGCTCTCCGCAAGCACATAATCTCAATCCGAATTTTGTCTTATAAAGTATGATATAAGACGCAATCAGAATCAAAAATGCAATGAGCATAAACCAGTTGAATTCAAATCCTCCGATATCCATGACAAATGCTTTCTTCGCATGTCCATACGCAACCGTAGACGATACGTTGTCTACGCTTTCCGCTGTGTTGATTGCTCTTACGATTACAACTGCTGCCGCAGGTCCTAACAGGTTGATTGCAGTTCCAACTAATGTCTGGTCTGCTTTAAAATGAATCGCCGCAACCCCAAGAAGGAGAGAACATATCATTCCCACAAGGACGCTTGCCAATACAACCAGTAAAATAACAAGCGGAGCTGCCATTGTCTCCGGAAGGAATTTCATCGTCAATGCGCCGCCCAGCGCTCCGGTAACCATAATGCCTTCCAATCCGATATTGATAACACCACTATGTTCTGAGAAGCATCCGCCAAGCGCTACAAGCACAAGAACAGACGCGAATATTAATGTATATTGAATCAATAATGACATTATGCTTCTCCTCCTTTCTCTGTTTTCGCTGCTAATTTTTCATCTCTTCTATCAAGATAACGGTTCAACCACAGTTTGAAGAAGAGTACGAATCCACACAGATAGATGATAAACGCAATCATCAAGTCTGAAATCTGTGTACAGTACATGGATTTATCCACATAGCTTCCGCCACTCGTAATGTGCTGGATAAAATATGATGAGAAAATCGTTCCGATTGGATTTAATCCTCCGAGGAATGCCGCCGCAATTCCATTGAAGCCCATAGCCGGAACGCTCGTCATCTGCACCATCCACTGCTCGATTCCGCTTAAGTAGAAGATGCCTGCACCCATACCCGCAAGACCTCCGGCAATCATCATCGTTACGATGATATTCTTCTTCTCTTTCATACCACAATATTTTGCGGCATTTTTATTCATACCCGTTGTCTTCAGTTCAAAACCGAATTTTGTCTTTTCCATGAAAATCCAGACAAGAACCGCCATCAAAACGGAAAGCAAAATACCGATTGTTACAAATTCATTGTTTGAGAATAACTGGTTCAATCCCATACTCGGAAGCAACGCATCCGGATTCACATTGACAAGTTTCTCTGTATACGGTGTGGATGGTTCTTTGACTCTTGTAAGAAGCATGTTCACACTGTAAAGTCCAATCCAGTTTAACATAATGCAGGAGATAACTTCATTTACATTGAAGTATGCCTTCAATAAACCGGAGATTCCTCCTACAAGAGCTGCAACTACGATTGCTGCGATAAGGCAGACATACCAAGGCATCTTAAGCTCTGCCGCGAAGAAAATACACGCACCTGCTCCGACAACATATTGTCCTGCCGCTCCGATATTGAAAAGACCAACCTTATTGGCAAATAATACAGACAGACCACACATCAATAACGCGGAAGCTTTTACAAGCGTTGTACCCAAATATTTCATAACCGCAACCGAGCTTGGATAATAGAGATAGTTCTTCAGAATCGCAACAATCGCCTCTCCCGCTCCTTTCGGATTGATAAGAAGAAGAACAACATAACCTACGACAATTCCAAGTAAAATACAAAGCAAGGATGCAATGACTGTCTGGAACCCATCATTTCTTAAAAGACTTTTCTTTTTCTTATTCATGTGTTTCTGCCTCCTTTCTCTTGGAACCTGCCATGTAAAGTCCAAGTTCTTCTACCGTTACCTTCTTCGGGTCGAATTCTCCTACGATTTCTCCTTCAAACATGACGAGAATCCGGTCGGACACATTCATAACCTCATCCAGCTCCAGACTCACAAGAAGGACACCCTTTCCCGCATCTCTCTGTGCTACAAGCTGCTTATGGATATATTCAATCGCGCCTACATCCAATCCGCGGGTTGGCTGTACCGCAATCAAAAGCTCCGGGTTCTTATCAATTTCTCTTGCGATAATCGCTTTCTGCTGGTTCCCACCTGACATGGAACGCGCCTTTGTCACTGCCCCCTGTCCGGAACGCACATCATACTGTTCAATCAGACGATTCGCATATTCCCGAATTGCTCTTCTCTTCAGGAATCCCAATTTGTTCGTAAATTCCGGTTCAAAATAACGCTGTAACACGATATTGTCTTCTAAGGAGTAATCCAGTACAAGGCCATGTTTGTGTCTGTCTTCCGGGATATGGCTCATGCCCGATGTCAGACGGTTTCTGATAGAAGCATGTGTAATATCCTTCCCATTCATCGTAATCGTTCCGGATTTCAAATGCTCCAGACCAGACAAACCATACACAAACTCCGTCTGTCCGTTTCCATCAATTCCTGCAATACAGACAATCTCGCCTCTTCTTACTTGAAGCGAAACATTGTTGACCGCATTCTTCTTATGATGCTTGGAAGCTACGGTCATATTCTTCACATCGAGAACAACTTCTCCCGGATTGCAAGGTTTCTTCTCTACGATAAAGTTTACATCACGCCCTACCATCATAGCTGAAAGCTTCTCCGGCGTCGTGTCCTTGATATCCACTGTTCCGATATATTTTCCTTTTCTGAGAACGCTGCATCTATCTGCTACCTGCATAATCTCAGCAAGCTTATGGGTGATAAAGAGGATACTCTTTCCTTCCGCAGCAAGGCTCTTCATAATATCCATCAATTCCTGAATCTCCTGTGGTGTAAGCACCGCAGTCGGCTCATCAAAAATCAAAATCTCGTTGTCACGATAGAGCATCTTCAGAATCTCTGTTCTCTGCTGCATTCCGACTGTAATATCTTCTACAATCGCATCCGGGTCTACAAAAAGTCCATACTTCTCCGAAAGCGCAACCACTTTCTTTCTCGCTTCGTCCTTCTTTAAAAATCCACCCTTTGTCGTCTCTACACCTAGGATAATGTTATCCAATACGCTAAAGCATTCTACCAGTTTGAAGTGCTGATGTACCATTCCGATTCCAAGGTCATTGGCATCATTCGGATTGTTGATTTCTACTTTTTTACCATCTTTTCGGATTTCTCCTTCTTCTGCCTGATACAGTCCGAAAAGTACACTCATTAATGTGGATTTTCCCGCACCGTTTTCTCCAAGCAATGCGTGAATCTCACCTTTTTTCAACTGTAAAGTGATATTATCGTTTGCAATAATTCCCGGAAATCTCTTTGTAATATTTAACATCTCTATTGCATACTTATTATCCATCCTTTACGTACCTCCTCTCATAAAATTCCCGGCTTTTCAGAACCAAGAATGCACTTTGTCATATTCTTGTGACTGAGTTTTCCAAATCCAAATTTCTTCTTATGATTTAGAAAAGGAGCAGGATAAGTTGCCTGCTCCTTCGTTGCCAGAATCATGATTTATTTAATGCTGCCGTAATCTGTAACTTTAATTGTTGTCTTTGGCATAGCTTCTGTGTCGCTAGAAACTTCCACTTCGCCGTCAGCCATGGATTTTACAAGCGCTTTGTAATCATCCTGTGTAAATCCGTCGCCCCACTGTGTTGTCTCCATTGGAAGCTGTACGTAGTTCTCTTCCGGATTCTCTGAAACGATACCAAGGTTATCAATCTTACCTGCATGGTCATCCCATTTTCCGGCTTTGATGTCTGTTAACACGTTCTCTACTGTTGTTGCAAGACCTTTCATAGCTGAAGTAATTGTCATCTCTGCTCCGATGATTCCTGACTGGTCAGAGTCAACGCCGATTACTTTGCCGCCTGTCTTCTTCGCTGCTTCTACTGCTGATGTGTAGATACCGCCGCCACATGCGAATACTGCTTCTACACCTTTTGAGCTGTACCATGTATCCATGTAAGCTGTGATATCGGCATCACCGTAGAACTGTCCGCCGCATACGTATTCAACCTGAACTTCGTTCTCGATACCAAGCTCTTTTGCCGCCGCATCAGCTCCCTGTACGAATCCGTAACCGAAACGGTTTACTGCTGGAACTGACATACCGCCAAGGAATCCAAGGTGTTTGTAACCTAATTTTACTGCTGCAACACCTGCCATATATCCGGAAAGTTCTTCCTGATAAGTAGCGCAATATACGTTATCTGCTCTGTAACCTTTCTCTACACCGTCTAATTCACCTTCGCCCATATCAAGCGCAACAAATTTTACATCCGGATATGTCTTAGACTGGTCTACAACAGATTTTGCAAATAAGTATCCTGGAAGTACGACTACATTTGCTCCATCTGCAACTGCCTGGTCGATACTTGCGCTTCTTGCTTCGTCAGAATCGCTCTCTGGTTTGAAATAGTTGAATTCTACTTTGTTCTCTTCTGACCATGCTTTACATGTCTCATACGTTGTCTGGTTGAAGCTCTGGTCTGTGATATCTCCGGAGTCTGTAACCATGGCTACTTTCATTGTCTCCTCTTTACCACCTTCTTCTTTCTTCTTCTCTTCGCCTGAGCCGCCACATGCTGTCAATGAGAATGCCATTACGCCTGCAAGCAATGCTGCAATAATTCTCTTCTTCATAATTTACCTCCTATGAGCTTGATTAATAATTTACATTCGAACACATCTTATCATATTCTTTCTTGAAATACAATGAATATTCTAAATCTTCCAACTACTCCAGAGCAATCTTGGACGAGATTTTTTTCCTCAATCCTTCATACTGTTCCCTGTTAATCAGAATTTTATTTCCCTTCTTCGTAACAAGGTCTTCCTCCACAAATTGTCTGACCGCCCGATTCACGCTTTTCACACAAAGCCCTGTGGCATCCGCAAGGCTCTGACGACCTTCGTCTATCTGCAATACTCCTTCCCGGTTGTATTGCACATATCGTTCTGTCAAAAGAAGTGCGAGTCTATCCGCTCCCTGTAAAAAGAGTGTAATCCTGCTGTTTCTCTCCTGTTCCAGGAGATATTCCCCGATACATTTTGCTTCGTACTTTAATGCTCTGATGTCAGAATACATCCATTTCTCAAACTTCGTTCTCGATAACTTCACGAGCGTACATTTCGTTGCGGTTCGGAGTGTCGTCTTATACACATCCAAATCCATGATAAACTCCATGCCTCCAAAAGCATACACTTTCTTAAATCTCATGTAGTCATATACCGAACCGTAAATACGATAATCTGTGGCATCGATTACGCCTTTTCCGATGAAATATATGGTATCTGCTGGTTCATTTTCCCGGATAAAGGCTACACCTTTGTCTACTTCTTCTATCTGAAATGATTCCATCAGCCAGCGAGGTGCAGTTCTAAAATAATTCTCAAATTGTATCTGCCTCTCTCTGTCCACACTTTTCAGAAACGGAAGCACATCATACAGATATTGATTCCCCATGCATTTCATCTCTTTCTGTCTGCTCTTAGGACTCTCTTCGGACAATATTCCTTTCAGAATCCCTTTGATTTTCTATGCTGTTTTCAGAACCGGTTTCTAAAATAAATTATAACATCAGGACATTTGTCCGAAAAGGACTTATGTCCTTTTTTATAAAATAATTCTACATTTCAGCACAAACACACAGTTTTATTCTTTAATTTTTGTGCAGGTTTTCAAGTTGAACACTTTCTTTTATGCAAAATATGTTTTATGGAATAAGATTCTAGAAAAAGAACCCGGTTGTCAAACCAGGTTCCTGCTTAAAAACTTATCAATCCTATCAGTAATAAAAACGACAGCCGGAAGGCCAATTACAAACACTCCTACTATTCCAAGGAAAATTCCCAAAGAAGATTGAGCATTATACGGAACAAATATCAGTATTTTTGATAATAGATTCCATATACTGATTACCAATATTGCAAAAAATATGTGCTGTACGGTTTTATTTCTACGCTTCTTATAATAAAAATAAACCGTAATAAATGAAAGTATAAAAACGATAACGTTTACTCCACCTAGCGGAAATTCTACTATTGAATCCAAGAATTGCAATATGTCTCTGCCAAGGAGATATAACGAAATACTTAACAGAATCTTGGAAGCGTGCTTTTTTCTCATAGTATATCATCCCGATTCTTCCTTGTCCTAATCACGTTTCGCTGTACCAAGTAATACCATTCCCCATACAGAAAGAATAATTCCACAAGCTCGAACCGAAGGTATTAGCTGAACAAATCTAATATCTACATAATGAAAATCATAAAATTCTCTAATTATTGTAAACAAAATACTCGGCATAAACGGAGCCCCGATAATTAATACAATTCCTATAACAAACAATATCATAATCGTTCTTTTTCTCTTCTCACTCATACAATTTCTCCTTTCTTTCAAATAAATCCATGTTATATATACTCATATTAGCATAAAAACTGCCGGCAGGATATCCCACCGGCAGAAATAAATTGTTTATTCTTTGAATGATAGGAAATTCCCTCGGAATCCTATCATTCAAAAAATGCACTTCGTGCAAAGATGCGCAGCTCGAGGAGATGAATTTATCACTTCGTGAACCGCTCACGCGCGGAATCTTAGTAATTCTCACTACGTACTTCGAAGTAAGCCTTCGGATGATTACAAACCGGACATACTTCCGGCGCGTTTGTTCCCATCACAAGATGTCCGCAGTTTCGGCATTCCCATAAAGTCACTCCGCTCTTTTCAAATACTTCTTTTGCTTCTACGTTGTGAAGAAGCTTACGGTAACGCTCTTCGTGTGATTTTTCGATAGCAGCTACTCCTCGGAACTGTGCCGCAAGTTCATGAAATCCCTCTTCATCCGCCTCACGAGCCATACGGTCATACATATCTGTCCACTCAAAATTCTCACCTTCTGCCGCACGAAGAAGATTCTCTGCTGTATCTCCAAGTTCTCCCAATGCCTTAAACCAGAGTTTTGCGTGTTCCTTCTCATTCTCCGCAGTCTTTAGAAACAATGCCGCAATCTGCTCATAACCGGCTTTTTTCGCTACGGAAGCAAAGTACGTATACTTATTGCGTGCCTGTGACTCACCTGCAAACGCTTCCCACAAGTTCTTTTCTGTTTTACTTCCTGCAAAAGGATTCTTTTGATTCTCCATATTGATTTCCTCCGTTTTCATATCTTTTCTTCACAATAACATATCCCGGATATCTCTTCTGTGACCTAGTCACATCTCCAATATTTCTCCATGTATTCTCGAGCATCCTCTTCTTTTAAATAGAATTCCTTTTGAATTCTATCTAATGTTTTTTCTTTTGAAACTTTAAATTCCTGACACATTTTAATCGTTCTTTTGATTTCTCCCTTAAGTTCACCACGTTCCTCCCCAATTTTAATTCCTTCTTCTTTCAGATAATCACGATATTCATCTTCATCCCATTCTGTCAAAATGCTATCCATAATTTCACTCCTGTTCTTACGAAGTATATCTGCAAGAATATCATTTCGAATGCAAGCATCCACCGCCTGTTCTACTGCTTCATAGAGCGCCATGCTATACGCTAAATTCTTCCGGATTTCCGCAATGAACTGTGCATATTGTTTCAAAGTCTTACACCGTTCCATCAATTCCTTATTGTGTCCATAATTTACGTTCAGCACCAATGCCGTACATTCCAAGGATGGTTTCTTTCCTTTCCCATTTCCGATAAAAAGCTTACTCAGCTTCAACTCTTCTCTTTCCGGTCTTTCTTCTGTTCCATTATAGAACACAATGTATTGTGGAAATGGAATCTCTAATCGAGAAGTAGAGTATAATCTCCTTTTTACCGGTTCGATATAACTCTTATACACAGATGAAAAATAGAATAATCCTCGTAGTGGCAGATTCGGACAGAAACTACTTTGATGTTCGTACAGGCTCATTTCATCCCCAATAATAAATGATAAATCATTCTTCATTCCCATATACACCACGTCTTCCATCGTTGTAATTTCTAACTCATCCGGATTCGTGTAATTACTTTCATTTACCGCGTTGTAAAGTTCCAGTAACTCTTTCTTTTCACGAAAAATCAAGCGGAATAAACGGTCTTTATACTTCGTATTCAATTTATAATACATGACTTATTTCTCCTTTATTCTAGCAAAACTTCTGTTTTCAGGCAACACAAATAAACATGGTCTTCTCTACTACTCACATAGGCACCACCGGCTTTCTTTATAAGATTACAAATCTGATTTTCATTGCGACGAATATCACAGACACTTTAGAATAATGAATATTAGAAATCTAGATTCGTGATAATGATTATAACACAATTACACATTGCATACAATTAAATTTTTCTAAAATGATATCCTTCAATTTTCATTTTTTTCACACAGAACAAAGAATCCTGCCGGAGACTTTTTATGATATAGAAACGAAGTTTCCTATATCATAAGAAATAGGCTTCGCCTATTCAACTCCCCTTCCCCTCAATCGAGGGCACTGAAAAAC
>OFMK01001310.1_pt1 | contig 18800 bp, 14 predicted proteins | sample 1541781 | NCBI WGS metagenome assembly OFMK01 (sample SAMN04209250, study PRJEB22552) | human gut metagenome | biome: gut; material: feces | host: Homo sapiens | place: USA: Oklahoma
TGTGAGCCCGGCGCCCCTGTTTTTCATATGGATTTTCCATCCAGATACATCCGCTGGGAGTTCTGCATGTGCTGCATTGTGACGGCGTAAATGTGCAGGCTGTCGCCAAAGCGCACGGCGTCGCAGATGTCCCTGTGCTCGCGCACGGTCTCGGCCAGCCGGCCGGGTTCGGCCAGAGAACGCTGGGCCATGCGCTGGATATAGTGCAGATGGTTGCGGAAGATGCGCTCCAGTTCTTCGTTGCGGCTGTACTGCACGATGGAAAGGTGAAATTGGGCGTCAAGTTCCACAAACTGCGGGATGTTGGAGACGTCACCCGCCAGCGCCTGCTGGCGGGCAAGCAGGGCGTCCATCTTCCGCAAAGCCTCCTGCGCGCGGACGGTGCGGTATTCCTGCGCAAGCATCACGGCGCAGTATCCCTCCAGCGCGCTGCGGATCTGCCCGTTCTGGATGACGCCTTCCGGAGAGATAGGCTTCAGGCAAAACCCCCTGCTGGGCAGGATATCGATATACCCTTCCTGTTCCAGGCAGCGGAGCGCGTCCCGCATGGGCGTGCGCGAAATGCCAACCTGTTCTGCCGTCTTTGTCTCTGAATAAATAACGCCTTCTTCCAGTTTTCCGGTGAGCAGAAGGTCTTTCAAATAGTCGTAAGCCTGTTCCTGCAGGCGCTTGAAGCGTGCCGTACAGATCACTCCTTTTTAAGCTGAGGCGGGCTGGGGAACAGCAGGCCCGAACGGCGCGCCGTGATTATTTCTGCGGCGGGCACCCGCTTATCAATATAATACACAAGATCTCTTTTTTCAACAATGACATTGTTATGTTTTTGCCAAATTGATAAAACAAACAAATAAATCATTAAAAATTCTATATAAAAAATTCATAAAATGAAGAAAAATCGGTTGACCGGTATACCGGAATGCAGTATTATGGACTTGAAATCATGAATAAGGGGGAAAATGGTATGGAAAAGCTGGGCTTTATCGGCCTTGGCATCATGGGCATGCCCATGGCCAGACACCTGTGCGAAGCCGGAAATGAAGTGTGGGTGAACGATGTGAACAGCGCCGCGTGCGAGGCCGCGCAGAAGTTCGGCGCCCGCCCTGCTCCGGTGGAAGAGATAGGGGCTGCGTGCGATGTTGTGTTCATGATCCTGCCGAACGGAGGTATCGTCCAGCAGGTGCTGTTTGAAAGCGGTCTGACCCGGCAGATGAAGCCGGGCGCCCTTGTGGTGGACATGAGTAGCGTCACGCCGGAAGAATCCAGGCTGTGCGCGCAGAAGCTGGCGCAAAAGCAGGTGCATTTTCTGGATGCGCCCGTGAGCGGCGGCGAGCCGGGTGCCGTTGCAGGCACGCTTGCCTTTATGGCCGGCGGAGATCCACAGGCGTTTGAACGCGCAAAGCCCTATTTTGACATCATGGGTTCTTCTGCGCTGCGCGTGGGCTCTGTAGGCAGCGGTTCGGTTACAAAGCTGGCGAACCAGATCATGGTGAACCTGAATATCGCCGCGGTATCCGAGGCGCTTGTGCTGGCCGCCAAGGCGGGGGCGGACCCCGCCTTGGTCTACCAGGCTATCCGCGGCGGGCTTGCGGGCAGCCATGTGCTGGACGCAAAGGCCCCCATGATGATGCGGCGGGATTTTCGCCCCGGCGGAAAAATATCCATCAACCACAAGGATATCAAAAATGTGATGGCAAGCGCGCACAGCCTGGACGTGCCGTTGCCGCTGACGGCGCTTTTGTTCGAGATCATGCAGGCGCTGAAAGCGGACGGCCATATGGATGAGGACCACAGCGCCATCGTGAAGTTTTTTGAAAAGCTGGCGGGCGTGACGGTGAAAAGCGGAGAGGTGACGGGCTGATGGCGAACGAGACACCGGTGAACAGCAGCATATTGCAGCAATTCCCGGCGCCGGACGGCGCGCTGGCGGAACGCGTGCTGGCAGGGGAACTCTCGCGCAGCAACGCAAAAGTGGTGGTGTTGGACGATGACCCCACCGGCGTGCAGACGGTGCACGGCGTGCCCGTGTATACGAACTGGGAGGAACAGACCCTGCAGGAGGCGTTTGCCGCGCAGGACCGCATGTTCTTCATCCTCACGAATTCGCGCGGCATGACGGCGGAGGTGACGGAACGGGAACATGAGAAAATGGCGCACGCCATCCACGCCGCGGCGCAGGCGTCCGGCAGGCCTTATATACTGATAAGCCGCAGCGATTCCACGCTGCGCGGCCATTACCCCCTTGAGACGCAGACGCTGCGGCGCACGCTGGAGGGGCTGGGCGAAAAGCCGTTCGACGGCGAGGTTATTTACCCGTTTTTCATGGAGGGCGGCCGCTATACGCTGAATAACGTCCATTATGTGCAGGAAGGCGGCAGCCTGATTCCCGCGGGCCTCACGGAATTTGCAAAAGACAAAAGCTTCGGGTACAGCGCGTCTTCCCTGCCGGAATGGTGCGCGGAAAAAAGTGGCGGTGCGGTACGCGCGCAGGACGTGACGTGCATTTCGCTGGAAGACCTGTGCGCGTGCAACTATGAGGGCATCGAACGCCAGCTTATGGCCGTGCACGGCTTCGGCAAGGTGGTTGTGAACAGCATTTCCTATGAAAACGTAAAAGTGTTTGCCGCAGCCCTGCTGCGTGCCATGGCGAAGGGCAAACGTTTTATGCTGAGAAGCGCGGCGGCCGTGACAAAGGTGCTGGGCGGGGTGCCGGACAAGCCGCTTTTGACGCATGAAGAACTGATTGCCCCGCAGGATACGAACGGCGGTATCGTGTTGGTGGGCTCCCATGTGAACAAGACTACGCAGCAGCTTAAGCGGCTGCGCCGGAGCGAATGCCCGCTGGAATTCATCCGGTTCGACCAGCACCTTGTTCTGAAAGAGGGCGGCCTGGAAGGCGAGGTGGCCCGCGTGGTGGCCCTGGCGCAGGAAAATATCAGCAGAGGCCGCAGCGTGGTCGTGTTCACGCGGCGCGAAAGGCTCGATTTGGACACAGACGACAAAGATAAACAGCTGGAGGTATCGGTGCGCATTTCAAATGCGGTGACAAGCGTTGTGGAAAGGCTTACTGTGAAGCCGGGCTTCATCATTGCGAAAGGCGGCATCACCTCCAGCGATGTGGGCACCAGGGCGCTGCATGTGCGCAAGGCCATGGTGATGGGGCAGATACGTCCGGGCATTCCGGTGTGGAAAACGGGCCCAGAAAGCAAGTTCCCCAACATGCCCTATGTGATTTTCCCGGGAAATGTCGGAACGGAGGACACGCTTCTGGAAGCCGTTGAAGTTCTGATGAAAGCATAACAGCCTAGAATAGAAAGGAGAAACCATGAAACAGAAAAAGATGAAGCCCATTGCCTGGGTGGCCGTATCGCTCATTCTCATTCTGGTCAGCTGCATCGGTGCGAGCCTGATTCAGACGGACTTCGGCAGCGTCACCATCACGGATGTGCGCCTGCCCATGCCGGACGGCGAGACGCTGCGCGTGCTGGTGCACCGGCCCGCCGCGGCCACGCCGGAAAACCCCGCCCCTGCCGTTATCACCAGCCATGGCTACCATGCAACGCTAGAAACGCAGGATATCACCTCCATAGAACTGGCGCGGCGCGGGTTCGTGGTGTTCAACATGGATACATACAGCGCGGGCAGTTCGTCGGGCACCACCATCCCCTACAACGACAGCCGCAGCTATTACGGCCTGGGCATGCTGCAACTGGTGGATTATGTGCACGACAATATCGACTATGTAGACCCGGAGCGCATCGGCATCACGGGCCATTCCACCGGTGGACGCAACGTGGCCTTCACGCTGGACGCGTATGGCCGCAATGAGCACGGGCTGGACTATGCGGGCCAGCCGGACGATGCGGGCGATTATGAAACAAAAGTTTCCAGCGCACTGATCCTGGCCTTCTTTCCGGGCCATTACCTTCTGAACAACATGCCCAGCGGCGTGAATGTGGGCATCAACTTTGCGCGCTATGACGAGGGTGCCACCGTGCAGGTGACGAAGGTGGACGGCTACCAGTGGCCGGATATGACGGTTTCCCCGGAGGCGAAATTCTTTATCAACACCACTACGCCCGGCGCGTTTGCCCTGCAGGCGGACGCAGCCGTCGACCCGCAGACCGGCCATAACGATGTGACGCTTTCCGGCTGGGACAACAGCGAGAAGGTGGAGACCGGCAAATATTACGGCAGCATAGAAGACGGCACCATGCGTGTTGTTTACAACCCTCCAACGTCGCACCAGTGGCAGTTCTTCTCAAAGCAGAATGCAACCATCACCAACCAGTTCTTCATGGATACGCTGGGCGCGCCCAACCCCATTACAGCGGATGACCAGGTCTGGTTCTGGAAAGAAGTGCTGAACGCGGTAGGGCTTGCGGGCTTCTTCCTGCTGCTCATTCCGCTTGCCACGCTGCTGATGCAGACGCCCTTCTTCGGCACGCTGCTGCAGCCCGCAGGCCCGGCGCGCCCCGCGCCCGTCACGGCGCGCGGCAAGGCGGTGTTCGCCGTAAGCCTTATCCTGCTGGCGGTACTGCCCGGCCTGACGGTGATGCCGGCGTTCTCCGACATTGCATACGGCATGATATTCACGAATGCCGCAACAAACAATTCCACTGATTTCTTCCCGCAACCCGGCCCGAACGCCATTATCGTGTGGGCGGTGCTGAACGCGGTTCTGGCGGCCCTCATTTTTGCGGCGGGCTATTTCATCGACGGCAAAAAATCCGGCGACAGCCCCTCTAAATGGGGCCTCCGGACAAGCTGGGCCAATGTAGGCAAAAGCCTGCTGCTTGCGTTTATCGTCATGGTATGCGCCTATTCCACCGTGCTGTTCGCAGACCGCTTCTTCAAGACCGACTTCCGTTTCTGGAGCTTCGCGGTGCGCGCGGCAGACGGCAATATCCTCGCATTGTGGCTGCACTATGTGCCCTTCATGCTGGTGTTCTGGTTGGTGACGTCCTTCATGGTGAACGTCAGCGCCCGCGTGCAGACGAAAAAACCGTGGGTTAACACGGCCATGTGCGTGGTGGTGAACACCATCGGCCTGATCGGGCTTTGCGCCGTGCAGTTCTTCGTCCTGTTCACCACCGGTGTGGCGGCGTTCTATGTGAACCGCGCGTGGGTGAACATCTGCCTCATCATCCCGTTCATCCCCATGATGGCGATTGGCACCGTGGTGCTGCGCAAAGCCTACCAGCGCACGGGCACCATCTACCTGGGCGCGTTCCTGATGGCGTTCATCTCGACGCTGGTCAGCGTCTCCACGGCCAATGCGATCCTGTTCGTATAAATGAAAGGAGGCGGCTGCAATGTATCTGCGGTTATCCCATGACCTCAATGTGCGCGACCACGCTTTCCCCGGCGCGCCTACCCTGAAACTGATGCCCTTCGAGGTGATAGGGGAAAACGGCTCTTCCTGCAACACCTACCGGGTGGAGCTGTTCAACCACTACGGCACGCATATGGACGGGCCGAACCATTTTGACGCAAAGGGCAAACAGCTTTGGCAGATGCCGCTGGAGACGTTTTTCAGCGACAGGCCGCTTTTGCTGGATATCCCCAAAGGCGAGGGCGAGGCCGTTCTGCCCGAAGAACTGCTGGCGCACGACGAGGCGCTGCAGAAGGCGGATATGCTGTTTATCCGCAGCGGCTTTGAAGTCGTGCGCCGTCAGGACAACCTGCGCTATTCCCAGCGCGGACCCAGCGTGTCCGCCGCTGCGGCGCAGCTTATCGTTGCCCGCTGGCAGAACTTGAAAGCCGTTGGTATGGACTGGATCTCCCTCTCCTCGCCCATGAATTTGCAGGACGGCATCCGCGCGCACCAGTTCATGCTGGGCTGCGGCGGGAACAAGCCGGTGCTCATCATCGAGGACGTGGCGCTGGCTCGTGTGGACGCCGCCCGTCTGGAACAGGTGCTGTGCATCCCGCTGTTTATCGAGGGGATAGACAGCGCGCCGGTGACGATTCTAGCAAAACTGAAGGATGGCTGAACGCATCATATATTTTGTGCCCGGCGCCTGCCGGGCACTTTTTTTGCGCCTGCCGTTCCTTTTGCCGGGAGGTATGTGCTATACTGAATGTCAAAATGGAGCTTTCTGTAGAAACGGGGGGACGGCATGAGATTTCTGCGGCAGTACGGCGGCCTTCGCCGTGAGATGTATGTGGTGTTCTTCGGGCGCGTGGTCACCAACATGGGCGCGCTGATCTGGCCCATGCTGACGCTGATTTTGAAAAACAAAATGGGCATGAGCGCTTCGGAAATAGCCAGCCTGCTGCTTTTGCTGGGCTGCGTGCAGCTTCCGTGCATGATCCTGGGCGGCAGGCTGGCAGACAGGTTCCCCAAGCGCAATATTATCATTGTGTGCGACCTTGTCACCGTTGCAAGCTATATGGTGTGCGCCTTTCTGCCTGTTTCGGGCCCGATGGTGGCGCTGATGTTCCTTGCGGGCGTGTTTGCACAGATGGAATGGCCCAGCTACGACGCGCTGGTGGCCGATATTTCCGCCCCGGCCGAGCGCGAGCGCGCCTACAGCCTGAATTATCTGGGCGCCAACCTGGGCATCGTGCTGGCGCCTATTTTGGGCGGCTTTTTATTTGAAAACCATTTGAACCTCGCGTTCGCCATAAGCTCTGCGGCCACCTTCTCCAGCACGGTGCTTATCTTTCTGCTTATCAAAAACACGGCGCCCGCGCCCGGCGAAGCGCCCGGTGCGGCATACGAGGCCGGGCGCGAGGGGCAGAGCACCTGGGGCGTGCTGCGCGAAAGCAGGGTGCTGCTGCTGTTTCTGGGCTGTCAGGCAGTATGGAGCCTTGTGTACAGCCAGTTCAACTTTCTTCTTCCGCTGAATATGGAGCAGCTGTACGGCGCGAAGGGGGCCGTATGGTTCGGCATGCTCACCAGCGTGAATGCCGTGGTGGTCATTGTGGGCACGCCGCTTATCACAGGCTGGTTTTCCCGGCGCCTGCACGACACCGGGCGCCTAGCGTGGGGGCAGCTTCTGATTGCGGCGGGCTTTCTGATGTATGTGTTCATCCAGGGGGTTGTCCCGCTGTATTTCCTCTCCATGGCCGTTTTTACCGTGGGTGAGATATTCGGCACGCTCGGCAGCCAGCCGTATATCACGCGGCGCATTCCTGCCTCGCACCGCGGGCGGGTGGCCTCCATCACCAGCATCTTCTCGGGCACGTTTTCCACAATCAGCCAGAAAGGCGTGGGCGCCCTGGCGGACGCGTGGCCCATGCGCGCGGTGTGGCTGGTGGTGGCGCTGCTTGGCTTTTTGAACGTGTGCGGCTATCTTGTGCTGTGCAGGCGGGATAAAAAGGCTTTCCCGCTTTTGTACGGCGAAAGCACACCGCGCCCGCCACAGGGTTGACGCCCGCAGCCGGACGGGACTGTGCGGAAGAAGGCGGCATTTTTTCTTGGCATTTTGCGCGCCCGGTGCTATCATAAAAGGCAGAGAACACTGCGCGCCTTGCGCCGTGCGCGGGCCTGTGCCCGGTGTGCGGCGCGGCGCGCTGTCACAAACAGAAAAGGGGAATGAACATGACAGTTCCGGAAAAACTGGCCGCACTGCGCGCGGCGATGGAAGAAAAGGGCGTGGACGGCGTATATGTACCCTCTGCGGACCCGCACATGAGCGAATATCTGCCGGAGCACTGGCGCAGCCGTGCGTGGCTTTCCGGCTTTACGGGCTCGGCGGGCACTTTGTGCGTGACAAAAGACAAGGCCGCCCTGTGGACGGACGGTCGCTATTTCATTCAGGCCGGGCGCCAGCTTGCGGGCAGCGGCATTGAGCTGATGCGCATGGCCCAGCCCGGCGTGCCCACAGTGGAATGCTGGCTGGCCGAAACACTGCCGCAGGGCGGTACCCTGGCGGCGGACGGCTTTTGCGTAAACGCCGCTATGGTGAAAACGCTGCGCGGGGCTTTTGAGGAAAAAGGCATCTGCCTGCGGGATGAAGATTTCATCACGCCGCTGTGGGCGCAGGAGGGCAGGCCCGCGGTGCCCGCCACGCCCGCGTGGATGCTCACCAAAGAGCAGGCCGGCCTTTCCGTGCGGGAAAAGCTGGCAGCTTTGCGGGAAAAGCTGGCCGCGCAGAAGGTGGGCGCCATGCTGGTGACCAGGCTGGACAGCGTGGCATGGCTTGTGAACCTGCGCGCGGCGGATATTGAAGACACACCCTTTGCCCTGGCCTACTGCCTTGTGGAGCCGGATGCCGCGCGGCTGTTTATCAACGCCGCCCGCGTGCCTGCGGACGTGCAGGCCGCGCTGAAGGCGCAGGGCGTGGAGCTGTGCGGCTATGAAGAGGCGCGGGGCGCCCTGACAGAGCTGGAAGGGCCTGTGACGGTGCTGTATGAACCGGCGGGAACGAGCTGGGCCATGCTGCGCGCGCTGGAGGAAAACCCGGCTGTACTGCTGAAAGAGGGCGAGGACCCCGTGCAGGCGATGAAGGGCGTGAAAAATGAGATGGAGATCGCCCATATGAAGCACGCCCACCGCAAGGACGGCGCGGCTATGGTGCGCTTTGAAATGGAGCTGCGCCGCCGCATGGCGGCGGGCGAGAGATGGACAGAGCTGGAGGCCAGCGAATACCTGCTGGGCCTGCGCCGGGCGCAGCCGGAAAGCCTTGGCGCCAGCTTTGAGACCATTGCCGCCTATGGCCCCAACGCGGCTATGATGCACTATGCCCCCACGAAAGAGGCGTGCGCCGCCATTGAGCCGCGCGGCTTTCTGCTGGTGGACAGCGGCGGCCAGTACCGCGACGGCACCACGGATATCACCCGCACCTATGCCCTCGGGCCTCTGACGGATGAAGCGCGCGAAGATTATACGCTGGTGCTGAAATGCCACATTGCGGCGGCGCGCGCCGTGTTCAAAGAGGGCAGCGCCGGGCAGAACATCGATATTCTTGCGCGCGAGACGCTGTGGCGCCGCGGGCTGGATTACCGCTGCGGCACAGGCCACGGCGTAGGCTTTGTGGGCGGCGTGCACGAGGGCCCGCAGAACCTTTCCGCGCGCGGCACGGTGCCCTTTGTGCCAGGCATGACCATCACCGACGAGCCCGGCATTTACGAGGAGGGCAAGCTGGGCATCCGCATTGAAAACGAGCTTCTGTGCGTGTCTGTGTGCGAGACGGAATACGGCAGGTTCTACGGCTTCGAGCCGTTCACCTATTGCCCCATCGACACGCGTCCGCTTGTGCTCTCGCTGATGGACGAAGAAGAGCTTCGCTGGCTGAACGGCTATCACGCCATGGTGAAAGCGGAGCTGGAGGCATTCCTCACGCCGGAGGAAAACGCCTGGCTGGCAGAGGCCTGCGCGCCCGTGGAAAAGTGAACGTGCCCATAGCCGTTCTTTTGCTGTTTGCGGCGCTGGGCGCTGCGGACGAAGCCCTGGGCGGAAGGTTGGGCGTGGCCCCGGCGTTCCGCAGCGGGCTTGCCGCCATGGGGCCGCTGTGCCTTTCCATGGCCGGCATATACAGTGTGGCGGTGTCGGCCCTTTCAGGCATGGCCGGGCGGGGCGGCGGGGCGCTGCCGTTTGACGCGGCGCTGCCCGCGGGCCTTGTGCTGGCGCCGGATATGGGCGGCTGGGCCGTTGCGCAGGCGCTGGCGGCCACACCGCAGCTTGCCGTGTACGCGGGGCTGCTGGTGGCCTCTACGCTGGGGTGCCTTGTCAGCTTTGTGCTGCCCGCCTCGCTGGGTGCGCTGCAAAGCCACGAGGTAATGGGCTTCATGCAGGGCGTTGTGTGGGGCGTGGTGGCGCTGCCCGCCGGGCTTTTGCTTGGCGGGGCCGTGCTGGGCCTTGCGCCGGGCGCGCTGCTGCAAAACCTGTGGCCGGTGGCGCTTTTGTGCGCCACGCTTTGCATCGCGCTTCACTTTGTGCCGCGCGGCTGCCTGCGGGTGCTGGCGCTTTTGGGCGGCGTGGTGCGCTGGCTTGGCATTGCGCTGTTCTGTGCCGTGGTGCTGGGGCTGTTTGTGCCGGGGCTTGCCCTGGCCCCGCAGCAGGCTGTGGCTGAGGCGCTTGTCATCGTGGCAAAAATAACGGCCGTGGTGTGCGGCTCGCTGGTGGCAAGCAGCCTTGTGCTGGCAAGGTGCGGCAGCGCGCTTTCCAGGCTGGCAGCCCGTCTCGGCGTGAACGAATATGCCGTGCTGGGCCTGGCGGCAAGCCTTGTATCCAGCATTTCCATGCTGCCTTTGTACCCGCGCATGGACGTGCGCGGCAAGGTGATGAACGCGGCCTTTACCGTGGCGGGCGCCTTTGTGCTGGGTGGGCAGATGGCCTTTGCCTCCAGCGTGGCGGGCGGTTGGGCCGTGGCAGCCTATTTTGCCGCAAAGCTCTCTGCCGGGGCGCTGGCACTGTGGCTGGCAGCGCGCTTTACCAAAAACGAATGATCGGGGCCGGCACGCCGCCGCCTTTCTGCACTGGTGAAGGGCGGCAGCCCTTTTGAAAAAATGTAACCTGTGTATCAGGTGCGCTGCCGCGGGAAACTATCGGTTTTGGCTGACGGTTTTGCGCCTGGTGCGCGCAAAAAAGCCCGGCAATCCTTCAGAATTGCCGGGCTTTTTGCACGCTATTCCCCCAAAACCGCCGGACCAAAGCTGCGCAGCACCCCGGAAGCGGCAAATTATGATGCACGGCAGGAAGCTTTCCGCAGGCACCCTGTGGGGGAATCTAAAGAAGCTGTGCGCAAAAATTGCCTTTCAGGTGCGGTGGCTTCTTGCGGCCGCGCGCTTTTAAGCGCGCGGCATGCACACGGGCCAAAGGTGGGCATATTGCGGGCGGGCCTCTTGCAAGAGGCGGTGAATTGGCTGCGCCCGCCCCGCGGCCCGGAAAGGGGCGGCTTGCCGCCCGGGCGAAGGCTTGCCTGTTTTCAGAAGGCTGCTGCCGGCAGGGCGCTTGGGCTCGATGCCTGAAGCGGAGGCTGTTTACGCTCCCCGGCAGAGCGGGGGCGCATATCGCGAAAGCATACAACAAAAGCAAACTCCCTTTCCGGCCGGAAAGGGAGTTTTTATTTGCGGCAGGCAGAAGGGCCGCGCCGTATCAGAACGCCAGCACCACGCCGCCGTCGTCGGCATACACGGTGGAAATGCCGCCCGTCGGCACCATGATTACGTCCTTCAGCGCCGCGCAGCTGGCCAGCAGGTCCCGCTGCAGCTCCAGCGCGCGGGGCGCGCAGTTGCAGTAGCTTAGCACCAGCACAAGGCTGGCACGCGCGGCGTCTGCTGTTTCAGCAGCCACATGCTCCACCAGTTTTTTCATGGCGTTGGCCGTGCCGCGTATCTTTTCCAGGCACACGATCTCGCCGTGGCCGTTATCCGCCATCAGGGGGCGCAGGTTCAGTACAGTGCCCACAAAGCCCGCCATTTTCGAGATGCGTCCGTTTTTCACAAGGTGGCTCAAATCCTCCAGAACAAAGCGTGTGCGCATGGGGGCAATAAAGGCCCGCGCGCGCTGCTCTATCTCTTCAAAAGAGAGGTTGGCATCTATCAGGTCGCGCAGCAGCATCACAATGCGCGTTTCACCTGCGCTGGCGCTTTCGGAATCCAGCACGCAGATTTTCAGCGAGGGGTCTGCCTCCAGCGCCATGCCGCGCCCTACACAGGCGGCGTTATAGCTGCCGGAAAGGCGTGAGGAAAGCGTCACAACAAATGTCATGGGTGCCTGGGCCATCATGGCTGCATATACCTCCGGCGCAGGGCAGGCCGTGGCGGGGGCGTTCGCACTTTGTTTCATGGCGGCCATCAGGGCCGGGATGTCCAGGCTTTCATCGTCAGTAAATTCACGGTCATCCACCCGGATGGTGAGGCTTGCCGTGCGCACACGCAGCACACGGCGCAGGGTAGGAGTAAGGTCGCAGCAGCTGTCCGCGATAATCTGTATTTCCATGAGGTTCCCTCCATATTGTTCGGGATTCTGATGTCGTAACCTACATTTTACCGTTCATACTATGAAAAGTCAATTAAATGGGCGGGGCGTGCTTGTATTCCGGGCGCTGATTTGCTAGAATTTCAAATGACAAGTACGCATTTTATGCGCAGTGAGGAATGGTTCTGAATATTTCCCGTCTGGAAAGGAGTTGCCCGCATATGAAAACTGATATCCAAATCGCCCAGGAGGCCGTCCTGGACCCCATCTTGGATGTGGCCCGGCGCATGGGGGTGCCGCAGGAGGCCGTCATCCCCTATGGCCGCACGAAGGCAAAAGTAATAGCAGGCATGCTGCCCGAAAAAAAGACGCCTGCAAAAGTAATCCTTGTCACGGCCATCAGCCCCACGCCCGCCGGCGAGGGCAAAACCACCACCAGCGTGGGCCTTGCCGATGCGCTGCACCGCATGGGCAAAAACGTGTGCCTTGCGCTGCGTGAGCCAAGCCTTGGCCCGGTGTTTGGCATCAAGGGCGGCGCCGCGGGTGGCGGCTATGCCCAGGTGGTGCCCATGGAGGATATCAACCTGCATTTCACCGGTGACCTGCATGCCATCGGTGCGGCAAACAACCTGCTGGCCGCCATGCTGGACAACCACATCCACCACGGCAACGCCCTTGGGATAGACCCGCGCCGCATCACCTGGAAGCGTTGTGTGGACATGAACGACCGTCAGCTGCGCTTTCTGGTGGACGGCCTTGGCGGCAAGGTGAACGGCACGCCGCGTGAGGACGGCTTTGACATCACGGTGGCAAGCGAAGTGATGGCCATTTTCTGCCTTGCCTCCAGCCTTTCCGATTTGAAGCAGCGCCTTGCCCGCATCGTGGTGGGCTATACATACGGCGGTCAGCCCGTCACGGCGGGGCAGCTGCATGCCGAGGGCGCCATGACGGCACTTTTGAAGGATGCCTTCGAGCCAAACCTTGTGCAGACGCTGGAGCACACGCCCGCCTTTGTGCACGGCGGGCCGTTTGCCAATATCGCGCATGGCTGCAACAGCGTGGCGGCCACTCGCTGTGCCATGAAGGTGGCCGATTATGTGGTGACAGAGGCCGGGTTCGGGGCAGACCTTGGGGCGGAAAAATTCCTGGACATCAAGTGCCGAATGGCCGGCATCGCGCCCAGCGCGGTGGTGGTAGTGGCCACAGTGCGCGCGCTGAAGCACCACGGCGGCTGCCCGAAGGAGGAATACGGCACCCCCAGCGTGGAATATCTGGCTGCGGGCAGCGCCAACCTGCGCCGCCATGTGGAGAATATGCAGAAAAAGTTTGGCCTGCCGGTGTGCGTGGCCATCAATGCCTTCCCTACAGATTCTGCGGAAGAGCACGCCTACCTGCGCGAGGTGTGCGCCGATATGGGCGTGCCCTGCGCGCTGAGCGAGGTGTTCGCCAAAGGCGGCCAGGGCGGGCTGGAGCTGGCCGAAAATGTGCTGGGCATTCTGGAACAGCGCCCCATCCGCTTTGCCTATCCCGACGGCATGGATGTGGATGAGAAGCTGCTGGCCGTGTGCCGCGATATCTATGGCGCAAAGGATGTCGTGTACAGCGCGGCGGCTAAAAAACAGCTTGCGGAGATAAAGGCCTGCGGCTTCGGCAGGCTGCCGGTGTGCATTGCCAAGACGCAGTACAGTTTTTCAGACGACGCCTCGCTTCTGGGCGCGCCGGAGGGATTCACCATGACGGTGAACAAGGTGCGCCTGTCTGCGGGCGCGGGCTTTGTAGTGGCCGAGATGGGCAGCATTATGACGATGCCCGGCCTGCCGAAGAAGCCGGCGGCAGAGGCCATTGACGTGGATGAAAACGGCGTCATCAGAGGCCTGTTCTAATCGTATGCAGCCAAACGGCGCTTCGCCACAGCGGGGCGCCGCTTTTCTGAAAGGGGAGGGGAAAACTATCAAGCAGCCGTTTTCACGGGACACCGTGCGGCTCACAGCCGTGCAGGTGGCCTACTGGGCCTCGTTCTGCGCTGTGATGAGCTATGCCACGGTATTTCTGCTTTCGCTGGGCTATTCCTCCGCCGCGGCGGGCGCTGTCATCGCCGCAGGAAACCTGGCGGGCATCCTGCTGCAGCCGCTGTGTGCGGGCCTTGTGCCGCGCGCAGGCAGCGCGCGCACCGTAGTGCTGGGCATGGCGCTGGCGCTGGCCGCGCTGGCGGGCGCCTTGTGCCTGCTGGGCAGGCTGGCCCCTGCCTGCGCGGCGCTTATCATACTGATGTACGGCCTTTTGTACACCATGCAGGGCCTGCTGAACGCCATTGCCATGGAGCTTTCCAATGCGGGGCGCAGGGTAGACTACGGCTTTGCGCGCGGAATGGGCAGTATGGGATATGCCGTGTGTTCCTGGGCGGTGGGCGGCATTACGGCGGCCGTGGGTGCGGGCGCGCTGCCCTTTGTGCACCTCGCGCTTCTGGCCGCGCTGGGGCTGTGCATGCTGCTGCTTCCCAAAGCGGGCGGCACTGCGGCGTGCGGGGCCCTGCCCCGGCAGGAGGGCGCGTTTGCCGTTTTGAAGGGCGACCGCGCGTTTACACCTGTGCTGCTGGGCTGCATCGCCCTGTTCATGGGCTACAACCTCAACATTACTTATATGATACAGACTGTGACGGCGCGCGGCGGCACAAGCGGCGATATGGGCGCCATTTTCGCCATTGCCGCCGTGCTGGAGCTGCCGGCCATGACACTGGCGGGCCGCCTGCTGCGCAGCCACAGCGCGGGTACGCTGATGTTCTGCTCCGGCTTGGGGCTCACGGCCAAAAGCCTGGCCATCGCCGTTACGGGCACCCTTGCGGGGCTGTATGCGGCCCAGCTTTTGCAGCCGCTGGGCTATGCGCTGGTTATCCCCTGTACGGTGTATTATGCAAACCGCGTCTTTCCGCCGCACCGCAGGCTGGCCGGGCAGACACTGATGGTGGCGGCCAGCACGCTGGGCACGGTGCTGTCTGCAGCCTTGGGCGGCCTTCTGGTAGATGCGCTGGGCGTGCGCGCTATGCTGCTGTTTGCCGCGGCCGTCACGGCAACGGGCACATTGATGCTGTTCCTTTCTGCGCGCGGCCGTGCAATGCCTGATGGCGAATAATGGGAGAACAACGGCGTGAAACCGAAAGATTTTCTGCTTTTTCAGAAAATCTTTCGGTTTTCTTTCGTTTTTTGGCGCGGCCTTTTTTCGTTTCCCTGTGTAAAATAAGGGGCAACGATACAAGAGGGAGGCGGCCCGGCTATGGAGCCCTGCGCATTCAATGCCATGATGGAGCAATACGAAAAGCTTGTATATACCGTGTGCCTGCGCCTTGTGCACGACGAGCACCTCGCGCAGGACCTCACCCAGGAAACGTTCCTCTCCGCCTGGGTGCACCGCAGCGCCTGCCCGGACGGCGCGCAGAAGGCCTGGCTGTGCCGCATTGCGGCCAACAAAGCGAAAGACCATTTGAAAAGCGCCTGGGCCCGCCGCACACAGCTGACTGATTTTGCCGCGGAAGGCACGGCGTGCACAGCGCCTGCCTGCACGGAAAGCCTTGCGGCACAGGCAGAGCTGCGCATTGCCTCGCGCGCTGCGCAGGAGAAGATACGCGCTTTGCCCGAGCCATACCAGACTGTCAGCGTATTGTATTTTCTGCAGGGCTGCCCGGTGGATGACATCGCCCGTGCGCTGGGCCGCATGCCCAAAACAGTGCATACGCAGCTTTACCGCGCCAAGCTGCGGCTTCGCGCACAGTTGGCCGCCTGCTAGCCTGACGCCCTGTGCCGCGCCGCTGTGTGCAGGTTGCATACGGCCCGGGAAAAGGGTATCATAAAGGAACAAGCGCGCGGGGCGCGGGCATGCCCGTGCCCTTTGCGCACAGCAGGCCATGGGGAGGGCGCAGAACATGAAGGCACACATTCTGGTGGTGGAGGACGACGCCGAGATCCGCGAGGGCGTTTCCATTTATCTGAAAAACCAAGGCTATACCGTGCACAAGGCCGCCAACGGCAAAGAGGGGCTGGAGATGCTGGCACAACAGAATATCAGCCTTGCCATCGTGGACGTGATGATGCCCGTGATGGACGGCATCACCATGGTGCTGAAGCTGCGGGAAAAGTATGATTTCCCGGTGCTTATGCTTTCGGCAAAATCGGAGGATATCGACAAGATTACCGGCCTCAACATGGGCGCGGACGATTATATTACAAAGCCCTTTGTTCCCATGGAGCTTCTGGCCCGCGTGGCAAGCCACCTGCGCCGCTACGAACGGTTTCTGGCCATGGCGGGCGGCAAACAGGAACAGCAGGGCCCGCCGCGCTATTGTGTAGGGGGGCTGGAGCTTTGCGAAGAGACGGCCACTGTTACGCTGGACGGCGCACCCGTGAAACTGACGCCGCTGGAATTTAAGATACTGGCGCTGCTCATCAAAAACCCGGGACATGTGTTTTCGGCGGACGAGATATATGAACGCGTGTGGAACGAAAAGGCTGTGAACACAGACACCATCATGGTGCATGTGCGCAATTTGCGCGAAAAGATAGAGCTGGACACGAAAAACCCGAAATACCTGAAGGTGGTGTGGGGCATTGGCTACAAGATTGAAGCCCTTTAACTTTATACGGCTGGCGGTGACGTTTGTGTGCGTCACCTTGCTCACGGTGCTGCTGGCGGCGGTGGGCACGGATTGGTCTGCGCGGCAGGCGCAGCGCTATTTTGCCGAGATGGAGGAAACTTACGGCAGCGGCATACGGCCGGGCACGGTGATAACCTATGGCCAACTGTATGAGGACGAGCAGAGCGCGCTGGAAGACTGGCAGGGCCCCCTGAGCGCGTTTGAAGAGCAGGACTGGCGCGATATCCCCGCTTTGTATATCCCGCAGGAGGACGAGCTGTTCTGTCAGTTCTACACCGTGGCCGCGGTGCTGGTGTTTTCTCTGGCGCTGGCCGCCGGGCTGCTGGGGGCGCTTTGGCGGCGTCTTGGCCTGGGGCGGGGCTTCTGGGGCAGGCTGCCGCTGGAATGGCATGTGTTCATCGGCTTTTGCATGCTGGCGTGCTGCGTAGACGGCGCGGGCCATATTGTGTGGGCCGCGCGCGACGGCACGTTTGCCAATGTGGCGCACACGCTGTTCTTTTTAGATGCAGACGACAGCATGCTGCTGGGAAAAGCCGTGGCGGCGGGGTTGCTGTGGCTGGGTGTGTTTTTCGTGTTCGAGGCGGGCCTGCGGGACGGCTTCTGGCGCTATTTGCGCTGCCGGTGCCTTTTGGTGCGTGTGCCGGCCGCTTTGTGGGGCGCCTGCGGCGCGGCCGTGCGCCGCTTTGCCGCTGTGGATTTGCGCCGCCCGGTAGAGAGCACGCTGTTCCGCCTGCTGTCCATCAATTTTCTTCTGGTGGCTTTGCTGTGTTCTGTCTGGTTCGCAGGCATTGCGGGGGCGCTTATTTACAGCTTTGTGCTGTTTTTCATTCTGCGCCGCTGGTTTGCGCGCCTGCAGAAAAATTACAATACCGTGCTGGCGCACGCGCAGCACATGGCGCAGGGCAACCTGGATGCCCCTCTGGAAGAGGATGTGGGGATCCTGAACCCCCTGCGCGAAGAGCTGAACGCCGTGCAGGCCGGGTTTGCCCGCGCCGTGCGGGAAGAAGTGCGCAGCCAGAACATGAAGACAGAGCTTATCACCAATGTCTCGCACGATTTGAAGACGCCGCTTACGGCCATCATCACATATGTGGACCTTTTGAAGGACGATTCGCTGGACGAGGCCACGCGGCGGGAATATGTGGCCACGCTGGAGAAGAAAAGCCAGCGCCTGAAACGGCTTATCGAAGACCTGTTCGAAATGAGCAAGGCGGCCTCCGGCAGTGTGACGCTGCACAAAGAGACGGTGGAGCTTGCGTCGCTCATGCGCCAGCTTCAGTTTGAGCTGGAGGAGGCTACCGCCGCCTGCGGGGTGGACTTCCGCTGGATCCTCCCGCCCGAAAAGCTGTACGCCGAGCTGGACGGCCAGAAGACCTTCCGCGTGCTGGAAAATTTGGTGGTGAATATCACCAAGTATGCCCTTGCGGGCACGCGCGCCTATATTTCGCTGCAGCGCGAGGGCCGGCGCGCCGTCGTCACCATGAAAAACGTCTCCTCCGCAGAGCTGGATTTTGATGCCGCCGCCATTACCGAGCGCTTTGTGCGCGGCGACAAAAGCCGCAATACCGAGGGCAGCGGCCTTGGCCTTGCCATTGCCAAAAGCTTTGCCGAGCTGCAGGGCGGCACCTTTGCCGTAGAGACGGACGGCGATTTGTTCAAAGCCACCGTCACCTTCCCGCTGTGCGAGGCGCCTGCGCAGGCGCCCCATCCGGCCTCGGAGGGGGAATTTTCTTCCGAGGTGTCTCTGCTGGAGCATTGAACGGGTTAGATATAAGATAGAAGATAAAGATGAAAATAGGACACCCGCCCTGCAGGCATCACTGAACCGCCCCAGATTGTGCGGACAGTACAAAAAAGAGCCCCTGTAGGAAAGATTGAATTTTAATCGGAGAGGCGCCGCACCAGCGGCGCCTCTCCAGTTATGAGTTTCAATTATGGAGAGCAGGCTTATCATCGGGTAAAAAAAGCCATTGGCTTTGTTACCCTGCTTTGTATTTCTTATACACTTGTCATATGGGGAATTCTTAAGTTATTCCCGGAATTTTTTATCCGTATTTTTAACAATCAGTCTGAACTGATTACTGAAGGTGTTCCTGCTCTCCACATCTACTTTTTCGGATTTTGCTTTATGGCTTTGCAGTTTGCCGGACAAAGTGTGTTCGTAGCTCTGGGAAAAGCCCGGTACGCCACCTTTTTCTCTATTTTCAGAAAGGTGATCATTGTAGTTCCTCTTACCGTACTTCTGCCTCACATTGGAAATTTAGGAGTAAACGGTGTATTCTGGGC
>OFMK01001317.1_pt1 | contig 18717 bp, 16 predicted proteins | sample 1541781 | NCBI WGS metagenome assembly OFMK01 (sample SAMN04209250, study PRJEB22552) | human gut metagenome | biome: gut; material: feces | host: Homo sapiens | place: USA: Oklahoma
GGGCCTACCCCAGCCCCAGCCAGGTTTGCACGATGGGTACGTAGCCGGCCACGAACACCGCCAGGATGAGCACGGGCAGCGCGAAGCGCACGTAGCCGCGAGCCCAGCGAGGAAAGCGCGTGCCCTCGCCCGTGTCGGCCTCGCGCAGAAACGCATCCCAACCCCAGCCCCGCTTGGACGTGCAGAACAGCAGGAACACCAGAGCGCCCAGCGGCAGCACGTTGTTCGACATGAGGAAGTCCTCGATGGCCTGGATATTGCCGATACCCGGCACCTCCACGCCCGCCCACACGTTGAAGCCCAGTACGCACGGCAGCGACAACAGCGCCAGCGCGATGCCGTTCACCAGGCAAGCGCGGTTGCGCGACCAGCCCCACTCGTCCATGCTGAAGCTCATGATGTTCTCGAACACCGCCACCACCGTGGACAGCGCGGCGAAGCTCATGAACAGGAAGAACAGCGTGCCCCACAGCTGCCCCACCGGCATCTGGCTGAACACGCTGGGAAGCGTGATGAACACCAGGCCGGGGCCGCTGCCCGGCTCCACCCCGAACGCGAAGCACGCCGGGAAGATGATGAGGCCCGCCATGATGGCCACGAGCGTGTCCAGCCCCGCGACGCGCAGCGCCTCGCCCGTAAGGCGGTAGCGTTTATCGATGTAGCTGCCGAAGATGGACATGGACCCCACGCCCACCGACACCGTGAAGAACGCCTGGCCCATAGCCGCGAACACGGCATCGACGAACGTCCCCCACCCGCCTTCGAACAGCTTCGCGAAATCGGGCATGAGATAGAACGACAGGCCCTCTTCGGCGCCCGGAAGCGTGACCGCGCGCACCACCAGCACGGCAAGGACGGCGAACAGGGCGGCCATCATCGTCTTCGTAATGCGCTCCACGCCGTTGCGCAAGCCGGCCCGCGTCACTAACACGCCTATCAGCACTACGACCAGCATGAACGCGACCATCATAAGCGGGTCGGCCAGAAGCCCGTTGAACACCCCTTCGACGGCGCCGGCGTCCAGGCCCTCGAACGTGCCCGCGCCGCTGAACGCCATGAACGCCAGCATCCATCCGGCAACCGTGGTGTAGAACATCATCAGCAGGTAATTGCCCGCAAGGGCCGCCCACTTGAACCGATGCCATTTCGACCCGGCCGGCTCCAGCTCGTCGAAGCTGCGCGCGACGCCCTTCTGGCTCGCCCGGCCCACCGCGAACTCCATCACGAGAATGGGCAGCGCGAACACCACCAAGAACAGCAAATACAAAAGCACGAATGCCGCGCCCCCGTACTGCCCCACGATGTAAGGGAAGCGCCACACGTTCCCCAGCCCGATGGCGCATCCCGCGCTGATCAGGATGAACCCTAAACGGGATCCGAATTTCTCACGTACCATACGTCCTCGCTTATCGAAAGCGCCCAGACTGAACAGTCCGGACGCGCAAAAAACAATGCGAGCAGTGTAGCGGAAGACGGCAATGAAGCCAATTGGCAGTTCGGCAGCGCACGGTGCACGGCCTGCCCTAACCGTGCACCTGCCCGCCCTTTACCTGCGTAGACGACTTTACCGTTAACCGAGTTATCTGTTTATCAGATGACTGCTGTCCAAAACTACGAATGACCAAACCCCTTGTTTCAATCTAGGCATCCGTTGATAATGCTTTCACCCCACTGAAGAGAGGAGAGCCCGTGCTCATGCGAATGCAATCGCCCCAACCCACGCGCCCTGGTGCCTGCCTTCATCTGCATTCAGTTCTCCCGCTGCCATAAGCGCGCCGAGAGCATTGCATGCGAAGACGGGAAGCCTATGGCTTCTTTTTTTACCCTTAGCACCCCTCATCGAGACAAAGGACCAAACCCATGACTATCCGCACCGCTTCACATGAAACCCCCGCCGGATCGCGCTCGTCGCGAGCCCGCCGCGCCGCCGCAGCCCTTGTCGCCTGCTTGGCCGTCGCCCTGCTCATCCTGCCCGGCTGTACGTCGACCGGCGGCTCCAATGCCGAAACTATCCGAGTCGGCGTGTGCGCAGGACCCTATCAAGACATGTTCGAGCAGGCCATCGAACCCTCTCTGACCGAGCAGGGCTACTCGGTTAAGTACGTCGAATTCTCCGACTACGTGCAGCCGAACAATGCTCTGGCCGACGGCGAGATCGACCTCAACCTGTTCCAGCATGCGACCTATTTGGAGAGCTTCTCCAAACAGCACAACCTCGACCTCGCATCCATCGTCGAGGTGCCCACCGCCGCCATGGGCGTGTTCCTGGGCAAAGCCGGCTCGCTCGATCAACTGCCCCCGAACGCAACCGTCGCCATTCCCAATGACGACACCAACCTGTCGCGAGCGCTGCGCGTGCTGCAGCAGGCGGGCCTCATCACGCTGGATGCCTCCGTCGACCCCGCGAAAGCAGGGGTGAACAACATCGCGGAGAACCCGCGTGGCCTTTCCTTCCAGCAGGTCAACGCTGAAGTGCTGCCCACCGTGCTGGACAGCGTGGACGTCGCGGTGATCAACGGCAACTACGCCATCGGCGCCGGCCTCGACCTTGCCGACGCGGCTTACGTCGAGCAGCTGTCCGAGGGATACTACAACGTCATCGCCGTGCAGGGCGCCGATGCCGACGCCGAATTCGCCCAGGCTGTGAAAGGAATCGTGCAATCCGATGCGTTCAAAAGCGTCATCGACGACCCCGACAACATCTTCGCCGGCTTCGGCAAGCCCAGCTCGTACTAGGCAATCGTCGCAAAGGAAGGTCGTTCCATGATAGAGCTGAAGAACATCCAGGTCGAGTTTTCCCGAGACGGGGCTTCCGCCACCGCGGCCGTCGACGACGTGAGCCTGACCATCCTGGAAGGCGAGGTGTTCGGCATCATCGGGTCGAGCGGTGCCGGCAAGTCGACGCTTGTGCGCACCATCAACCTCCTGCAAAAGCCCACGTCGGGAGATATCGTGATCGACGGCGCATCCATCGTAGGGCAGACCGGCGCCCGTTTGCGCGAAACGCGCTGCGGCATCGGCATGATCTTCCAGCACTTCAACCTATGGAATGCCAAGACCGTCTACGACAACGTTGCCTTTCCTTTGAAGTGCGCCCGTTGGAGCAAGCAGGACATCGAGGAGCGCGTCGTCGAGCTGCTGGAGTTCGTGAACCTGGAGGAGAAGCGCGACGCGTACCCCCAAACGCTGAGCGGCGGACAGAAGCAGCGCGTGGCCATCGCACGCGCACTGGCCGCCAACACGCGCATCCTCCTGTGCGACGAGCCCACCAGCGCGCTCGATCTCGAAACCACAAAATCGGTGCTCGACGTGCTGAAACGCGTGAACCAGCAACTTGGCGTGACCATCGTGGTCATCACCCACGAGCTTGACGTGGTGAAAGGCATCTGCGACCGCATCGCAGTGATGGACGGCGGACGCGTGGTGGAGCAAGGCGAAACCTACGAGGTGTTCTCCAACCCGCAGTCCGAGATGCTGCGAGGCCTGGTGCGGCACTCCCAGAACTTCGCCCTGCCAAGCGGCGCGTTCGAGCAAAACGGCTCTATCATCAAGCTCACCTACGCGGGAGAAAACGCCACCGAACCCGTGCTATTCGATGCAGGGAAGCTGTTCGACGTGCGCCTTTCCATCCTGCACGGCAAGATCGAGTACATCAACGAGAAGCCCTTCGGCATTTTGTACGTGCGAGCCGAGGGCGCCAACGACCAAATCGACCGAGCGACCGCGCATCTGAGAGGGCAGGTCGAGCATCTGGAGGTGTTGAAGCATGCCGGATAACATCAGCGAGATTCTACTCGAGGTGGGCAAAACGCTGGGAGAGACCGCGTTCATGTGCAGCATCGCGCTGGTCATCGCCATCGTGGCTGGCGGCGCGCTGGGCATTTTGCTCTACGCTTCCAGCACGCACCTGTTCATAAACAGCCCCTTGCTCAACAAGGTGCTGGGCGCGACGGTGAACGTGGTGCGCTCCATCCCGTTTTTGATTCTGCTCATCTTCCTGCTGCCGCTGTCGGCCTTGGTAGTGGGCACCAAAATCGGCACCGAGGCGGTGGTGATCCCCTTGGCCGTCGCGGCGGTGGCCTTCTTCGCGCGGCTGAGCGAGGCGTCGTTGGCCGAAGTCGACAAGGGCATGATCGAGGCCGCGTTCGCCAGCGGAGCCGGCAAGCTGAGAACGATGTTCTGCATCGTGCTGCCGGAAGCGCACGTGCCGCTGGTGAAAGACATTACGATCACCGCCATCTCGCTGCTGGGATTCTCGGCCATGGCAGGTCTTGTGGGAGGCGGAGGCCTGGGCGACCTCGCGTATCGCTACGGCTACCAGCGTTACAACATGGGAATCATGATCGCGTGCATCGCGGTGCTGGTGGTGCTGGTTCAGATCATCCAGGCAGCAGGAGACTGGTACGTCAACCGCATCGAGCGGAGACGCTCGTAAGAGCAAGCATAGCGAGACGGGCGGCGGGTGCGCGGACGGAACGGGGGCGGGGCGCTCGATGCGCCCCGCCCCCGTTCGCGATTCTGATGCTTCGTTGCCCGCAGGGCGTCCCTACGCGTTTTTCAGGAACGCTTCGTAGCCTTTGAAGGCCTCGTAGATGTCGGCTTTGCTGGCGACCTCCCACGGGGAGTGCATCGACAGCACGGCCACGCCCGAGTCGATGACGTCCATACCGTACTTGGCAGGAATATAGGCGATGGTCCCGCCGCCTCCCACGTCGACCTTGCCCAGCTCAGCGGTCTGGAACGACACGCCGGCGTCATCCATGACGCGGCGGATGCGCGCCACGTACTCGGCGTTCGCATCGTTGGAGCCGCTCTTGCCGCGGCTGCCCGTGTACTTGTTGAACACCAGGCCGCGCCCCAAAAACGCGGAGTTCTTCGCCTCGAACGCGCTGGCGTAGGCGGGGTCGAAGCCGGCGGACACGTCGGACGACAGCATGCTTGACGCCGCTAGCGCGCGGCGCAGCGGCAGCGGGCCGCCCTCGCCGGCAAGCTCCATGATCTCGGCCATGGTGTTCTCGAAGAACTGCGATGCCATGCCGGTGGCGCCCACGCTGCCGATCTCCTCCTTGTCCACCAGCACGCACACGGCCGTCTTCTCCGGTGCCTCAGCGAGCGCAAGTTGCGCCACGAGCGACGTGTAGGCGCACACGCGGTCGTCCTGCCCGTAGCCGATCACCATGCTGCGGTCGAATCCCAGGTCGCGGGCGCGTCCAGCGGGCACGACCTCGATCTCGGCCGACAGGAAGTCCTCTTCCTCGATGCCGTACTTCTCAGCCAGCAGCTTAAGCGCGAACGCCTTGACGGGCTCCTTCTCTTCTTCTTTACCAGCAGGAGCCTGGACATCCTCGGTCGGATCGCCGTCCACTGCAGATTCCCCGGGAGCCTCGGCGGCGCCCACCAAGCGAGTTCCGCACGAGCCGGACAGTCCAGCGGACCGTCCGTGCGAGCCAGGACTGCCGAGCGACTGGGTGCCGTCGAGGCTCCCGCCTCCGCAGGTCAAAGGGCGGTTGCCCATGAGGATGTCCAGGTCCTCGCCCTCCACCACCTCGTTGGCCTTCTTCGCCATCTGCTTGCCGGCCAGGTGGACCAGCAGGTCGGTGACGCAGAACACCGGATCGTCCGGGTCGTCGCCCACCTGGACGTCCACCACGGTGCCGTCTTTCTTCGCGATCACGCCGTGCAGCGCCAGCGGCAGCGTGACCCACTGGTAGTTCTTGATGCCGCCGTAATAATGCGTATCGAACAGCGTGAACCCGTTCGACTCGTACAGCGGGTTCTGCTTGAGGTCGAGGCGCGGGCTGTCGATGTGCGCGCCCAGGATGTTGAGCCCCTGCTCCAACGGCTTCTGCCCGAGATGCGCCAGGATGAGCGCCTTGCCGTGCGCCTGCGCCCACACCTTGTCGCCGGCCTTGAGCGTGCGCCCTTCGCGCACCGCCTGGTCAAGCGGCAGGTAGCCGTGCTCTTCCGCCAGCGCGACGGCCGAAGCCGCGCACTCGCGCTCGGTCTTGTTGTCCGAGATGAAGTCGATGTACTCGGCAGCCAGATGCTCCAGCGCCTCGAGGTCGGCTTCGTCGTATTTCTTCCATGCCACGTCGCGTTCCATGTCATGCGTCCTTTCGCCGCCGTTTTCTTATTCCGCCCCATTATCGCCAAGCCCAGCGCCAGCGAAACCCCGAAAGCGCAATCTCCCGCAAATCGTAAGCAAGCGGGCGCGAACCCAAAAGTAACCGTTCGGTAAACTCGGTGAAGATTGCTCTTTCCCAAGAAGGGAAAGCAGGAAAATCAACCATGATTAACGAAGCATCAACCATTGCGTAACACCTGCGTTTCGCCTCCTCGCGAGGAACGCACCGAAAGGCACCCCATGCTGCAACTGCTCAACATCTGCAAGTCGTACACGACGGCCGACTTCACCCAGACCGCGCTCGACAACGTGTCGGTGTCGTTCCGCGACAACGAGTTCGTGGCCATCCTGGGGCCCTCCGGCTCGGGCAAGACCACGCTGCTCAACATCGTGGGCGGCCTCGACCACTACGACTCGGGGAACCTCATCATCGATGGCATCTCCACCGAACAGTATAAAGACAAGGACTGGGACGCCTACCGCAACAACCGCATCGGCTTCGTGTTCCAAAGCTACAACCTCATCCCCCACCAGACGGTGCTGTCCAACGTGGAGCTGGCGCTGACGCTGTCGGGCGTGTCGCGCGCCGAACGCCACGACCGCGCGGTGGCCGCGCTGCAGAAGGTGGGCCTGGGCGATCACGTGAACAAGAAGCCCAGCCAGCTGTCCGGCGGCCAGATGCAGCGCGTCGCCATCGCGCGCGCCCTGATCAACGATCCCGAGATCCTGCTGGCCGACGAGCCCACCGGCGCCCTCGACTCCAAAACCAGCGTCCAGATCATGGACCTGCTCACCGAGATCGCGAACGACCGCCTGGTCATCATGGTCACGCACAACCCCGAGCTGGCCGAAGACTACGCAACGCGCATCGTCACGCTCACCGACGGCGTCATCCGCTCCGACACCGACCCCTACGAGCCCACCGCCGAGGACATGCGCGTGAGCGAGAAGCCCGCGCGCCGCACGAAGATGTCGTTCCTCACGGCGCTTTCGCTGTCGTTCAAGAACCTCATGACGAAGAAGGGCCGCACGCTGATGACGGCGTTCGCGGGCTCTATCGGCATCATCGGCATCGCCGCCATCCTGTCGTTGGCCAACGGCGTGAACAACTATATCAAGTCCGTCGAAGAGGAGACGCTATCGGAGTACCCGCTGCAAATCCAGAGCACCGGCTTCGACATGACCTCCATGATGCTGGGCGCGGCCACCGGGGCAGGCGGCAACACGGGGGAAGCCGAAGGCGACGGCGACCAGGACAAAGTAGGCGTCACCGAGATGGTCACCAACATGTTCTCCAGCATCGGCTCGAACGATCTGGCGTCGCTGAAGGAGTACCTGGACAGCGGTCAGAGCGACATCGACCAGTACACGAACGCCATCGAATACACCTACAACGTGGCTCCGCAGATATACAGCTCCAACACCGATAAGCTTCGCCAGGTGAACCCCGACAAGTCGCTGTCCGCGCTGGGCCTGGGCTCAACGGCATCCTCGAACAGCCTCATGTCCATGTCGATGAGCACCGACGTGTTCTACGAGATGCCCAGCGACCCGAACCTGTACGAGAGCCAGTACGACGTGAAAGCAGGACACTGGCCCGAGAACCACAACGAGGTGGTGCTCGTGCTCACAGGCAACGGCAACATCAGCGATTTCATGCTGTACACGCTGGGTCTGCGCGACGCCAACGAGTTCGACGACATGGTTAAGAAGTTCGCGGCCGAAGAAGAGGTGACCACGCCCGACAACATCGAGCAGCCCACCTACGACGACATCCTGGGCATCACGTTCAAGCTGGTGCAGGCCACGGACTACTACGTGCACGACGACGAGTTCAACGTGTGGAAAGACAAGACGGACGACACCGACTACATGCGCAACCTGGTGAACAACGGCGAGGACGTGAAGATCGTCGGCATCGTGCAGCCGCGCGAAGACGCCACCGCCACCATGCTGAGCTCGGGCATCAACTACCCCTCCACGCTGACCGACTACGTGATCGAGCAGGCCGCCAGCAGCACCATCGTGAAGGACCAGCTGGCTCATCCCGACACCAACGTGTTCACCGACAAGCCGTTCGGCGAGGAAGACGACGGCGAGGGCTTCGATATGCAGTCGCTGTTCACTATCGACGGCGATGCCATCCAGGCGGCGTTCAAGTTCGACGAGAGCGCGCTGACCAGCGGATTGTCAGGCATGTCGCTGGACCTGTCGGGGCTGTCGCTGGACATGGGATCGCTGCCGGCGTTCGACGGCTCGTCCATCGCGCTTGATCCCAGCAGCATCGACATGAGCAACCTGGTCGATTTCAGCGACATCAAGCTGGATCTGGGCGATGTGCAGCCGACCATGGATTCGGCGAAGATGCAGGCGGCCATGGAAGACATCATGGCAGGGTTCAACCCGTGGTACGCGAACTGGGCGCAGGAACAGGTCGCGCAAGGTAAGGTTCCCACCATGGAAGACGGAGCGAAAGCCTACCTCGAAAGCGAGGAGGTCCAGAAGAAGATCGCCGATGCCATCATGGGATCCATCGACATGAAGCAGGCCACCGAAGCCCTGCAAACCCAGCTACAGCAGCAGCTGTCGGCAAAGATGCAGCAAGCCGTCCCCGCCATGGCGCAGGCGCTTGAGAGCCAGCTGCAGGCGTCCATCACCACGGCCATGAGCTCGTACATGCAAAACGTGCTGGGCGCGTACATGCAGCAGATGCAGACCGCGCTGGAAACGCAGGTGTCCGCTGCCATGCAGCAGTCCATGAACCAGATCGCCGCGAACATGTCTAACGCCATGAGCATCGATGAGTCGGCCTTCGCCAACGCGTTCCAGATGAACATGGACGAGAACGACCTCACCGAGCTCATGATGTCGATGATGGGCAAGGAGGACGCCTCCTACGACAACAACCTGAAGAAGCTGGGCTACGCCGACTTCAACAAGCCGAGCGGCATCGACATCTACCCCATCGACTTCGAGAGCAAAGAGAAGGTCATCGGCATCCTCGACGCCTACAACGACCGCATGACCGCCGACGGCGAAGACGACAAGGTGATCACCTACACCGACTTCGTGGGCACGCTCATGGCCTCGGTCACCGACATCGTGAACATGATCAGCTACGTGCTGGTGGCGTTCGTGGCCATCTCGCTGGTGGTGTCGTCCATCATGATCGGCGTCATCACCTACATTTCGGTGCTGGAACGCAAGAAGGAGATCGGCATCCTGCGCTCCATCGGCGCCAGCAAGGGCGACATCAGCCGCGTGTTCAACGCCGAGACCATCATCGTGGGCTTCACGGCCGGCGTCATCGGCATCGGCCTGACCATGCTGGCCTGCATACCCGCCAACGCCATCGTCTACTCGCTGTTCGACGTGGCGAACGTGGCCTCGCTGCCGTGGCAGGCCGCCGTCATCCTGGTGGCCATCAGCGTGTTCCTCACGTTCCTGGCCGGCCTCATCCCCTCCAGCGCCGCCAGCAGGAAAGACCCGGTGGAAGCGCTGAGAAGCGAGTAAGCGAAGCTGCACCGCACAAGCCCGAGCAAACCGAAGAGGCGCTCCTGTTTTGCAAGAGCGCCTCTTTTCCTCGCCAAGACGAGAGGGGCGGCGTCTTCCATCGCCCCTCTCGCTTGCCGCGGACGCTTTTGTGGACGTTTCGCGAAATACCCGACGGCCATCGATTACCCCCTTGCGTCTCGTTCGGCTTCGGAGTATTCTACTTATTGAGATTAATTCTCAATAAGAGTGCACAGACGAAAACGTAAGACGAGAAGGAGTATCACCCATGAAGGTACGTTCCGAGATCCCCACCGCCGAGAACACCACGAACATGGACGGCTTCGGCACCTGCGAAGTCGGCACCACGCTCGAGAACCTGAAGGCCGCCATCGGCGGCGAGACCGGCGCTTCCGCCAAGTACGCCGCGTTCGCCCAGGCTGCCAAGGAGCAGGGCTACGAGCAGATCGCTCGCCTGTTCGAGGCAACGTCCGCTGCCGAGCAGATCCACATCGGCCTCGAGTACGCGCTCGTCGCCGAGATGGAGCCGGGCTTCGAGAAGCCGGCCGCCCCTGAGGCCGAGGGCATCCAGACCGACCTGAACCTCATCATGGGCGCTCAGGGCGAGATCTTCGAGACGTCCGACATGTACCCGGCCTTCATCAAGAAGGCTCAGGAAGAGGGCAACACGAAGGCCGTGCAGGTGTTCACCCGCGCCAAGCTGGCCGAGTCCGTGCACGCCGAGCGCTACCTGGCGGCGTACAACGACATCGACGCTCCCGACGACGACAAGTTCTACCTGTGCCCCATCTGCGGTTACATCCACAAGGGCGAGAACTTCGAGAAGTGCCCCATCTGCTTCTGCCCGAAGGCCTCCTTCCGCGCGTTCTAAACCGTCGCACCCAGCTTTTCCATCTGCCAGAAACGGCCGCCCGTTTCCACGTCTGCGACCTGCATCTTCACCGAATGTTTCACGTGAAACATTCGTTCGCACATTGCGCGGGAGCAGGTTGCGCTATCATAAGGGCTTCGGACGAAAGAAGGCTCTTATGGATCAGCAGCAGGCGACCATCTCCCCCACCATCGACGGCATCCTCGCGCACAACCGCGCGTTCGTGGAGCGCCGCGACTTCGAACGTTACACCACCGACAAGTACCCCGACAAGAAGCTGGCCATCGTCTCGTGCATGGACACGCGCCTCACCGCGCTGCTGCTGGCGGCGCTGGGGTTGAAGAACGGCGACGCGAAAATCATCAAGGTGGCCGGCGCCGAGGTGGCCCACCCCTTCGGCAGCGTCATGCGCTCGCTGCTGATCGCAGTATGCGAGCTGGGCGTGGAGGACATCATGATCGTGGCGCACACGAACTGCGGCGCACAGCACATGAGCGGCAAGGAGATGGTAGCGAACATGGAGCGCCTCGGCGTATCGGCCGAGCGCATCGAGTTCGCGCGGCACTGCGGCATCGACTTCGACAAATGGCTGGCCGGCTTCGGCGACACCGAGGAAGCCGTGCGCAAAAGCGTCGACATGGTGGCGAACCACCCCGTCATGCCGCCCCACGTGCGCGTGATCGGATTCATCATGGACTCCGACACCGGTGAGCTTTCGGTGATCTGCTAAGCAGGCGACGTCGTCCAGACTCACCGTCGTCCTTGCTTTTCATTTGACCGTCATTTGCTTTTCTGGGCCCGCGAACTTCGGCCTTCGCTACCCCTTCGGGGTTTTCAGGGAGTCGGCCATGTTCTTCAGGGCGGCGTCGCTGAAGCCTTCGCTTTAGGCGCTCGGGATGACCACGGTGCCGCCGGAACCCTTCACGCTCTCGTACAAGAGGTGCATCGTGCGCAGGCGCAGGGCCACCTCGTTCTGCTCGTACACGTGCGCCGCGTCCACGACGCATGGACGAGACGTCCTTCTCCACCTCGGCCAGCACCTGCGGGCGTTCTTCTCGCGCTCGGCCTGGGCCTCGGTGGACATGACCTCTTGCAGCTCCCGCGATGCACAACAGGTCCACCGGCAGCGCGCGCACCAGCCGCTTCGTCGCCGTGACGAACGCTTCGACGGCCAAGGGAACCAACAGCCCCAAGCCCTCATGCAAAGCGACACCGCCAAGCACGCCGCTTCGGTCGCCTTGCGCGCCCCTGCACGCATTGTCGCCCGAAAGCCGCGGAATCGCGCCTGAAAACGAGGCCTTCGGGCGACAATGCGCATGGAATGCACCGGGCTTTCGCCTTACGCGCCCTCGCCCGCTTCGAACACGGTCTGCCCGTCCAACGACGCGATGCGCACGCCCAGCACGCGCCCGTCGTCCACTAGCATGCGGCCCGTGCACTTCGGAAACCCGCCGCGAGGCCGGAACGGCGCGCCGGGGCAGACGACGTACGATGCCGGACGCGCCTCGGGTCCGTACACCAGCTCGGGCACATGCGTGTGCCCGTGGACGCACACCTGCGGGATGGGATCGCCCGCCGCCAGACCCGCGCAGCCGTTGAACCCGATCTGCACGTCGCGCGGATAGTGCGCCACGAGGAAGCGCACGCCGTCGATCACCGGATGCGCGAAACGGCTCACGCGCGAGCCGTACTCGTCGAAGTCGTTGTTGCCCAGCACCGCCGTGGTCGGCGCCAACGCCTCGAGCGCATGCAGAATCTCGGGGCCGCCGATGTCGCCCGCATGGATGATATGGTCGACGTCCGCCATGGCCGCGAGCGCCTCGTCGGGCAACTGTCCATGCGTGTCGGATATGAGGCCGATAACGGTCATGACGAGCTCCTTCTTTGCATCAACCGATCGAATGGCAAGTATAGATCATACGCCGGCCTTCACGCGACCCATTAAACCATTGCCAAACTGCAAGCGGACGCCCGAAAAAGAGGGCGCGCCCGGATTGCGCGCCCTCCGATAAGCCCTCTTACGAGACCTGGAACAACAGCGTCGCCGCAAGCGGCGAAACCATGCCGTCTGCAGTTTTGGCACGCACCGTCATACGATAGTCTCCTGCATCTTCGAACGAAGTGGAGAACTGCCAATTCACCCATTTGTCCGCGGTTGCTCCCTCGGTCGCGCACGACGTCCAAGTAGCGCCGCCGTCGAACGAAAACTCGATAGCCTCGATCGGGCTTCCTAGATCGTCGGCAACGCCCTCGAACGTGATCTCGTCGCCTGCGACGAACGTGCATCCGTCGGCGTAGTTCATGATGTTGATCTTGTTGCGGTAGCACGGATCAACCTGCTGCACATCGGGTTCGGCGTCTTCGCGCGTCAGCTCGATGTCGGTGATGTTGCGCGTGAAGTACCGCGCTACCGTCTCGGGCATCCACAGCTGCATGCTGGAACCGTCCGTCGCCGACGTAAGCTCCTGGCCGTTCACCTGGTAGACGAGCATCGCATCATGCTCCAAAGCGTAGCGCAGCGGCAAAGGCTGGCCGAACCCGTCGGCGCCATACGCCGTCACGGTGTTCACGCCTTCCTCCAAATCGGCCATTTCCACGATGGACGCCAGCGGCACGCCGAGCACCGCAGCCTGTCCGAACGGAGAGCCGGTAGCGCACGAGCACGCCATGAGCGCCTCCTCGCTGGCATCTTCGGACAACTCGCTTACATCCACCGTGAAGTTCTTCTTGATATGGCCCCCTACGTTCACGTAGAAATTGGCCACGCCGCCCGTCTGCGCTTCGAACTCGACCGCAGGCTTAGAGCACATCGAGGTCAAAGCAGCACCGAATACGTTGAACAGCTCGTCGTTCGGGGTCGTTCCCAATTGGTTAAATACAAAGCTTCCCTGCACGTTCGGCACCCGTACGTACGAGCCGTCGTCGACGTTCACCCACGAAGCCTCAACCACGTTCTCGTTGAACGAGTGCGTCGTCCCGCTCGCCGCATCGGATGCATCGGCGCTGTTCGGATTCAAAGCGTTCAGCGCCAAGCCCGACCCGGTGAGCAGCAGCGCAGCTCCGGCAACACCGGCGAACATTCGGGTATTTCGTTGCGTCATGTCTATCATCCTCGCTTACTGCTGATCGCCGGAAGCATCGCCGTTGGCCATGGCCGGATCGACGATCTTCCCTATCTCGGTGATCTCGTCTTCGGACGGCATCTCGTCCTTCGCGTTCACCAGCACCTCGTGGTTGCGGTAGCTCACTTCGCCGTCGATGTCCGTGCCGCGCACGCTCAGCACGTACGCTCCTTCTTTCTCGGGCGTGAACGTGAAGCTCCACCACAGCCATTTCGCCGGATCGACGTCTCCCACGTCGAACGACGTCCACGTCTCGCCGCCGTCCATGGAGAATTCCACCGTCTTCATGGGATGGTCGAACGCGTCGGCATAGCCGTTGAACGTGAACGGCTTGCCGTTCTGGATGATGAGACCTTCGGGCACGCCGCACACCGTCACGTTGGGACGGTTCACATGGGCATCCTCTTGGTTGACCTGGCCGCACACACGCTCTTTCATGACATCGGACGACACGTGGTAGCCGTTGATCTGCTTCGAGAAGATCTGGGCATCGTAGGTCTCCTGCCAATGCATGACCGGGAAGCCGTGACGTGCGCTGAGGTATTCGCCATCGATCTTGTACACCAGATACCCTTTGTCCAAGACCGAGAGGTCGAACCCGCTGCGCGAAGACCCGTCTGCGCGAATGACGCGCACGCTGTTGGTGTCTTCGGTGTAGCCGCCAGCCTTCTCGATGAGCCAGCTGACCGGGATACCGGTGATCTCGGCCTGGCCGATTCCGCCGCCGCCGATCGGATTCAGCTCGCACACCATCTTCGAGGGCTTCGTGACCACCACGCCAGCGGCTTCAGCTTCGGCCACCAGCTCGGGCAGCTTCTTCGTGTAGGGCGCGTTCACGTTCCCGTCGACCGTGAACTCCCACTCGTCGAACATGCTCTGGGGCAGGTCGATGTCAAGCCCGTTAGGCCCGCATGCGTAACGCATATGGTCGTAATAGCCGTGAACGAAGTCGTAGCTGTACAGCTCGTCTTGCGTCTGCACCTTGTCCTGGGTGGATGCGAACTCGCCCTGCACGTTTTCAACCTTGTTGATGCCTTGCAGCGCCTCATGCTTCACGTTGTCCCACAGCTGCATGCCGTTGCCATCCGCAGTCGCGTCGTGACACGATTGACACGTGCCGTTCGAGCCCTCGGCGAACTTGTTCCCGCTGCGCTCGTTGTAGTGGATGGCATGTATGAGGCGGCCGAAATCGTCGCCGTTGTCACGATGGCACGAGATGCACTGGTTCACGTCGCTGTACGTCTCGAGCGCTTTGTTGTCGATCGTGGCATGCTTGTACTCCATGTTCTCGATCATCGCATTCATATCAGCATGGCACGAATTGCACCCTCGGTTGTCCGCGTCGAGGTAGTACGTGTTGTACGAAATGGTCCAGCTTTGCTGCATCCAATGGGGGCACTCGTACTCGGTCGGGGTACGCTGAACCAGCTGCCCGTTCGAATATCGGATGATCTCGGGCGCGTACTCCTCGGCGATCTTGTCCCACTTGTCGTAATTCTCGACGATATACTCTTTGCCGGGATACTGAACATCGCCGTCCGGCTCCCCTCCGCGCACTATTTCGTCTGCAGTCGACGCAGAATCGGCCGCAAGCGCCGGACCGACCACGCAACAAGCTGCAGTCATCGCCAACACCCCCGCCATTCCAAGCGCGGCCTTCAGTCGCATGTTTCTCATGATCTCTCCTCCATCCTCTCTTGTCGTGCGTGCGGCAGTTCCGCCTTATCGCTTGCCCCTCCTTCCAACCTGGAACAGGCGCGCACGCCGCACACCCGGAAGATGGTAGAAGCACGGGATGTCCACCGCCATCGACGTATCCGGGTGAATATGACGAAGGGCTCGAACGGGTATCCCCCGGTTTGGTTGATAGAGGCGCGCCGGGTTTTCGCCTATCGTGAGAATCGTATATAATGGCCAGCTGTTCAGAGGACTTTCGAATATCTGCTCGCAACCGCGCCGGGAAGAGAAACAGGGGGATCGATCATGGAAACACCCGCCGGCGTGCGCGTCAACCGCAGCGCAGTTCTTGCCTCCTTGGGACTAAGCACGAACCTGCTCTGGTGCACGCTGGCCGGGCATACCGGAGGGTTCCCCTCCTCCCTGCACGACCTCGATCCCGCCGTCAATCCGCGTATCTTCTTCCTGCTGGGCATACTCATCGTGGGAGTTGCGTTCGCAGTAGGCCCCCGATGGCTCCGCGAACGCGACCAACCTTTCTCCTACGTTCTACCGCTTGCATCCTCGATAGGCACCGCGAGTTTCGCCCTCGCCTCCAATCAAAGCCTCTTCGACCCTATTTTCCTTGCCATCGCCGGCCTGATCATGTTCGGCGCGGGCTATTTCTGGATCGCCTCGCGATTCTATTTGCTGCTAGCCAGAACGCAGACTTTCGCCTGCACCGCTTGGTGCATCGTGGCGGCATTGGGTATGGAAACGCTCGTGCTTCCCATCGCCCGCTATGCGGTGCCTCCCGTCTGGCAGATCGCCGTCACCATCGCGCTGCCGCTCGTTTCCGCCGCGCTATTCAAAGCCGCCCGGAGCTCTGCGCCTACCGAATCCGCCCAGAATATAACCCGGCGCGCCGACCTCCCCGGAGCAAGGATGGAAGCGCTCGCGGCTCAACCTCGGCGCGCCGTGCTGCCGGCGGGAAGAGAGGGTCGAAGAAGCCTGCTGGTGCTTATCGCTGCAGCTGCGCTGCTACTTGCGACCGTACGGTCGTTCAGTTCGATCGGATTATGGGGCAGCGAGGCCGTCGCAGCGCAAGGGATCGCGGCAGAGGTCGTCTTCTCCCTCGTCTCAACAGCGTTTCTTGCCCTCTTCGCACTCGCCACGCTGGTGAAGACAACCGGATGGCGCCTCGATTTGAGGTTTCAGCCAGCGTTCATCATCGTCATCGGCGGTCTGTTTCTCGTGGTGTCCCAAAACGCCGCCCCTGGGATACCCGCCGCTCTGCTGGACGCCCTTATGCGGCTGGACGACTCGTGTGCGCACGTGCTGTTCTGGATCGTCGTGGTCACCGCCATCGATGCGCTTACCATGCCCTCGTACCGAGTGATGGGCGTTGCAGCAGCCGTCTACGCGCTCAGCTCCGTGCTGTGGGTCGCCTTGCTGGGCAGCGGAGTGGCTTTCAGCAGCATGATCATGCTGGGCGCCGCGTACTCCCTCACGATCGCCGCCATTCTCAGCGAATGGATCGGGGCAAGGCGCCTGGAGTCGACGGAGAAGGAAAGCGCAGCGGGCAATCCCGAACCCACGACTGCGCACCCTTCAAGCGGCGATCTCACGGGAGAGCACGTATCACGCGCCATCGCGGTTCGATGCGAAGACATCGCAGTCGCGAACAAGCTTTCGCCCCGCGAAACGGAGATATTCATCCTCCTCGCTCAGGGAAGAACGCGAACCCTCATCCAGGAAGAACTGGTGCTTGCCGAGAACACGGTGAAAACGCACATCGCCCACATCTACGCGAAACTCGGCATCGGCAATCGTCAGGAGATGATGGACCTCGTCTTAGGCGCCACCGAAGAGGACGGCCGCGCGGCAAGCCCCCGCTCCTACATAACGAAAAAGTAACCATTTAGCACTCTCGGTTGTAGAGTGCTAAAACGCGTCGTAGAATACCAGGCATACCAAGCAAGGCGGCGTTTCGGCGCACCCGGAACCACCGCCTCCCCGCACGACTAGAGGAGATGATCGAACATGGCAATGATGGTACCCATGCGCAGGAACCGCAACCTGTTGAGCGAGCTGATGACCGACCCCTTCGACGCGTTCTTCAACGCCGCCTCGGCTCCCATGCAGAAGATGTCGCCCACGCTCATGCGCACCGACATCAAGGAGACCGACGCAGGATTCGAGCTGACCATCGACCTGCCGGGCTTCAAGAAGGACGACGTCCAGGCCGAGCTGAAGGACGGCTACCTCACCATCACGGCGCAGACCCAGTCCGAGTCCGAGGACAAGGACGAAGAGGGCACGTACGTCCGCAAGGAGCGCTTCAGCGGCAAGTGCAGCCGCACGTTCTACGTGGGCGACGACATCGAGGAAGACGACATCAAGGCGAAGTTCGAGGACGGCGTGCTGAAGATCGCCGTGCCGAAGAAGCAGGAGCAGCCCAAGCTCGAGGAGAAGAAGACCATCTCCATCGAGGGTTAATCCTTCGCGAAACGCAAGCGCACTGGAAGGCGGCCACCGTGGCCGCCTTCCTTGTTTTCACCCAAAGGCACGCTTCGTCGCCTGCGCTCGGGATGACAGGCGTTCAAGAGCAAAACAGGCCGATCAGAACGCATGTTTCACGTGAAACATCCGGACGCAAGAAGCGTGGTATCATGGGTCGAAACCGACAGGAGGAGCTATGGACGAAACCGTGCGCGCTATCGAAACGTTCCGCAGCTGGGTGGCCGACACGCCGCCGGGCGGCCTGGTGTTCTTCGGCGGCGCAGGCGTGTCCACCGAGAGCGGCATCCCCGATTTCCGCAGCCCGGACGGCCTGTACGCGCAGAAGTACCCCTATCCTCCCGAGCAGATGGTCAGCCGCAGCTTCTTCGACGCCAACCCCAGCGCGTTCTTCGACTTCTACTGCGACCGCATGCTGGCGCTCGACGCGCAGCCGAACCGCGCGCATCGCAAGCTGGCCGAACTCGAGCAAGCGGGCACGCTGGCCGCCGTGGTGACGCAGAACATCGACGGCCTCCATCAAAAAGCGGGCAGCAAGAACGTGCTCGAACTGCACGGCAGCGTGCTGCGCAACTTCTGCATGGCGTGCGGCGCAGCCTACTCGGTAGACAACCTGCTGGCCCTTCGCGCGCAGTCCGACGACAGCGTGCCGCGATGCCCCGCCTGCGGCGGCATCGTCAAACCCGACGTCGTGCTGTACGAGGAGCCCCTGAACGAACGCACGGTGCACGGCGCCGTGAATGCCATCGCGCAGGCCGACCTGCTGGTGGTGGCGGGAACGTCGCTGGCCGTGTACCCGGCGGCCGGCCTCATCGACTTCTTCACAGGGCGCCGCCTCGTCATCGTCAACCACACCCCCACCCCGCGCGACCGCCAGGCCGACCTCTGCCTGGCAGCGAACGTGGGCGACG
>OFMK01001326.1_pt1 | contig 18607 bp, 16 predicted proteins | sample 1541781 | NCBI WGS metagenome assembly OFMK01 (sample SAMN04209250, study PRJEB22552) | human gut metagenome | biome: gut; material: feces | host: Homo sapiens | place: USA: Oklahoma
TCTCTCTCAAAGTATAAAAGCTGAGGTACACGCCCCCAGCTTTTATGCATTTGCGATGCAAATGCTGTTTCATGCGCGCTGCCGCGCGTGTTGTTCACGCTCCATAACAAAATACTTTTTCAACAAGCTAAACCGCCTGCGGGATACCGTAGGCGGTTTTGTTCTCCAAGGGGGATGGGTTTTCGGTTGACAGCCGCGCTGCGGTGTATCAGATCAGTTAAAGGCTTCGCCGTTTTCCTCGCGGAACATGCGCTGCACCCGGTCGCGCAGCAGGGGATAGCCGTGCAGCGCGGGATCGGCGGCGAGGAGGGCTTCGGCCTCCTCACGGGCGGACTGCATGAGCGCGAGATCCGCTATCGGATCGGCAACGTGCAGGGCGGGCAGACCGTGCTGCCGCCGTCCGAAAAAGTCGCCGGGGCCGCGCTGCGCCAGATCAGCGCGGGCGATTTCGAAGCCATCGCCCGTGCGGCACAGGATCTTCAGCCGCTCCCGTGCGGTCTGTCCCTTATCCGCGCCGAAAAACACGCAGTAGGATTGCCGGGAACCGCGTCCTACCCGTCCGCGCAGCTGGTGCAGCTGAGACAGGCCGAAGCGGTCGGCATCCTCCACGACCATCAGGTTGGCGTTGGGCACATCTACGCCGACCTCGATCACCGTGGTGGCAACCAGAATATCATACCGCGCCGCGGCAAAATCACGCATAACCTGCTCTTTTTCGGCGTTTTTCATGCGGCCATGCAGTACGGCAACGCGCCGGTGGGGCAGGGTGGCCTGCAAATCCTTTGCGTGCTGCTCGGCGCTTTTGAGGTTAAGCTCACCCTCCTCCACAAGGGGACAGACTACATAGGCCTGTCCGCCTGCGGCTATCTGCTTATCGATAAACGCAGTGATGCGCCGGCGCATATTTTCGCCCACGGCATAGGTTTCGACCGGGCGGCGGCCGGGCGGGATCTCATCGAGAACCGAAACGTCCAGATCGCCGTAAAGGATGAGTGCCAGCGTGCGTGGGATAGGCGTGGCGCTCATTACCAGCACATGGGGGGCACTGCCCTTAGCGGAAAGCGCGGCGCGCTGTGCCACGCCGAAGCGGTGCTGCTCGTCCGCGATCACTGCCCCCAGCCGGTGGAAGGCAACGCTCTGCTGAATGAGCGCGTGCGTGCCCACAACGACCTGTGCTGCACCGGATTCGACAGCGGTGAGTGCAGAGCGTTTTTGCGCGGCAGACATTGAGCCGGTCAGCAGGGTAACGGTGATGCCGAGCTGTGCCAGCAGGGGGGCAAGCGTTTCGGCGTGCTGGGCAGCGAGGATCTCGGTCGGCGCCATAAAGGCAGACTGCCAGCCGTTTTGCGCCGCGAGCACGCACAGCGCCGCAGCAACAACGGTTTTGCCCGCGCCGACATCGCCCTGCACCAGCCGGTTCATCGGCCGGCCGGAGGCACAGTCCGCCGCGATCTCGCGGATGGCGCGGCGCTGTGCGCCCGTGGGGGCAAAGGGGAGGATGTCAAAAAACGCATCCAGCCCATGGGATACAAACCGGATGCCGGGATCGGCGCGGCGGCGCTCCCTCAGCTGCTGCAGGCCGCAGCAGAGCAGAAACAGCTCCTCAAATACCATGCGGCGGCGTGCCTGCGATACATCCTCCGCGGTTTGCGGCCGGTGGATGGCAGCGAGCGCGTCGGCGGCATCCGGCAGACGGTATTTGGCGCGCAGCACCTCGGGCAGGGGATCGGGCCAGTCACCGGGCACGGCAGCCAGCGCGGCTTCAGTTACCCGTGCCAGATCGCGCTGGGTCAGCCCGGCGGTAAGCGGATAGACCGGCACGATGCGGCCGGGATGAGACGCGTCCGCCGACAGCTTTTCCGCCTGCGGTGAAATCAGAGTGCGGCCGCGGCCGTAGCCTTGCACCCGTCCGTAAAACAGGTATTCCTGCCCAACATGCAGCAGCGCAGCGGCATAGGGATTATTAAAAAAGGTAACAGCCAGCGAGCCGGAATCATCAAAAATCGTGCATTTGACCAGCGTCATCCCTTTGCGGATGCGGTTGACGCGCGGTTCGGTGCCGACTACGGCGCGGATGGCATATTTATCCTCGGTCTGGATATCCGCGATGCGGGTGATGCGGGTGCGGTCCTCATAATCGCGCGGATAGGTTTCAAGCGCATCACGCAGGGTATGGATTTGCAGTTTTTGAAACAGGGCGGCCTTTTTGGGGCCGATGCCCTTGACGAATTGGATGCTGTCATCCAGTGCCGGCATGTGCAGGCTCCTTTCTGCCCCGTGGGGGGCGGTGTTTTGTTTTGGTGCTTATGGGCGTGTTGCCTGCACAAGCGGGCAGCGGAATATCGGATGGTTGTGTTGAAAATAGATAACATATGGATAAGCGATAGGAAAACAGGTCTGATATGCAGGAGATGTGTGCTGATAATAGGGAAAAAACCTTATTTTTTTGAAGTTTTTTGTCGATATATAAATAATAACGCGCAGGCGGTATGCTGTAAAGAGTGTTTTGAGGAATCCCCATCCGCAGTGTTATTTCGGAACGGCTGCGGCAGAGAAAGAAAGGAAAGACAGAAAATGACAAAAAAGCACAACAGGGCAAAGCCTAAAACAGAACATGGGCATCGTGAAAAAATGAAGCAGTCCACAGCAATTAAGATGTTAAGCAGTGCATCAGCAGTCGCTCTGATTTTGGTATTCATTTTGGTGATATTAAATATACAGGCCAACAACCGGCTAACCGCTTTTACCCAAGCAAGCAGCGATGCATCAGGCTTTGTGGGGGATTTTGTAGACGCATCATCCTACTTAACACAGGAAGTCCGCTCGTATGTCGTTACGGGCGATCAAATCCACTACGACAACTATTACCGCGAGGTGGAAACCGACCAAAACCGAGAGCGGGCGGTTCAGGGGTTGAAGGCACTGGGCATCAGCGAGGAGGAAAACAGCCTCATTGATCGGATCCAGACGCTGTCCAACGGTTTGGTTCCGCTGGAGGAACAGGCGATGCGCATGACGCAAAAAGGCGTGAATGAGGACGCCATCAACTTGGTATACAGCGGCTCGTACGAAAATACGGTGTCGGAGATCCACAACTTGCAGGATAAGCTTGCCGAAGCGACGGAGAAACGGGTCGAGACGGAGCGAAGCCGCCTGAATTTTTGGATCAATATCTTTTTATACATCACTTTTGCCATGCTGGCGGTTGTGGTAGCGGTTCAAATTATCATCATTCGTTATGTCACCCGGAATATTCTGCGGCCGTTGATTCTGATTGAAAAGGATATGGAAGAAATGGCGCTGGGCAATCTGGATCATGAGCTGGCGTTGGCAGAGGATAAAACCGAGGTGGGGAAGGCGGTTGCAGCGATCAATCGCAGCAAGCAGAAGACCAATACGATTGTTCGGGATATCGACTACGTGATGGGCGAGCTGTCTGCCGGTAATATGACGGTGCGGCTGGCGCATACCGAACACTATACAGGCGCCTATACGGATATTTTAACTTCCATGCGCAAGCTGAAGGAAGCGCAGAGCAGTACGCTGAAGCAGATCGGCGCGGTATCCGATCAGGTTGCAATGGAATCGGGGCAGGTGGCCGGCGGGGCGCAGGCGCTGGCACAGGGCGCTACCGAGCAGGCCAGTGCGGTAGAGGAACTGTCCGCTACGATCAGCGATATCTCCACCACGGCACAGGCGAATGCTGATAACAGCTCGTTGGCGCTGAAGCACTCGCAGCAGGCGGCTGCCTTTGTAGCAGCCAGTGCGGAAAATATTCGCAAGATGGTCACAGCCATGGGTGATATATCCCGCTCTTCGCAGGAAATCGGCAAGATCATTGCAACAATTGAGAATATTGCGTTCCAAACGAATATATTGGCATTGAATGCGGCGGTAGAGGCGGCGCGTGCAGGCGTTGCGGGCAAGGGGTTTGCCGTGGTGGCCGATGAGGTGCGGAATCTGGCCTCAAAATCGGATGAGGCAGCCAAGGCAACGCAGGAGCTGATCCACGGTTCGGTGGAATCGGTAAAGCGTGGTGAAATGATTGTAGAGCAGGTATCGCAAGCGCTGGAGTCCACTATTGAGGCAGCACAGAAGGCGGAAGCGGATATTGCGCAGATCACGTCAGCTATTCGGGAAGAGACCGAAAGCATCAGCCAAGTAGCAGAGGGAATTGAGCAGATTTCTACGGTGATTCAAACCAATTCTGCAACCAGTGAAGAGTCCGCCGCAGCCAGTGAAGAGCTGTCTTCTCAGGCGGCCAGACTGAAGGAGCTGGTGAGCCGGTTTAAGATTTAACGGCAGAAAGCGCAGGGAAAGATAAAACAGGGCTGTTCCTTACCAAGACAGGAACCGTCCCGGGGCATGCCGGCCAGCGTGCTCCGGGACGGTTTTTTTGCTGCTTCCGCTTCACCGGCGGTTGATCGTCTGCATAGAAGAGACTGTCGAAAAACTGTGTTTTTCGAACAGCCCCTTGATCGGAACCACGCCTTCGATCGAAGTTGCGACAGAGAATTGTACCCAAGGGGCGCGATGCTCCGTCGTCCTGCATAAAAACCCGCGCATACAAGGTGAATTGCTGCGCGGCAGCAAGAGCGGGTGGGGTCTGGATCAGGTCGCGGGTTTTTACGGAAATGGCAGTTTGCTGCCATTTTCTATTTGATGCGCGCGGCTCGCGCAAAGACTTTTTTGGCAAGCTGATAGAAAACGGTATGCGCCGCATGCGGCGGCGGCCGCCGATTCGGTCAATACTCCCGATAAACCGCTTTGACAACGCCGAGGATCTGACAGCCTTCGCCGTTGATGGGGGGATAGGACGGATTTTCCGGCAGCAGCCACACGCCGTCCTGCGTCAGGCTGAGGGTCTTGCAGGTGGCTTCATCCTCCAGCAGGGCAATCACGATGTCACCGCTGCGGGCTTCGGTATCCTGCCGGACGATGACCAGGTCATCATCCAGAATCCCGGCGCCGGTCATGGAATCGCCGCGGATACGCAGGGCGTAATAGGCGCCGCCGTGCGCCGCCGGTTCATAAGGGACATAGCCCACGTGCTCCTCCACCGCTAAAATCGGCATACCTGCGGTGACACGGCCGAGAATCGGCACGCGCGGCATCATGGAGGGACCGCGAACCGGCGTGAGCGCACGGGATTTGTGGTCGTTCGGCTCCAGATAACCGGCATCCTGCAGCTTTTTCAGGTGGGCGTGTACAGTGGAAGGCGAGCGCAGCCCCATTTCAGCTCCGATTTCGCGGACAGAGGGCGGATAACCGTGCTCGAGTGAAAAAGCGCTGATATAATCCAGAATCCGTTGCTGCTTGGCAGATATTTTGTTCATGGGTGGTACTCCTTCGTAGCCTGCGTAACAGGAACATGCGTTCGTATTTTCTCTATTATATCCTAATGGACGGGGAAAAGCAAACATTTGTTTCGGCATTTTGCTTATTTTTACAGCGGAACACGTGAAATTGTGTATTTTGCTTGTATTTATCCTGTTTTTGATATAAACTATAGGGTAAGAAACGTAATTGTAACCAACCGAACGCAGGGAGGGGTTATTTATGACGATCAAAACTGATCTCGGTTATATTGAAATCACAAGCGAGGTGCTGGCCGGTATTGCGGGCTATGCAGCCTCCTCTTGTTTTGGCGTAAAGGGCATGACCATTCGTTCCATGTCGGACGGATTGGCGCATCTGCTGGGACGGGACAGCCAGTCCCGCGGGGTCAAAGTGACCGAAGCGCCGGACGGCGGCGTCAACATCGATCTGCACATCGCGGTCGAGCATGGCGTGAATATTGCAACGGTCTGCCGTTCGATCATCGGCGAGGTGCGCTACCATGTAGAGCGCCTGACCGGTGTGGATGTGAACAACGTGGATATTTACGTGGAGAGCATCCGCGCGGACTGATGCGCGGATACCGCAGGGCTGCCGCGTGAGAGCGGAGCCGCAACAGATCATGATTCAGGGAGAGTTTTGTAAATGGCAGATCAAAAAATCAATGGTGCGCTGTTTCAGTCCATGGTGATCGAAGGTGCGCTCGCCATTGCGGAGAAAAAGGAACAGGCCAATGAGCTGAATGTGTTCCCCGTACCCGATGGCGATACCGGCACCAATATGTCCATGACAATGGGCTCGGCAATGGCAGAAATGGAAAAACTGAGCGAGCCGACGCTGGCCAAGGCGGCGGATACTGCGGCCTCTGCGCTGCTGCGCGGTGCACGCGGCAACTCGGGCGTGATCCTGTCGCTGCTGTTCCGCGGCATGGCGAAAAAGCTGCGCGAAAATGAGGAGGCCGGCGGCTGCGAGCTGGCGCTGGCGCTGCGCGAGGGTGTGGATACCGCGTACAAAGCGGTGATGAAGCCTGCGGAAGGCACGATCCTCACGGTATCGCGCGTTTCGGCGCAGCATGCGGTCGAAGCGTGTCAGGCCGATCCGGCACTGACCGCCGAGCAGGTGCTGGTCACCGTGCTCGAGCGCGGCCGCACGGCGCTGGAGGAAACCGTACACCAGAACCCCGTGCTGGAAAAGGCCGGGGTGGTGGATGCAGGCGGCTTCGGCTTCCTGACCATTCTCGAAGGCATGCTGGATGGGCTGCGCGGTATTCATAAGGAGCGTAAGGCCGCAGAACCGGCGGCAAAGGCCGCTGCGGATTTCGCCGCGATCGCAGATGAGGACATTACCTTTACCTACTGCACCGAGTTTATCGCCGAGCGCAAGGACAAGGCGCGCAGCGTCAGCCGTCTGCGCTCGATTCTGGATGATCTGGGCGACAGTCTTGTCGTGGTGGAGGATGACGATATCGTTAAGGTGCATGTGCACACGGATGCACCCAACAAGGCGCTGGAGGAGGGGCTGAAGTTCGGCCCGCTGCTGACGGTCAAGATCGAGAATATGCGTGAGCAGCATACTGCCAAGGTGATCGAGGGCACGGCGGATGCGCCCAAGGAGCGCGTGATCGTCCCGCCTGAAAAACCGTATGGCTTTGTCGCAGTAGCGGCAGGCGAGGGATTGAAGGCGCTGTTCAACGATTTGGGTGTGGATGTGGTCGTACAGGGCGGTCAGACCATGAACCCCTCGACCGACGATATTGTGCGTGCCGCGGATGCGGTTCCGGCAGAAACCGTGTTTGTGCTGCCCAATAACAAGAATATCATCATGGCGGCGGAGCAGGCTGTGCATCTGGCCGAGGGCAAGAAGATCGTCGTTGTGCCGACAAAGACCATCCCGCAGGGCATTTCCGCCATGCTGGCGGTCGATCCGGACTGCGGAGAGGAGCAGGCGATCGCGGACGCGATGAACGAAGCCGCGGCAAATGTGCGCAGCGGTCAGGTTACCTATGCCGCGCGCGACAGCGAGTTTGACGGCAAGAAGATCCGTCAGGGCGAATACCTTTCGCTGTGCGAGGGCAAGCTGTGTGCGAACGGCCGCGAAAGCTCGGTGCTGAAAAAGCTGATCCGTGAAATGGTGACCGAGGAGAGCGCATTTGCCACCGTGATTTACGGTGAAGGCGTATCCGAGGAGCAGGCGGCCGAGGTGGAAGCGCTGCTGCGCCGTGAAAACAAGGAAATGGAGATCTCGCTGGTCAACGGCGGCCAGCCGGTTTATTACTATATCCTTTCGGTGGAATAAGCAAAATGCGCCGCTGCCCAATTTACTGTTAGACTCATTCCGGATAGAAACAATCTCCCTTCGTCAAAGCGGCGAAGGGAGATGCTTATTTTTTATGCGAACAGCACGATAACCTTGAATATGTGTGAGGGGTACGATGACTAAAAAATCCTCAAGTAAACGAAAATGGACAGCGGAGGAAGTCCAACAATGGTATCGGGATACGGGTGCTGTGACATATGTAAATCCGGACGACTTGAATATGCTACAATGTCAACAACCGGGTGAAGCACGCCAGCCAGGCGTGCTTTTCTCGTACTCACGCCTAAGCTACAATGGAAGGGAAATTGGCCTGACGAGACTTTAAATGGACCAACCATGTCCGGCTGCTAAACAGTCAGCCATCCTTCCACTGTAGCGTTCGGTTGAGGCAGGTTGAACCACTGGAAATCCAGGATGTTCGTGTGACCAAGCAATTTGAATCGGCAGTGAGAAATCGATGGCCGCCAATTTGAAACTGATTGGATAGAGAGGGACAAGTGAAATGAACGCAGTAGGGATTGACGTTTCCAAAGGGAAAAGCACAGTAGCCATTATGCGGCCTTTCGGCGAAGTGGTTGCGGAACCGTTTGAGGTAGCCCATACGGATGCAGAGTTGCGGAAACTGGCTTGCTTTTTGGAGAAGCTGCCCGGAGAAACACGGATTGTCATGGAGTACACCGGGAACTACTGGCAACCTATCGCCAAGGTGTTGCACGATGCAGGCATTTTTGTCTCTATCGTAAATGCACTGTTAATCTACAAATACGGCAACAACTCGATCCGGAAGGGTAAGACAGACAAGTTGGACGCTGTGAAAATTGCGAATTACTGCCTTGACCGTTGGACAGTTCTTGAACGTTACACCCCTGTTGACCAAATCCGGCAGGCGCTCAAAACGTGCCGCCGCCAGTACGACCAGTACATAAGATTGAAAGTCAATCTCAAAAATAATTTGATCACACTACTGGATGGAACGTTTCCTGGCCTCAATATCCTGTTCAAAAGTGCTCCCCGGAATATGGACGGACACGAAAAATGGGTGGATTTTGCCGGGAAATTCTGGCATCGGGAGTGTATCTGCGGGAACTCCGAAAAAGCGTTCACAAACCAATACAAAAAGTGGTGTGCCAAAGCCGGGTACAGATTCAGAGAGGAAAAGGCCTCGTCCATCTATGCTCACGCCGTCTCACAGGTAAATACGCTTCCGATGACCGACTCGATTAAACGCCTCGTTACTCTTGCGGTTTCTCAACTTAACACAATCATAGAAACGATTTCCGTGATTCGACACGAGATGCTCACTTTGGCTGCTCAGCTTCCAGAGTACCCTGTCGTGATGCGGATGTTTGGCGTTGGCTCTGTTCTTGGGCCTCAACTCATGGCAGAGATTGGCGATGTGCGCCGCTTTGACCGCAAGCAGTCTTTAGTGGCCTTTGCTGGTGTAGATGCACCGCCTTGCCAGTCTGGTACCTTTGAATCTAAGAACAGACATATTTCTAAACGTGGGTCTCCCAGGCTGCGCAAAACTCTCTTTCAAGTCATGTCCACCATCATCCAACACGCACCTGCTGACGATCCTGTATTCCAATTCCTTGACCGTAAAAGACGGGAGGGCAAGCATTATTACGTCTACATGACCGCTGCAGCGAATAAGTTTCTGAGAATCTACTACGGTACTGTCATGGCTTATTTAGAGAAGCTATAACCCCGCCATAAACGATGATTTTCACACCAATTCCATGACCGCCAGAACACAACGGTCTGCTTTTCTATGCTCATTTTTGTGGGATCACCCTTTCCAGATTTTTATTCTTTTAGGCCTTGACAACTCTTGGCAGGTTTAGTTGTAAAAAAAATACAGACGCGAGGGCTTTACTGTGAACTGGGCTAATCCGAAAGCATATTTGCTGCTGGGAGCAATTCTTGCAGTTGTAGTTGCTGTCCTGCATTTGCTGCAATAGCTTATAAATATCAATTTATTCTTTTGCTTACTTTATCCCATACACAGTAAAATTGGCAGCGCCAAAATCATCCTTCCAAAGGGAAAAGAGGGCTGCTTCGCCGCGCTTGACAAGCGCAGCGCGTATCGGTATAATAAGGGCGCCGCGGCGGCTGGATTTGAGCGTTCACTGCTTTTCAGCGCCCCGTTTGGGCACCGGTGAGCCGCCGTTATGCAGCAGCGGCCTGTCTATCAAATGCCTTTCAGGCAGATATTTGGAGTAAAACCATGTCAGTATTTGATATTTTCAAAAAGTTAGATGAAGAAAAAGCGGCAAAGGCCGCACAGCCGATCGAGTGGCTGGTTGTCGGCTTGGGCAACCCGGGCAGCAAGTATGACAACACGCGCCATAACGCGGGATTCCGCGCACTGGAGGGTTATTGTGCCCGCACCGGACTGAAAATCGACAAAATGAAGTTCAAAGCGCTGGTGGGCGAGGGGATGCTCGGCGGCAGGCGGGTGCTGTTTGTCAAACCGCAGACGTTTATGAACCTGTCCGGCGAGGCGGTGCGCGACGCGGCGGCTTTCTATAAAATCCCGCCTGAGCGGGTTATTGTGCTGTCGGACGACGTTTCGCTGGACGTGGGTACGCTTCGCGTGCGCCCGAAGGGCTCGGCCGGCGGGCAGAACGGCCTGAAGAACATCATTTATCACCTTGGCAGCGAGGAATTTCCCCGCGTGAAGATCGGCGTGGGCAAAAAGCCGCATCCGGATTATGACTTGGCAGCGTGGGTGCTCGGCAAATTCACGGCGGAGGAACAAAAAGCAATCGATAAGGCGTGTGAGGACGCGGTCAGCGCGGCGGCATGCATCATTGCAGAGGGCTGCGCCGCAGCAGCGCAGAAGTTTAATGGAAAATGCAGAATGGAGAATGGAAAATAAAAGAACGGCGCAGCAATTCTCCATTTTCATTCTCAATTTTCGCCATAAAAAACTGCCGCAGAACGGTTTTGGTTCTGCGGCAGTTTTTTTATGATCTTTTCACTCGGCGGACAGGATGAAATGCGGATTTTCCGCCGCGGCATTGGCCAGTACGCGCAGCAGCAGTTCTCCGTAATTGCCCATGTGGACGACCAGCATTTCTGCATGGCGCAGGGTCAGGCGCGTGGGCGGCAGCGCGGTCAGCAAATCGTACAGTGCGTCCAGATTACGTCCGTAGCTTTCCGGAAAACCAAAGGTTTTGGCAAAAATATCGTGCGCCTGTGCACGGGTATACAGGGTATCCGCATCAAGCAGCAGTTCCCGCATGTCAATCCTCCACGGTCAGCAGGGTAAAGGTTTCGTAATGATCTTCGGTGTAAAAAATCAGCCCGTCATCCGAAAACACAAGGCGTTTGGCACCGCGTCCATCCGGACCGGCGTCAATATCACATTCGGTGTAGCTGCCCTCGGGCAGTGCGCCTTCGTAGTTGCCGAAATGGTCGCCGCCGATCGAGCAGCCCGGGGCGTAGGGCTCCAGCGAGCCGCCTTCCCAGCCGAGCGCCTGCGCTTCCTTTTTGGTGATGTAGTTCTGCGGCAGTGTACCATACTGCGCGAGATACAGGGCCACGGTGTCGCGGTCGGTGTACCAGCCCTCTTCATCAAGCACGGTGTTGCCGAGCCGGATGCTTTCCCGACCGGTAACAGCGGAGCCGAGTGTTATATCATCCGCGGCAGCATTATGCTGCGCAGCGCCGGCTTCTGAGGGTGTTTCCGCCGCGGTCTGCTTGCCGCTGCTTTCAAATGTGACAACCGACGTGGGGCCGTCTGCCCCGCCGATCACACCGGTATCCGGTGTGCAGCCTGTCAGCGCGGACAGTGCCAGCAGCAGTGTCAGCCATAGGGATGTCAGTTTTTTCATGGTGGGTTCCTCCTCTTATTGACAGGCTCAGGCTGCGGCTGCGCCGGGATAAAACAGGAGAAACAGCTTGTGGTAAAACTCTTGCCCGCGGCCGCCTTCCACATCGCGGAGTGTGCCGTCAACAAAGATGTGGCCGTCGGCATCTGCCGCGATCGAGCTGCCGTTGGCAAAGGTGACAGTCAGCCGCACGGCGGTGAGCTTTTCCTCGTCCGGCTTGAAAAAACGCGGATAGGGTACATAGGTGTAGCTCTTCAGCAGTGCGGTAATATCCGCAACCTGTGCAGGATCATCTACCGTGCGTTCATTTCCGCTGCTGTCGGATAGTGTGAGCACGGTCTGCGGCGTTTCCGCAATGTCCAGATAGGATCGGTCATAGAACTTGATATACAGCATCCGTCCGGCGATGAACAGCAGCACGATCAACAGCGTGCCGCAGACAGCGAAGCCGAGCGCCGTGAATTTACGCATGATAAGCTCCTTGCTCCGGCGCAGAACACCGGTTTTTTTCTAATATTAGGATATCGCAAATGCGGGGGGCTGTCAATGCACCCAAGTGTAAACAAAGTATGACTTGACAGACATATTCTACTATTGTAGAATAAAAATAGGAAAATGTTTTACAAATGTAGAAAAGGAGGGAGCCATATGAAAACAGCCAAGCATCTGCCAGATGCGGAGCTTGCTGTGATGCAGGCAGTGTGGTCGCTCGAGCCGCCGGTAACGGCCTCTGCCGTGCAGCAGCAGGTGCCGCAGGACTGGAAAGCAACAAGTGTACTCACGTTTTTGTCGCGCCTGTGTGATAAGGGCTTTTTGTCCTGCCGCAAGGAGGGGCGGCAAAACCTGTATACCCCGCTGGTTTCGCGCGCGGCGTATTTGCAGCAGGAAAGCCGCAGCTTTGTTGAGCGGCTGTGCGGCGGTTCGGTGAAAAATCTGGTAGCCAGCCTGTCGGACGCGGGTGCGCTGACCGAAAGCGACGTGGAGGAGTTGCGCGCCTTTCTGGACGTGCAGGGGCGGTAAGGATAAGGGGGAAGGATAGGATGGGAAACACATTTCTGATGAACCTTGTGAAGATCGGGCTGACCGTGTCGGCGGCGGCGCTGGTGCTGTTTGCCCTGCGGAAGATGATGAAAAAACGCTATCCCGTGCGGGCGGTGTGCATTGTGTGGGCGATTCTTGCCGTGCGGCTGCTCCTTCCGGTGCAGCTGACGCTGCCGGAGGCGCCGGTGCAGCTTACGCCGCGCACCACCTACCTGACACGCACCGACTTTGCCCCTGCACAACTGGCGCAGGCGGGACTGCCGGTGATCGAGCAGGACGGTGAGACGACAACGCGGCGTTGGGTGACGGCAGAGCAGGCGCAGGCGTTGACCCCCAATGATATGCCATCGCTGATCTCGTTTGATTTAGGCCATATGCTGATGTGGCTTTGGGGACTGGGTATGGCGGTATTTGCAGGCTGGCAGGTGTTGATGTATTGCAGCTTTGCATATCTACTGCGCAGCAGCGATGCTCCTGTGGGGCGAAACACCCTGCGGCGGGTATTCGAGGAACAGAAGCGGTCGCTTGGCATTGCCCGGGACATCCCGCTGCTGGTTTCGCCTGCGGCGGACTGCCCGATGCTGGCGGGCTTTATACGTCCTGCGCTCTATCTGCCGGACGAAAATCTGTCCGAACAAGAGGCTGTGTTCATCTTCCACCATGAGCTGGTGCACTACAAGCGGGGCGATCTGTGGCTCAAGCTGCTGCTGACGGCAGCAAAAACCATGCACTGGTTCAATCCGCTCGTGCATCTGCTGGCGCGCCTCGCGCAGGGGGATATCGAGCTGGCGTGCGACGATGCGGTCGTGCGCGGCATGGATGGCGCGGCCCGCCGCGCCTACGGGGAAGCCATCCTGCGTTCGGCCGTGGCGCAGAGCCGCCGCCGGAGTGCGCTGATTTCGTGCTTTACCGGGGATAAGGAAACGCTGATGCGTCGGTTTGAGGGAATATTTGATACGCGCGTGAAAAAGCGCGGCGCGGCGCTGGTGATCGCGGCCACCGTGCTGATAGGTGTGTTCGGCTGCGCGGTTTCGGTGGGAGAGAATAAGGATGCACTGACAGATAAGGAGCGTGTTGCGCTGGCAGAACAGTGGGCGCAGCGGGGGGACAGCATGGATTATACGGTAAAGCTGGATGGGGATGACACCTATGTGCTGTATGATGTCCATTTTGAGTATCTTCCTGAGGTGGCTGTGCCTTACCGTGCAGGAGAAAGGCTGACTTTTGAAAAAGGCGCGGATGGGTGGCAGGTCGTGAAAGGCGAAGCTGTAGCAGCGGATGCTGATGGATATGTGACCTCGCTCGACGAGTTCAAAATTCTGTATGAAAACGACCTTGGCCTGCCGGATTTTTTATCCGTGCCGAATGCTAACACACAGATCGACATCAGCACGCCTGAGCAGGCGGCAGCCAACCTGCTGTATCTGCAGGGCAATACCACAGTGCGCGCGGGCGCGCAGCAGGATATCCGCGACGTGGCCGTCACCTTTGCCGACGGCAGCGAGGTGGTCATTACGATGATCCGCCAGTTCGGCGAGGGCTGGCTGCCGCAGGATTTCACCTATGACGGCGGCAAAAATGCCCGCACCGCCGCCGATCTTGCGCGGCAGTATGCACGCGGCGTGATGCACAAGAGCGGGCAGAATATTTATCCTATTCTGACTGCGCAGATGCAGCGGGATTTCCAAACACGGCAGGCACTGCCCGAGGGCGGTTTCAGCTGGCAGTACGGCGGCTCGTCCCCGTCTTACCGGAATTATACGCTTGTGCCGACGAGCGGCGGTGAGTATATTGCCGTGTTCCAGATGTACGGCGGCGGCGTGGATGATGTGCGCAGCGCGTATCTGGTCACCACAGCGCGCGCGGATGGCCGCCGGGTGATCGACAGCGTCACCGAGGTTGCGGAAAGAAATTATACAAAAAGTGATCTTTTTAGAATTTATTACGACTCTGGCCTGCCGTGGCCGACCATCCCGGAGGGCGCGCAGCGCTTTAACGGTGCATCGCTCGACACGCTGACACGCGTGCAGGATGCAGTCGAAACCGTGTTCGGCTATTTTGGCGAGAATGCCGAGCATATCGAGGGCAACCAGCATCAGATCACGACAGAACGCTGGTTTACCAGCGAAGTGGTCTCCGAGGGAGAGAGCGAAGCCACGGTGCGGCTGAACTTTGTCGATGACAGCCCGTCGGTCGATGTGCAGATGCGTAAAACCAGCGATTACTGGCTGCCGGTTGGGCTTGCAAAGCAGTTTGACCAAGGGTTCAGCGCGTATCTGGTCGAGGGTGATAGCCCGGTCAGCCAAGGCGCGCTGCCCGTCGGCGCGACCATTTAGCAGGCAATCGAGAACGCAAACGGCGAAATCCCGCTGCTGGAAGCCGGACAGACCATTACACTGGAACCTGTTGACGGCAAGCTGACCGCAACGGATGCCGTGCTGACCGACGCGGTCATCCACGCGGACGGCACGCTGCGATACACCGACAAGGAGACGCAACAGACCAATATCCGCTTCACCGACGTGTATGACCGCGGCAGTGCGGTATATCTTTACAAGGTGGAGCATCTGGCGGCCGAGGCGCTGTCCTCGACGCTTACCGCGGTCGTCTATCGCGGTGTGATGGTGACCTATCGCACCAGTGCGTATACCGGCACAGAACAGGAATACACCGCAGCGTTCGTCTACCGGCTGTCAAACGATGGCGTGCCGAATACGGATTACACCATCACCTCGACCGAATATCACAATGACACCTACGGCTACACCCTGACGCTGCCCGACTGCTTTGTGGGGCAGGGCTATGCGGTGGAAACCGAGAACGGTGTACGGTTCGGCCTGCAAAACGCAATGCCGGGCTATTCGGGCGACCCGACGGACGGCGGGACGGTGATGCACCTGCAAGCGGAAGCGACCGCCTATCTGCGGGAGCTGTATGGCGAGGACTGGCAGGCGAATTACCATGTGCCGTGCAGGCAGCTTGCCGAGCGGGACGGGCTGACATGGTATCTGACGTTTGCTTCCGACGTGCAGTATGATACCAATGACGAGGATATCACGGCGGCCTATGCCGAAATGGCCGAGGCGGCGCGCGCGATGGAGGGAAGCGCCCTCTCGTTTGCAGGGCAAACGGCGGAGCAGCGCACCAATGAGCAGGAACTGCTGCTGCGCGCGTTGGCGCGTATTTACGCGGCACAGAATGATTCCACCGCCGAACTGATCCGCGACAAGGTGACGATCCATCCCGAGGCCGGGGACAATGCCGTGCGGATTGTCATCCGGTTCACCACCCGGAACAGGGATTACTTCTTCACCAGAGCCGAGCGCGTGTGGTACGACCGGACGGATACCATTACGCCCTCGCGCACCGAGCTGCTGGTGGACACCTCGGACGGCGTGCGGTCACACGCAGACTTTCTGCTGGCGTTCCCGCTGGAACAGGGTTTCCCGATATTTGAGGAGGAAGGGCTGGAACGCCTGAGCGAAATGGCGGCAAAGCCCGCGTCGCTTGAAAACCCCGATCTGTCCACGCCTGAGACCTGCGCCGAATATGTGCTGCATCTGGTAACCGGCGCGTGGATCCGCCGGACGGGCAGCGAGGACGATGACGAGATGGGTCTGACCTACCGCTGGGATGACGGCGAAATGACCTTCCGGATGCAGCGCGTGCAGTTGTCGGACAACAGCCCGGTGCTGTGGCTGCCCATTGGTTATGACGGCTGGCAGCCGCAGTATCCGCCCTATCTGCGTGTGGTTGCACGCATGATGGCTTACTATCCGTATCGCTCAACAGGTGAGCTGCTGCAGGCGCTCGCAATGGGCTGGGTTGACGGCGCCTATGCCGAGGCTGTGCTGGCCGAACTGGACAAACGCTGGCAGCAGGATGCGGCTGCGGTCGAACAGGCAATCGCCGGGGTGGATGCGCCGGTGCAAACGCTGTGGCAGCAGCACAAGGCGGCCAACCCTGATCTGTTCGGTGCGCGGTTTACCGCTGCGGAAATCGAAGCGGCCTATCAGGCGGTGCGGGCGTATGCGGCAGCGAACGGCTTTTCGGTTGAAAATCTGCACTATGACGCAGCGCATGATTCCAGCTTTTCTGAGGACAGTATGAGCAGCGGTGTGCTGAAGGACAATGTGCAGGAGGACGGTCTGACGCGCGGCGATGTGATCACAGTTCTGGGTGACGCGCACTTTGGTAAAAATGCGTGGCGCGACAAGGCCGAGGGCTGGGCGTTCACGCTGTACCGCGGTGCGGACGGCAAATGGGTGCTCGAGGACGGCGCATTCGGCTATTGAGCGGGAATTTTGGCGGAAACTTAACGGGACAACAGACTTGACACCACTCTCCTCCCATGATAAGATGATGCCAAACAAAGGGGAGTAGTCGGCGCGGCGGAGTGCTGCGCGGCATCGTCAACAAGCATGGCGGGACGTAGCGTTCCCGTTCTGGCTGACGCCTGAAATGACCAGACCTGCGTTTTCCTTTTGGGGAAACGCAGGTCTGTTTGCTTCTCCAGAGGGTATCCATACCCCCGGACGCCGTCTAAGGCGGCTAGGTCGGGGCATCGTGAAAACGGGCAAAGCCCGCTTTTACGATGCCGCTCATAGAGCGGCGAAATCATGCGCGCTCACGCGCGATCTATCCGTTTGTAACAGGTGTTAGGGGGCGGTAAAATGGAATTTTTGTATGAGGGTTTGCTGTCGGTAACGTGGCAGCAGGCGGTGATGTATGCGGTCGGCGGGGTGCTGATCTGGCTGGCGATCACCAAGCAGTATGAACCGGCGCTGCTGCTGCCGATGGGCTTTGGCGCGATTCTGGTCAATCTGCCGTTTTCCGGGGTGCTCAACCAGATGACGGAGGGCATCGGAGAGACGCACGGCATCATCCAGTGGCTGTTTGAAACCGGCATTGAGGCAAGCGAGGCCTTTCCGCTTTTGCTGTTCATCGGCATTGGCGCGATGATCGACTTCGGTCCGCTGCTTGCCAATCCCAAGCTGTTGCTGTTCGGTGCGGCGGCGCAGGTCGGCATTTTCCTGACGGTGATCGCTGCGGCGGCCATGGGCTTTGATTTGCGGGATGCGGCCTCCATCGGCATCATCGGCGCAGCGGACGGCCCGACCGCGCTGCTGGTTTCGCAGGTGCTCGGCTCTAAATATATCGGCGCGATCGCGGTGGCGGCATACAGCTATATGGCGCTGGTGCCCATTATCCAGCCTGCGGCGGTCAAGCTGGTGACAACGCAGAAAGAACGCGCGATGAAAATGCCCTACGCGGCAGGCCAGGTCAGCCGCCGCACGCGCATCCTGTTCCCCATCCTGACCACCATGGTGGCCGGATTTGTCGCACCGGCTTCGGTGTCGCTCGTTGGATTTTTAATGTTCGGCAACCTTATCCGCGAATGCGGCGTGCTGGACAGCCTTTCCAAAACCGCACAGCACGAGCTGGCCAACCTGATCACGCTGCTGCTCGGCATTACAATTTCGTTTTCCATGCGGGCGGAGCAGTTTGTCACAAAGGAAACGCTGCTCATCCTGTGTCTGGGACTCATCGCCTTTGTGCTGGACTCGGTTGGCGGCGTGCTGTTTGCCAAGGTACTCAATTTGTTCTGCAAGAACAAGGTCAACCCGATGATCGGCGCGGCGGGCATTTCGGCCTTCCCGATGAGTGCGCGCGTCATTGAAAAGCTGGGCGTGGAAGCGGATAAGACCAACCATCTGCTGATGCACGCGGTCGGCGCGAACGTGGCGGGTCAGATCGCTTCGGTCGTGGCGGGCGGCGTCATCCTCGGATTCTTTATGTGAGAAAGGGGCAGGGAACAGATGAATCAGGCATTACAGCAGGCGGTGGCTCTGCTGGGACAGGGCATGGCAGGTATCTTTACCGTGCTGGCGGTGATCGCGCTGCTGACAGCGCTGCTCGGTCGCATGGATCGGAACCGGCCGCAGTGAATTCCATGCACGGGGGGACGGATGCCGGAGAAAACGGTCAGCCTGTCAAAAAAAGTATGTTGTCGATGGGTGTTAGCAATACGCGCGGCAGCGCGCATAAAACAGCATTTGCAGCGCAAATGCATAAAA
>OFMK01001327.1_pt1 | contig 18599 bp, 20 predicted proteins | sample 1541781 | NCBI WGS metagenome assembly OFMK01 (sample SAMN04209250, study PRJEB22552) | human gut metagenome | biome: gut; material: feces | host: Homo sapiens | place: USA: Oklahoma
GCCAGCATCTGCTGCTCACCGCCGGAAAGCGTTCCGGCAATCTGCCTGCGGCGCTCCTTCAGACGCGGCAGGCGCTGAAACACCATCTCATAATCCGCCGCAACGGCATCCGCGCCGTCCTTTCGGGTGTACGCCCCCAGCGCCAGATTCTGCTGCACCGTCAGCTGCGAAAACACGCGCCGCCCCTCCGGCACCTGCGTCAGGCCCAGCTGGATGATTTTATGCGCTTCCATGCTGCTGATGGGCTGGCCGCAAAAGGATATCTCCCCCTGTTTGGGCTTGAGCAGCCGGGAAACAGCATGGAGCGTGGTCGTTTTGCCCGCACCGTTTGCGCCGATCAGCGTGACGATCTCGCCCTCGTTCACATCGAATGAAATGCCCTTGATGGCGTTGATGGCGCCGTAATTTACAACAAGGTCCTTGACCGAAAGCATCACGCCCATTACGCCTCACCTCCCAAATATGCCGCAATAACCTTTGGGTCGCTGCGGACGGTCTCGGGGTCGCCCTCCGCGATGATACGGCCGTAATCCAATACCGTGATATGCTCACACAGGCCCATAACAAAGCTCATGTCGTGTTCGATGAGCAGAACCGCGATGTCGAATTTATCCCGCACAAAACGGACGGTCTCCATCAGTTCGGCAGTCTCATTGGGGTTCATGCCAGCCGCAGGCTCGTCCAGCAGCAGCAGCTTGGGATTCGTTGCCAACGCTCTGGCGATCTCCAGCTTGCGCTGCTTTCCGTAGGGCAGGCTGGAGGCCGGCTGCCCCGCTTCTCCGTCCAAATCGAAGATCTTCAGCAGCTCCATTGCCTTTTCATTCATGGCCCGCTCCTTCACAAAATAGGAGGGCAGACGCAGAATTCCCGTGGCCGTAGTGTATTTCACCTGGTTATGCAGGCCCACCTTCACGTTGTCCAGCACCGTCATATCCTTGAACAGACGGATATTCTGAAACGTGCGCGCGATGCCCGCCTTATTGATGACAGCCGGCTTGAGGCCAACGATGCTTTTTCCGTCCAGCACGATATCGCCTTCCGTGGGCTGGTACACACCGGTGAGCATGTTGAACACCGTTGTTTTGCCCGCACCGTTGGGACCGATAAGGCCGTACAGATGGCCCTTTTCAATGGAAAGCGCAAATTTTTCCACGGCCTGCAGGCCGCCGAATGCGATGCCAAGGTTCGTTACTTCCAGCAAAGCCATGCATCACACCTCCTTCTCGCCCGCCGCAGCCTTCTTGCGCGGCAGCGGCAGCCTGGCGGCCAGCCTGCGGCGCCAGGCCACAAGCTGCGGACTCTGGTTGAACAGCATCATCACAATGAGCACGACAGCATACACCAGCATGCGGTAATCGCTGAAGCCGCGCAGCAGCTCCGGCAGGATGGTGAGCAGCGCAGCCGCAATGATGGAACCACGGATGTTGCCCATACCGCCCACAACGACAAACACCAGAATCAGAATGGAAGTGTTGTAATCAAACTTTTTCGCCACCAGCGAGGAGAAATTATGCGCATACAGCGCGCCCGCCAAACCGGCCAGCGCTGCGGAAATAGTAAACGCGATGAGCTTATACCGCGTGACATTGACGCCCACGGATTCCGCTGCGATGCGGTTGTCCCGGATGGACATGATCGCACGGCCCGTGCGGGAATTGATGAGGTTCAGAACGATGAAGAGCATGATGAGAATAAGTACAAAGCCCAGCCCGAAGGTGGCGCTTCGCGGCATGCCGGTGATGCCCTGTGCGCCGTTGATGATCACATCGCCTGTCTCGTCCAGGTTCAGCGAAAGCGCGTCCTTCAGCGAAACATGGAAGCCGGACGCATCTCTGCCGACATAGAAGGAATTGAGCAGGTTCTTGATGATCTCACCAAAGGCCAGCGTTACGATGGCAAGATAGTCCCCCTGCAGGCGCAATACAGGAATGCCGATCAAAAAACCGAACAAGGCTGCGGCCGCGGTCCCCGCCAGCAACGCCAGCGCAAAGCAGAGCCAGCCCGGCACGGCGTCCCCAACACACACGGAGACAAACGCCCCCACAAAACCGCCCACGCTCATAAAGCCCGCATGCCCCAGGCTCAGCTCGCCCAGGATGCCCACGGTGAGGTTGAGGGAAATTGCCATAATGATATATGCGCAGATCGGAACGAGCTGCCCCGACAGGGAATTTGTGAGCATGCCTATGCCTGAAAGCAGCTGGATGGCCAAAAACATCACAACGACCATTCCATAGGTCACAAGATCGCGCCGGAAACTGCGGCTCAAAGTTTTCATTTTCATTGCGCCCACCTACACTTTCTCTCGCGTCTGCTTGCCCAGTATGCCCGCAGGGCGGACAAGCAGTACGATGATGAGCACGCCGAACACGATGGCGTCCGCCATCTGGGACGAAATATACGCTTTGCTCAGGCTCTCGATGATGCCCAGCAGCACGCCGCCCAGCATCGCGCCGGGGATGGAACCGATGCCGCCGAACACCGCAGCCACAAAAGCCTTGATGCCGGGCATCGCGCCCGTCGTTGGCATCAGCGTGGGATAGGCCGAACACAGCAGCACGCCCGCGACGGCCGCCAAAGCACTGCCGATGGCAAAAGTGAGCGAAATGGTGGCGTTCACATTGATGCCCATAAGCTGTGCGGCTCCTTTGTCCTCGGATACGGCCTGCATGGCGTGGCCCACTTTCGTCTTGTTGACAAACAACGTGAGCGCTACCATGATGACTGCGGATGTAACAATAGTGACCAGTGTCTCGCCCGTGACGACGAGCTGCCCGCCGAAGAGACGGAGCGGTTCGATGGACACGACCGACGTGAAGGATTTCGGCGCAGAGCCCCAGATGAGCAGCGCCAGGTTCTGCAGCAGATAGCTCATGCCGATGGCCGTAATGAGCACGGCGAGGCTGGGCGCCTCCCGCAGCGGCTTATAGGCCACGCGTTCGATGGCAACGCCCAGCAGCGTGCAAACCACCACCGCCGCGCAGATTGCCGCCAGCGCGGGTAGGCCCAGCGACGTCATCATTACAAAAGCAACGTAGCCGCCCACCATGATGACGTCTCCATGCGCGAAATTCAGCATACGGGCAATGCCGTACACCATCGTATAGCCCAGGGCAATGACCGCATAAATACTGCCCAGGCTGATGCCGTTCACAAGGTAAGATAAAAATTGCATGTGTTTCGCCCCTTTTTTGTTTCCCATAAAACGCCGTGCCGCCGGCGTCCAAGAGAGGATCGCTCCACAGGTACCAGACTTTATAAGTATACCATACCGGGTGCCGCCCGGCAATTGAAAACCACAAAAAACGGCCTTGCACGCTGTTTTCCACCGAAAAGATGTCGATTGGAAAGAAGGCTGCCGGTAAAAGCCGGCAGCCTTCTTGGCCTTTTTGTAACAGAAATTATGCCGCGGTGTAAACGCCGTCCTTGATGATGTAGACAAGCGGGCTCTTGGCAGGCGCGCCGCTGGCGTCCCAGGTAATGCCCTTGCCGGTCAAGCCTTCCAGTGTGATCTCAGTAAAAGCGGCCTTCAGGGCGTCGCAAATGGCGGACGCATCCATGTCGGCTGTAACGCCGGCCTTCTCCACAGCCGCGTGGATGGCGTAAATGGCGTCATAGGCATCGGCCGCGAACTGATTGGGGTCCTCGCCGTAGGCTTCGTTATAAGCCTTTACAAACGCGGCCGTTTTGTCATCGGTAGCCGAAGCGGTGAACGGAGTCATCAGCATGACATCCTCGGCCAGACTCGTGTCGAAGTTCTCCACAGACACCAGACCATCCAGACCGTCGCAGCCAAAGAACACCGGCTCATAGCCGATCTTGTCAGCCTGCGTCAGAATCAGGGACGCCTCGGTGTAGTAAATGGGCAGGAACACCAGCTCTGCGCCTGCAGACTGGGCCTTCTGAATCTGGACTGTGAAGTCCTTATTGCTGTCGGCGGTAAACGCCTCGTCGGAAACAATCTCCAGGCCCTTTTCCTGCGCCTCGGTCACGAACGCATCGTGAATGCCGGAGGAATACGGGTCAGAGCTGTCATAGATGACGGCGACCTTTGCCGCAAGGCTGTTCTCAACGATATAATCGGCGGAAAGCGTGCCCTGCTCCGGGTCGGAGAAGCAAACGCGAAACGCATTGTCGTTTGCGATGCAGCCTTCAGCGGAGCCGGACGGCGTCAGCTGGAACATATTGTCGTTTCCCGTCTCGGCCGCAACGGCGATGCAGGGATTGCTGGTGACGGTGCCCATCAGGATCTGCATGCCCCAGTCCTTCAGGCTGTTGTACGCGTTGATCGCCTTCTCGGCATCGTTCTCGTCATCCTCGAATTTCATCTCATACTGCTGGCCGCCCAGCGCGTTGATCTCGGCAATGGCGATCTCCGCGCCGTTCTTCACGGCATTGCCGTAAACCGCGGTGCTGCCTGTAACAGGGCCGATACCGCCGATCTTAATGGCCGCGCCGGAACCCGCCGTGCCGCCGGACGGCGCGGTGGACGCCGGTGTGCTGGAGCCGGAACCGCCGCACGCCGCCAGCGAAAAGGCGAGGCAGAGGGCCAGCGCTGCGCTCAGAAACTTTTTCATACTTTCTTCCTCCAATGTTTCAAACTTTCCATACACAAAGCTTCCAACAAAGCTTTTGATAGGAATTGAATCTATTTTAACGCGGAAGATGCACAAAATTCAATACACTATTTTTACATACTTTTCTTTGCTAAAGCGTTCAATTGTGTGATATTGCATAAAAAAACAGAAAAAAGCTCCGTCGCTCCCGTACATCCGGGCAAAGTTGTCCGCCGTAGACGTATATTCACTCTCTTTTTTGCACAAGAATGCACACGGCAAACGGAACCGAGAAGGCCAATTTCACCGTCACGCTTTTCCAGTCTCGGTTTCCGGCGCAAAACGCGGGGCCGGTTTACGGCCCCGCACATCGTTCTCGCGCATCGTTCATTTGCTCTCTGGAATGCTTTAAAATTTTCTTACAGCCCCCATTTCCATAGTATTTTTCGCCCTTTCGTACATGCAATACGCAAAATCTTATCGTATGGCTTTAAATTCTCCCCGCACACAGGACAGATCGATACATTATTCCTAACCATATCACACCTCACAGTGCCGGAGTTGATAATTCCTATACTACAATATATTCTCACAAATATTAATTCAAATAGCGGAAAGGAGAAAACACTAAGCCTCAACCTCGAAAGCCAAAAAGAGGTCCTCAAAGAAAATGCCCCGATGCAGACGTATGTATTAAAAGCCGGCGCTATAACAGTTCGAGGCAATCTTATATACACCCCTGCGCACAAACCGCACGATGGTGGAAAGCACTTTGCAGCAATGGCGGAGAACCACAAAGTCGATGGGTGCGCCATCAAGTACATGGGTGGTTACGAAATAAACGATCTCGCTAAAAGCGTATACACTGAACGTGAAATTTCTTGGCTAAAAAAGGAACAGAGCTTTTGGGCTATCTGCACACGCTTTTCAAACGGTTTGGAATTTTTTAAGCAAAAAACAAAATATTCCCAAAAATTAAATCATAGTACAATACTTCGAATTGAAACAATTGTATAATACAGGCATGAAACACATAACAAGCCCAATATGTTATGTAAAACAAAACAATTATGGGAGGAACTGTCCATGGAAACGATTACACCCAAAGAAAGAATTGACGCAGTTATTAAGCACCAAGCTGTAGACCGCACTCCTTTTACCGTAGTCGATGGCGGAGCATGGATTGCTAAAACAGAGGGGGGTGACATATCGGGAGCTATATAGCAGGCCGGACAGCGGGGCTTCATCTGTTGTAGATTATCTCAACAAAATTGACAGTGATATGATCAGCGCAGTTTCTGGAGTTTTCACTGCATGCCTCAACGCATTTGGCTGCCCAATCAGTATTGATAAAATTGGAGGTGCAATCGATACCGGCTCTGTTTTTAAAGATCCAATAAACGAGATTCCGCAACTCAATAGAGAAACAATTCGTGATACCCTTCTTGCTAATGATTTTGTTCAAAAAATGATAAATCAGACACGGCATGTCAAGGTCCTGGTGGGAAATCAAAAATATATATTCGGAGATATAGCAGGGCCATTCACTATGGCAGCCGTCATGGTCGGAACAAGTGACTTTATCATGCTCATGCTGGAGGAGCCGGAAATTGTGCATGAACTGCTGGATTTTACGGTATGCGTCAGTGCTGAAATGTTCACATTATTGCACGAGAACGGGTGTGATATAGCTTTCCCTGCAGAACCGGTTGGAAGCGGCAGTTTGATCAGCCAAGAAATGTTCGAAGAATGGGTTGTTCCATCATTAAAAAAGCTAAAAGAAAAACTCCCCTTTTATAAGTATTTTTACGCCCATGTTTGCGGCGCATCCGGAAACCGCGTTGCAGCATTACGCGAATGCGGAGTGAACGTATTTTCGGTAGATTATCTTGTGGACTTCGACAAGGCTGTAGAGGCGGCAGGCGAAAAAATGGTTATGATGGGAAATATCAATCCAGCCGGCACGCTCCTTACCGGTACGCCCAGCGAAGTTTACAAAGAGGCATGCGAACGGATAAAAATTGCAAACGGGCATTCTCACATTCTTGCCCCCGGGTGTGATTTGGGTGCAGATACTCCGTTGGAAAATGTCAAAATGCTTTCCAAGGCTTGCAAAGATATGACCTGAGAATCAAACGCCCATTTGTATTATAAAAGTTTTACCGATTTTCTGATTATCTTGGCACCACTTCGCAAATGTCGGAATTGCTTGGAATATCAAGCATTTCCGGCATTTTGCGTTTCGGAAGATACCCCGCATATCATGGCATATCGGAGCCTCATTTGGCGGTCAAAAGTAGTAAAAGCGTAGTAGAAAACCGGCCTTACTACTAAGCCGCCAGCTTGTCCATCGCCGCTTTCGCAGAGGCGTAATCCGCATGAGCGTAATAGTTCAGCGTCATGGTGATGTTGGAATGTCCCATGATGTATTGCAGGTCTTTGGGGTTCATTCCAGCCTGGGCAAGCCGAGTGCAGAAAGTGTGCCGCATGGTATGGGGCGTGATGTTCGGCAGGGCCTCATCAGGCTTGTGGTGCTTGTTGTACTTCCTGACAAGCCCCTGGAACATGCTCTCGTAGCAGGACGCCGTTTTGGGAAGGCCGCTTTGGTTGAGGAACAGGAAGTTGGTGTAACCCCCGATATTGACCGGGGCGGCCTTGCCCCTGTTCTTCACAGCCCGCTTCAATGCCTGGTAGACCTTCTCGCTCATGGGGATTTGGCGCACACCGTTCTTGGTCTTGGGCGCGTCCACATAGTAGCCGAGCTCGCTGTCCCGCAGAAGCTGGTGATCCACATCGATCCGGCGGTTCTCAAAATCCAGATCCACCGTCAGGCCGCACAGCTCGGAGACGCGGAGGCCGGTCCCCAGCAGGACGATGATCTCATCGCAATACTTCCGGTAGACCGGGTCGCTGCCGGCGAAGGCCAGGAGGCGGTCCTCCTGTTCCTGGGTCAGCGCGACTTTTTCCTCCGTGTCATCCTCCAGGACCGTGTCCATAGCAAAGTTGAACGGGTTTTTTCGGATGCAGTCATCCTCAATCGCCGTGTAAAAGGCCGCTTTCAAAGACCGTTTCCAGTTATTGATGGTCTTGTAGGCGTAGCCCTTCTCGCTCATCCTGATGGCCCATTCCTTGGCGTCCGAGAGCTTCACCGTGTCAATGCTTCGGGAGCCCAGGGGGTCGCTTTTCAGAACGGACATCAGGTATTCCCGGCCCTTCTCGGTGTTCCGCTTGACATTCTTCCGATGGCTGTTCTGACGGGCATAAAGCTGGCAGACCGTCATCTTCTTGCCGATGGTGTCGATCCCATCGTTCAGGTCTCGCAGGATCTCCTTGACCTTCTCACGAAGCGAGATGTCATCCCGCTTGCCCGTGGGGGTCTTGTCGGTGGGGACCAGTTTCCAGGCATACACGAATTGAGTCTTTCCGCAGGCGTCCGTGTACTTGTAAGCGTATCTTCCGTCTTTTCTCTGGCTCTCTCCAGTTCTTAAAATTCGACCTTTGCTATCGCGTCTTTTCCCTGACATGATGTAAAGCTCCCTTCCATCGCTGGAATGAGCCTCGATACGCTATACATATTATACCGCGCCCCGGGCCCATTGTCAGCCGGCTTCCTCAAATAACCTCCAGCTCGTCGATGACTTTCTCAAACTGCTTGCGCTTGATCTGGAGGCGGTTGCCGTTCATAATGAGCCAGTTGGCGTCAGGGTTTTCCTCGGCTAACCTGCGGAGCTTCTTTTCCCCAATGCGAAAATATCTGGACGCCTCCTCAATGGAAAGCGTGTATTTTTGCCAGATAGGAATATCGTTCGTGTTCAAATACAACACCTCCTAAAAATTTGCGCGTCCCCTTTCAAGAGGACGGTGTTGCAAAGAATAAGAGGCAGAAAACGGATGGCCGCCGGCTGCGGCTCCACGGGAATTTCACCCCGGCCCATGCTGATGGGTGCGGCGCACGATGCTTTGCGGGCGTCCAATGCGCGAGTCTCATTATCCTGTCTGCGCGTCCTCGCCCACAGGCTGCCACACCTGCTTCACGGCCTGGTGTTCATCGCTCTCCTGTTTAGTAGGGGTCCCGTCCTGCGGACTTGCAACAGGGTCATGGCGCACCGGCCGAACGGCTCGGCACAAACAGATCGTATCCGTCTGCCTTATACTGCGCCGGAGGCCTCCCGCCGGGCTTTCTTTGTCAAGGAGCTATTTGGGGACGCCGCGTGGAAAGGGGGAAAACACGCAGCGCCCGGCCCTGGGTCAGTTCAGATCAAAGCCCAGGATGGAGATAATCAGCTTCGTTTCCAGCCGCCGGCGCAAATCTTCATCTACCTGGGGACGAGGAAAACCGTCAAGGTCATAGCTTGTCCTCGTAGACAGCGCGGCGATGTAGCCGGAATAGTGCCGGACTACCCGGTTCACCGCTTCGGGGTTACCCCCGACAGCGGCGGCGATCACCGGATAAGGGATCAGCGACGCCCGCGTGCACGCAGATTTAATCATCCGCTTCACCTCCCATCAGCTCCTTCAGCAGCCGATAGGCTTTCTGCCTGCGGGTGTTGACCGTCCGGCGGGCCATGTTCATGTACTCGGCGATCTCGCGGTCCGCCATGTCCAGGAACCAGTACATCAGGAAGATGTCCCGGTTATCCTGGGGCAGGGCGTTCAGCGCCTCGGCCAGCCGGTCATCCTCAATCAGAATCACAGCGCCTCCCACGGGGAAGGCCGTGTATTCCCAGGAGTAGCGGTCATAAACTGCAAGCTGGGCCAATTCCTCCTCTGACAGTTCGCTGAACAGTGCCTCACACTTCTGGCGGCGCCTGATCTCACGATAGCCGTTGTACGCCTCGTATTTCAGCACCTTCTTGCAGTAGCTGTCAAAGGCGTGCTGCTTGTGCTCGTAGTGGCGGTCAGGTTTCAAGTTCTCACCTCCCTTCGTGCCGGGAGGCAGTTCTTTTCTTCCCCTTTCGCTCACTACTCGTTCAGCGGAGGGCCGTTTTGGCTTCGCTGTGGGGGGATTATATGTAAATTTCTTGCCGCTCATAGATAAGCTCCTTTCGTTTCGTTCAGACCAGTGGGTCGGAACGAAACGGGGCGGGGAGCGGCAGTTTGGCTGAGCGATAGAAATAGCGCGGACACAGGAACAGGAGAATCCCACTACTGCGTCCGCGCTATGTTGTTGTGATTTATTGACTACTAATTGTTCCGAACAAGGCCGCAATAATACACAGAAAAATGAAAATTCCTTAAGCCTCTTGTATGTATTTACGGCCTCTTATAATGTTAATTATAAAATGGCATATTGACAATTAACAAACCATTTTTCTCACTCATAATCATATCCCCCTCAAAAATCGCAGGCCAACGCAGGGCAATCATAAAAACAACTCTTCAATCATTTCACATACAATTCTTATAATGCCATTTTTGTTGAGCTTCCTTGCTCTATGGGAAAAACAAACTCCATCAAAAAAGAATATAATTTGAAACTATATTTTACTAAATTATCCCATCTTGACCATACGATCACAGCAGCGGCGGATCAGCTCCACGTCGTGGGTGATCACCAGGATGGTTTTCCCTTTGTCTGCCTCGTTTCGCAGCATATCGGCAATAATCCGCATGTTCCCGCCGTCCAGTCCACTCGTTGGCTCATCAAAAATGAGCACATCACGCCCGGAGAGGATTCCGCAGGCCAGGGAGAGGCGCTGCTTTTGTCCGCCGGAAAGGGTGGCCGGATGGGCATCTTTATACGCATATAGCCCCAGCCGCTTCAAAAGGCCTCCGGCCTGTTCCAGCCGGGTCTGCGAGTGGTGGTCACCCAGCAGCAGTTCCTCTGTGACGCTGTTCGTAAAAAACTGTGTGCCGGTATCGTTGGCGCTGTACCAAGCCCGCCTGCGGCGCCCTGCGGCGCGCAATTTTTCCCCGCCGATTAGCACACTGCCGCCGCTCTCTTTCCACAGGCCGGACAGCGCCATCGCCAAACTGGTTTTCCCCGCCCCATTACGGCCAGTCACAGCGGTAACCTGCCCGGCGCAGACTGAAAGTGAGAGATGGTGAAAAATCAAATTGCCTTTTCTTTTGCAGGATAGGTCCTCTGTCCGGATAAAAACATCGCCGCTTTCCGGCTGCGGCAAATCCGGGAAAGGCGACTGCGTCACTTCCCGCAGGCCGTAGGTTTCCCGTTCCCCTTCGCTCATGTGCGCCATCTCCACCGGGCTTTTTTCCCACAGGATACGTCCGCCGTCAAGATACAGGAAACGGTCAGCGATGCCAGAGAGCCATGCCAGCCGGTGCTCGGCGATCACCAGGGTGCAGCCCTCGGCCTTGAGTTTTTTCAGGGTTTCAGCCAGCTGCTCTGACCCCTCTCCGTCCAGGTTGGCGGTTGGCTCGTCGCAGACATAGACGCCGGGGCGCAGCGCATAAACGGAGGCAATCGCCACCCGCTGTTTTTCTCCGCTGGAGAGTACATCCAAACTGCGACCCCGCAGATGCTCCAGGGAAAAAGTTTGGATGGCGGCATCGGTCCGGCTGCGGACCTCCTCCCGGGCCATCCCGTAATTCTCACAGGCAAAGGCCACCTCGCCGGCAAGCTCTGAAGAAAAGAACTGGCTTTTGGGGTCCTGGAATACGCTGCCCACCCGGCGGCCAACGGCATATTGCGGCAACGTTTCCAGAGGTGTATCGTCGAGGAAAATATGTCCCTCCATGCTGCCGGTATAATAAGCCGGCGCAAGTCCGTTCAAGAGCCGCGTCAGCGTGGTCTTGCCTCCTCCTGACGGGCCGGTGAGTACCACGCATTCCCCGTCATGGATGGTCAGGTTGATGTCCTTGACCCCTTGTTCACAATCCGCATAGTGAAAGGAGACGTTTTCCATCCGTATCACAACCGCATCCCTCCCATCCACAGAAACAGTACCGTAACAACCGGCCACAGCACAAGCTGGCACCAGTCCAAAGTATCCATCTTTCTCTCATGATAACTGCCCCGCTTCCCCGGGGCTTCCGCTCCCCGGGCCACCGCGGATACGGAAAGCTGGTCGGCAAGCTGCAGGCAGCGTAGCAGCATGGGCACCAATACATATTCGCAGGAGGCCGCCGGATGGGTGAGCAGCCGTGCCGGGGCCGTCAGTCCCCGGTTGCGCATGGAACGCCCTACGCCTTTCAGTTCCGCCTTCATGGTGGGAAAGAAACGGAACAGCACCAGCAGCCCCAATATCACAGCAGTGGGCATATGAATACGGGAAAGAAAAGCGGCTAGCTCCCCCGGCGGCGTGGTGATAAGGTCCCAGCCCACCAGGAATACGGGGGACAGGTTCCAGAACATCAGCACATAGAACTCGGAGAACACCACCATGTGCAGGCCATGATACCGGATCAGGTACAGCAGCAGCGCCAGTATCCCGTAAAACAGAGCAAAGCCCCCCATCAGCCGCCAGTTTTTCTGTACGGCCAGATAGAGAAAACATGCCGCTGTGAGTACGCAGGTCAGCATCGCATTGCCGGTCAGGGAGATCCCCAGGATGGTCCAGAGCAGCGCCCACAGCTTTACAGGCACCGCCAAATTCCGCCTCTGCATCAGAGGACGCCCGCCTTCTTGAAGTGTTTTCCAATGAGCTTACCGCCGATGAGGCTCCCCACAAAGCCGCATACCGTGGTGAACAGGAGGATGAACACCAGCCAACCCAGGGAGGAGTAATACCGCACAAAGGAGTCGATATAGCTCTGTTCCATGCCGCTTTGCAGGGCAAAGGTCTCGTAGGTATCCCAGAAAAACCAGAGGGGCAGCAGATTGACGCCGTTATAGAGCAGGCTGGCCACCGTCCAGGACAGGGTCATCTTCTTTTTGGATTCCCAGCCGTTTTTCCACAGGATAGCCTCGCAGATCACGCCGACGATCATATAATAGGGCAGCAGATACCAGTTTCCCATCATGAGGAACACCAGGCCCAAAATCGTCATGTAGACCAGAGAGACAAATCGCTTACGCACCCGGCTGACCATTAGAAAGTAGACAGGCGCGCACAGCAGCATCGTGATCCCCACCGACAGGACCATGCTGACAAAATCATTCACCATGCACACCATATTGATTACCAGTTGGATCAGGATCAGCACCACGGTAAGCAATACAGTGGTGATCACGTCTCTGACCGTCCATCTATTGTTGTTTGTCATCTTGATTTTCCTTTCGCGTGTTGATAAAACGGAAGTTGCAGAGTGCGTTGCCCCTTCCGATGGTCTTGGTCCGTCCCCATCGTGCGCCGGGGATATTTCCGTACATCACATCGTCGCTCTCGCAGAAGATGGGCGTCAGCTCCGGCACTCCATAGCGGCGGAATACATTGGCGTACAGGCAGGCGTGGCAGTCCCACTCGATGGCGTAGGCGTCGTTGCGCTTCCATTCAAACCGCCAGCCCTCCGGCCCAAACCCTGCTTTCGTAGACGCCGGGCACATGACCCGGAACAGTGGGAAGAAAAACGGCAGTTTTCCAAATCCCTGAAAGAATTTTGCCATGGGCTTGGAAGCGTTAAGGACGGAGGTGCGGATAAGCCGCCTGGCCTCAACAGGTTTCCAGCCCTGTTCCTGTAAGCCCCGGTATATTGCTACCGAGGGCAGGATGCTGCCTGCCATGTGCCGCGCCAGCATCTTATTGGACAGGTCGTTCTCTTTGAGAAGGGCATCGTAGGTCTGGAGCACCGCCTGTCTATCCGCACCGTTTTGGATTTCCGCATAGGCTTCTCCCAGGCGGCTCCTTTGGAGTTTCTTTTCCAGGTTCATGCTTTTTCCAGCCTCCATCCCAATGCCTGTTCCCTCGCCTCCACAAAGCGGCGGTACAGGCCTTCCTGCTTTATCAGTTCGGTGTGGGTGCCTTGCTGGACGATACGGCCTTTGTCCAGCACGATAATCTGATCGGCGTCCCGGACAGTGGAGAGCCGGTGGGCGATCATCAGGATGGTCTTATCCCTGGTCAACTCCCTGACCGCTTTTAACAGTTCCCGCTCATTCTCCGGGTCCACACTTGCAGTGGCCTCATCCAGGATGATAATGGGAGCGTCCTTCAGGATAGCCCGGGCGATGGAGACCCGCTGGCGCTCCCCGCCGGAAAGGGTGGCTCCCCCTTCTCCTACCCGGGTCTGATAGCCCTCCGGCAGAGCCTCAATAAAATCGTGGCAACAGGCTTTCTTTGCCGCTTCTATCACCTCATCACGCGTGGCGTCCGGGCGGCCAAACTTGATGTTGTTTTCAATGGTATCCTCAAAAAGATAGACATTCTGGAATACGATGGAGAAGTTGCGCAGCAGGCTGTCGCAGGTGTACTCCCGCACATCGTGCCCGCCGATGCGGATACTCCCTTTCCGCACATCCCAGAATCGGGCCGCGAGGCTCACCAGAGTAGTCTTGCCGGAACCGGAGGGACCTACGATGGCGCAGGTGGTCCTCTCCGGGATGGTCACGCTCACATCGTGAAGAACATCCCCCTTGTCATAGGCGAAAGAGACATGGCTGATTTCGATGTCAAAATGCTCCGGTTTCAGATCCGTCCCCTGTTCGTCCATGACCGGGGTATCCATCACGGCGTCCAGTTGATCCAGGGACGCCTCGATCCCCCGGGCCACAGAGGCCATGCTTCCCACCAGTTCCACGGCAGAGTAGATCATAAAACTGGATACCAGCAGGAGCAGACACTTTACCGGCGTGATCTCGCCGCCCAGCAGCAGATAGGGGGCGATCACCAGAATGGCGGCCCGTGCCAGCTTGAATACCGTCTGATAGACCCCGGTCAGTGCGGAGAAAGTGCTTTCCAGGGCAATATTGGCGTCGGCGCTTTCATCAATGGCCTGATTTACCGCTTTGCCCGAGCGTTCCCCCAGACCGAAGGCTTTCACCACACCCATGCCTTGGATGTATTCCAGGAACGCCGTCACCAGATTGGCCTGAGCGGCCTGCCGCCTCGGTGCAAGGCGTTTGGCCGCCTTCTGCATAACGGCGTAGACCAACATGGCGAGGATAAGTCCTATAAACATAGCAATTCCGACACGCCACTCATAAAAGAGCAGCCACACGCCGATGACCAGGGCATGGATGAAGCCGCCCGCCACCTGCTCCAGGATTGTGACCGCATTGTTCTCCACATCCGAGAGCGTGGTGGTCACAGCGGCGGTGATATCTCCCAGGCGATTTTCGTTGAAATAGCCCATAGGGACCCGCTTCATGTGCTCTCCGATTTCAAGCCGCTTTTCAGCGCACATGGAAAAGCTGCCCAGAGTGCGCCTGCCAGCGGACAAATTGTTGAACACGATCCGCCCCAGGATACTGACTACCATAACAGCCAGCGATATCCAGATGGTTTGCGCCGGCATGACGCCGCCATCGGCAGCAGCCAGCAGGCCAGCGAGTACCGTAAGGATGGCCAGGATGGGCAGCATCTGGAATACAGAGTCCAATAAGGTAAACACAAAGGACAGCAGCAGGGAACCCCGCTCTTTGCCGGAAAAATCCAGCAGCCGTTTTATCAGTTTGATCATAGTGCATCCTCCTCTCCCGTATCTTTGGCGCTGATATGCGCATTCCAAAGTTCACGGTACAGCGGACAGCTGACCAGAAGTTCTTCATGGGTCCCTAAAGCCTCCACCTGTCCATGGTCCAATACCACGATCCGGTCCGCATGGATAATGGTGGAAAGCCGGTGGGCAATGACGATCAGCGTTTTCCCCTGTACCAGCTGGTTGATAGAAGCCTGGATCACTGCCTCGTTCTCTGGGTCAGTGAAGGCGGTGGCCTCGTCCAGCACCACCACAGGGCTGTCCTTCAAAATAGCACGGGCGATGGCAATGCGCTGCCGCTCGCCCCCGGAGAGACTGCCTCCGCCGTCTCCCACCAGGGTATCATAGCCCTTTGGCAGAGCCGTAATGAAGTCATGGCAGCTGGCCAGTTTTGCAGCGGCAAAGACTTCCTCGTCTGTGGCGTCCGGCCTCCCCAGCCGGATGTTTTCTTTCACCGTCAGGTGGAACAGAAAATTGTCCTGTGAGACATAGGCCACTGTTTCCATGACCTGGGAGAGGGGGATGTTCCGAACATCCACGTCGCCCAGCTCCACTGCGCCGTTGTCCGCCTCCCAGAAGGATGCGATGAGCCGGGCAACTGTGGATTTTCCTGAACCGGAGGGGCCTACGATGGCGGTCATCCCGCCCGGCACCACATCAAAACTCACACGGTGCAGCACCTCCTGATTCCCGTAGCCAAAGGAGACATCACGCAAGGAGATATTGGTGTTATCCAGCCGCACCGACTGGGCAGGGCGGTGCAGTTCTTCCGCCTCCAAAAGCCCGGCGATCTCCTTGACGGTGGAATCTACCATGGCCAGGCTGTCCGTGTACCGCAATGCCTGGATCAGCGGCGACACCAGCCCCAGTGCCAGGATCACACAGGTGATCAGGGTAGGGGCCGTGATGCTCCCCTGCTGAAAGAGCCATGCCCCCAGAGGCAGAACTCCCAGCAGGCAGGAGGGCATGATGGCGATACCGGCAATATAAAAGCCATTGGTCTGGCGGAACCAGGTGGCCTTTGCCGCCTCGTTCTCCTTTACGGCATCCGCATATTTGGCATAAGAGGCAGTCCCCTGATTGAACGCCTTGATTACCTCGATGCCGCCGATGTACTCCACGATAGCGGCGTCCATGTTCTTGCTGGCGTCCAGCACCCGGTTGTAGCGGACCTCGTAATCCTTCATCATGCCCATATAGCAGACAAGGCCGATGGGGATCGTGATCAGGGAGATCAAGGCCATGCGCCAGTCCAGTACAAAGAGATAGGCAAGCATGAAGATGGGAACCAGAATATTTGCGGTGAGTTCCGGGATCATGTGGGCCAGGGGCAGTTCCAGTTTTTCCACCGTATCCACCAGCATGGTCTTGAACTTGCCCGATGGCGTGTCTAGGATATACCCCATGGGGACCCGGGCAAGTTTTCCCGTCAGTTCGGTGCGGATGTTTTTCAGAATGGTAAAGGCGCTGCGGTGGCTGAGCATGGTGGAGGCCGTTCCAAACCAGGTGCTTCCCAAATAACCCAGAAGGGCAGCGAAGGTCCACAGGGCGATGGGCGCCAGCTCATATTGCCAGCCGCAAACCAAAATGACGATCCGTGACACTGCAAAATACGGGACTACACCGCAAAATGCGCCCGCCACCGCCAGCAGAACCGACAGAATCATCTTCCCTCTGCATTGAGCGGCAAGGCGCAGAAGCCAGTGAAATGCGCTGTTCTTTTTCTGTTTCATTTGCCTCTCCTTTCATTTGTTTTTCGTGTATTTTATGGTATCCAGTAAAAAACGGGGATGTTTCATTGTTTCTGAGACATAAGTTTAAGGATTGCCGGGTAATAGAGCTATTATCATAAGTTAGTGTACGCTAACCGTTTGACAAAAAAGTTAAGGCTCATTTGAGCCTTAACAGCCCATCCCACCCGCAGTTGAAAAAGGTGGCCAGTTCCTCAATATAGCTCATGGCCCGTTCACGATTCATGTCGTGAACTACAGTCTCAAATACCGCAGTGAAATAGGCGCTGGTGATGAGATGATGCAGCTCATGGCTGATATGCCCTTCGATCTTGCCTCGCCGCTCCAGCTCATTATAATAGCGTTCCGTCTGGCTGACCTCAAGCTCTACCAGTTCGTGGACGTAATTTTCATATCTCGTCCCGGCAGAACAGCAGAGGATCAGTTTGAAAGCGTCAAAATGATCGTAAATATACCCGAGAAAATACCGCAGATACTCCGTGGACAGCCTCCTGCTGTCGATGGTTCGCTCTGCCGGGATCAGGTCAAAGTGGGCCTCCTGAGCCGCCTTGAACTGTTCCACAAGTCCGTCCGCAGCTTCCGATACCAATGCGTCAAAGAGTGCGGCTTTATCTGGATAATATCCGTAAAATGCCCCCTGGGTAAATCCGGCCTCTTTAACAATGCCGCGCAGAGAAGCGTCCTTGAAACCTTTGGCAAGGAACTCCTTTTTCCCAATTTCAAGTATCTTTCGCTGTGTTTCTGTATACTCTTCCATGTGCTCACCGCCTTATGATCTTATCTCTGTGCGTTTGCGTTATTATATCAATGATATATATCACTGATATAATAACGCATTTGATCTTCTTTGTCAATATTTTTTACGCTTTGATTTCTATTTTTTCATAGCACCAGATAATCCTTTGAAGCACCCACCAAAATCTTCTTTTCAATACCTCAGAGTATTCTGCATAAATCTGTTGACGGGTAGGCGGATGCAATGTTCTCAACACTGGTAGAGCAGGTGGTGGAATGGGAAAACACAGCATCTGTTTGTTATTCTTTCCATCCTCTACCCAAGGAAAGAGGGCAGTGACAGTCACAGAGCGGTTCCATACGATTGCTATGGAGTTCTGGGCCAATTTGGAACATCAGCCTCAATAAAAAATGAAATGAATTTCTACCAAATGGTGAAGAATTATTTGATATCTCAAAGGCCAGTGCAGAACTGAATCTATAAAAATGGATAGTTTGCCATTTTTGCCAGTAGGAAGTGTAGTATTAGTAGAGGGGAAAACGAGGGAAGGGTTGTTGTAGCAAGCACAGCCAGTGAGTACCCACTGGCGGATTTTTGATTTAGGGGGACCCCTGCCCCTAAATCAAAAAATTGCTTGCTGGGATAGTCCCAGACCCTTATGGAAACGGAGGCGGCGCAGCGTGGCAAACCGAAAGAGGAACATCCAGATGAAGTTTTGGGTGACAGAGGAGGAAAAGCAGCTCATTGAGGAGAAAATGGCCCAACTCCAGACAAAGCGGATCGGCGCCTATCTCCGCAAAATGGCGATTGATGGGTACATCATCCAGGTGGACACCACCGACATCAAGGAGATGACACGCGCCCTCTCCGCCATCGGCCGGAACATCAACCAGATCGCCAAGCGGCTGAACGCCGGCGGTTCGGCCTACCAGGCCGACATGGAGGAGATCCGGGAGAGGATGGACCAGATATGGCAGTTACAAAGACGCATCCTATTAAGTCAACGCTGAAAGCGGCCAT
>OFMK01001328.1_pt1 | contig 18582 bp, 15 predicted proteins | sample 1541781 | NCBI WGS metagenome assembly OFMK01 (sample SAMN04209250, study PRJEB22552) | human gut metagenome | biome: gut; material: feces | host: Homo sapiens | place: USA: Oklahoma
CGGAAAGGCCTTTCCGGCGGCCGTTTTGCATTGGAGCAGGGAAAAACACGCTCAGTCGTCCACGTCCAGCGCTTCCAGCCCCTTTTTGGCAACCGGCCTCGCATCACCGTGCCGCACGAACAGCATCGTGACAAAGCTGGCGAACACGAAGAAGGCGGCATAGGGAAACAGCGTGCGATAGCCCACATGCTCCATCAGAATATTGGAGAGGATGGGCGTGAAGATCTGCGCCGTCATGGACACAGTGTAATAATAGCCTGTGTACTTGCCCACGTCCGAGCCCTTGCTCAGCTCCACCACCATGGGGTAGCTGTTTACATTGATGAACGCCCAGCCCATGCCGGCCAGCGCGAAAAAGATGTACAGCAGCGGAGAGACGCTGTGGAAAAAGATGCCCGCGAAGAACGCTGTGCCCAGCATCACGATGCCGATGAGGATCGTGCGCTTGCGGCCGATGCGCTGGGCGATCATGCCCACGGGCATATACGAGACGATGGCCGCGACGGTGCAGATCATCAGCACCAGGGCAAAGTTGCCCTGCAGCTCCTGTTCGGCGTAACGGCTGAAAGCCGAGGTGACGGCGTTGTAGCCGAAGAACCAGAAGAACACGCTGGCCAGGATGAACAGCAGGCTGCGGAACATGGGGCGCGGCATTTTGCCGCCCGCGTCCGTTACGTCTTCGTCCTCGTCGGAAGAGCCGGCGGCCCTGTCGGCGGCCTCGCGTTCAGCCACGCAGGCCGGTTCCCTGATCTGCCAGAACAGCACGGCCACACAGACGGCCATCACCAGCCCCAGCACAAGGAATACGGCGGAATAGCGGGGCGTATCCCCGGTGACGGGAAAGATCATCATCGTCAGCAGCATCAGCATGCCGCCCACGGCGCCCATCAGGTTGATGACGGCGTTGCCCTGGCTGCGCAGGGGCTTGGGTGTGACGTCCGGCATCAGGGCCACGGCGGGGCTGCGGTAGGTGGCCATGGCAATGAGCACCAGCCCCAGGCCGATGAAGAACAGCAGGGCGTTGTTCTGCTTCTGTGCTGCGGGCATGATGGCGAGGCACAGAAGCGCCAGAATGGTGCCGCCCAGTATGTACGGCATACGGCGGCCGATTTTCGTGCGGGTCTTGTCGCTCAGCTTGCCGAACAGCGGCAGCATGAACAGCGCCAGCACGTTGTCCATGGCCATCACGATGCCGATGTAGCTGTCGCGCACATGGAACGTGTCTTTCAGGATCAGGGGGATGACGTTGTCGTACACCTGCCAGAACGCGCAGATGGACATGAATGCAAGGCCCACGAAAAAGGTGCGTTTGTAATTCAGCTTCATCGGGAGAAGCCCCCTTTGTTGTTGTTGCTTTCATTGTAGCACGCCGGACGCCGTCCTGCCAAGGGAGCGCGCGCCCGGCTTTACAATTATTTTAAAAAAGAAAAGCCGGAAAGAGCCGGCTATGCCTCACGCTTCGCCGGGATACCGCACGCCCCACAGCGCCCGCAGCGCGTCCGCCGCGCGCAGCACGCGCAGCGTTTCGGCAGCGGGCAGGGCCGGGCATTCGGTGCGGCCGGCCGCCAGCGCCGCCGCCACGGCCCGCACCTCCGGCTCAAAGCCCGTGCCTGTGTTGTCAAAGCGGATGGTTTCCCGCGGCGCGTCCGTTCCCGTTCCGCCATACACCGTCATGGCCGCGGGGCTCCAAAGCGGGCCGTCAATCTCTATGCGTCCTCCGCCGCAGCAAACGGCGGCGCGGTGGGGCGCCGCACACCGGGCGCTCACGGCCAGCGAGGCGCACGCTCCGCCGGAAAAACGCAGAGAAATACTCTCCTCAATGTCCGCGCCCAGCCCGTTTTGAACGCACACGCCCCCAACCCGCTCCACGTCTCCCTCCAGTGCCAGGCATGCCAGCGTAAGCGCGTAAACGCCTATGTCCAGCAGCGCGCCGCCGCCCAGCGCGGGCTGCGCGATGCGGGGGATATCCGCCATGGCTTCACCCAGCACAGCCGTCACCAGGCGCGGCGCGCCCAGCCGCCCGTCCGCCAGCGTTTTGCGCAGAGCCTGCGCAAAAGGCAGCGTACGCGTCCACATGGCTTCCGCCAGCAGCAGGCCGCGCTCCCGCGCCAGGGCAAACAGGCTTTGCGCCTGGGCCGCGTTCAGCGTCAGGGGCTTTTCGCACAGCACATGTTTGCCCGCAAGCAGCGCCGCGCGGATGTGCTGTGCGTGCAGAGGATGGATGCTGCCGATGTAAACGACGTCCACGGCCGGGTCGGCCAGCAGCGCCTCATATCCGGCAAAGCTTTTTGCAAAGCCGTACCGCCCGGCCAGGGCTTGGGCCCGCGCGCTGTCCCGGGCCGCAATGGCGTAAGGCTGCACCTCATCCCGCAGGCTGTCCAGCGTGCGCGCCATGCGCCCGGCAATGTTTCCCGCCGAAAGGATCGCGAAATTCAGCATTGCTCCCCACCGTCCTTTGTGCCGCGCAGTATTTTTTCCATGGGCCTGCCCTTGGCCAGTTCGTCGATGAGCTTATCCAGATAACGGATCTTTTGCATCAAAGGGTCTTCAATGTCCTCCACCCGCACGCCGCACACCACGCCTTTGATCTCTGCGCCGGCTGGGTTGAACCGCGGCGCCTGCCCGAAAAAGGACGCCATATCCGTTCGCTGCGCAAGCTGCCGGGCAAGGCCGCCGGGCGTGTAGCCCGTCAGCCAGAGAATGACGGCGTCTACTTCATCCTGCGTGCGGCCCTTGCGCAACGCCTTCTGTACGTAGAGCGGGTAGATATCGGAAAAACGGGCTTTGAAAATGCGGTGCTCCGCCATAACGGCACGCTCCTTTTTTGCGCGGCCCGGGACAGGGCCGGCGCGTTCTTTCCTTATGGTAACACGCGGGCACGGCTGTGGCAAGCCGTCCGGCGGCTTGAACCACACCCCCGCCCGTGCTATAATACATTAAATACGGAACGGACCGTATGATTTTGAGCGCGGGGGAGAGTTCTATCATGCCGAAAACCGTCATTCCCGCCGGGTACAGGCCGGCGCTGGGGCTTTATGACACACAGAAGGCCATCGGCCTTATCAAGCAGATCTTCCTGGAAAAGCTGTGCGGCGCGCTGCATCTGAAGCGCGTGACGGCGCCGCTGTTCGTGGACCCGGCCACGGGCCTGAACGATGATTTGAACGGCGTAGAGCGCCCCGTCACCTTCGACGTGCCCGCGCTGGGGGCAAACGCCGAGGTGGTGCATTCGCTGGCGAAGTGGAAGCGCATGGCTCTGGCTCAGTATGATTTCCATGTGGGCAACGGTTTGGTCACAGACATGAACGCCATCCGCCGGGACGAGGAGATGGACAACCTTCACTCCATTTATGTGGACCAGTGGGACTGGGAAAAGGTCATCACCCGGGAGGAGCGAACCATAGAATATCTGAAGCAGACTGTGCAGAAGATCGTGGATGCGGTGTGCGGCACGCTGGATGAGCTGAAATGGCAGTTCCCCGCGCTGGAGCGCGTGCGGCTGTGCCGGGAAACGGCGTTTGCCACCGCGCAGGAGCTGGAGGACCAATGGCCCGCGCTCACACCAAAGGAAAGGGAAAATGCTTTTGCAAAGGCGCACGGCACGGTGTTCATCATCGGCATCGGCGGGGCGCTGCGTTCCGGCAGGCCTCACGACGGCCGCGCGCCGGACTATGACGACTGGACGCTGAACGGCGACCTGCTGTTCTGGAACGAAACCCTGGGCTGTGCGCTGGAGCTGTCCAGCATGGGCATCCGCGTAGACGCGGACGCGCTGGCACGCCAGCTCAGCATCGCAGGATGCGGGGAACGCGCGGCGCTGCCGTTCCACAAAATGCTGTTAACGGATGAGTTGCCGCTGACCATCGGCGGCGGCATCGGCCAGAGCCGCCTGTGCATGCTGCTGTTGGGCAAAGCCCACGTTGGCGAGGTGCAGGTGTCGCTGTGGGACGGTGAAACACGCGCCGCGTGCGCCGCAGCCGGTGTGCAGCTTCTTTGACAGCCACGCAAAGGTGTTTGCCCGGAAAGGGTTATCTATGATGCAGCAAAACCACACAAACGGACGTCTGACGGACAGAGAGCGCACGCCGGCACGCCTGATCGTGCTGCGGGTGCTGTTCACGCTGTTTGCGGCGGGCACTGTCGTGTTTATTTTTTCCAATTCCATGCAGAGCGGCGCGGCCTCGGGCCTGCGCAGCGCCGCCGTCACCGAATGGCTCAACGGAGGGCTGGCCCGCGTGGGGGTCGGCTGGCGCTTTTCCGAGCGTCTGGTGCGCAAGCTGGGCCATTTCAGCGAATACGCGCTGCTGGGCTTCTGGCTGATGCTGTCCCTGCAGGTGTATACCCGGCGCATCCTCTCGTATATTTCGTGGCCTCTGTTTTTCGGCCTGCTGGCAGGCGTGCTGGACGAGGGAATCCAGATGTTTGCGGATGGGCGCGGCAGCGACGTGCGGGATGTGGTGATCGATTTTTCCGGCGTCGTGTTTGGGCTGCTGGCAGCCCTGTTCCTGCTGCTGCTCGTGCGCATGTTCCATGTTCTGCGGGAAAGCAAAACGCCGCTTTAGGCGTGCTGACGCAAGAAAACCGATGTTTTCTGTGTCAACGCGCCCGTGACGCGGCGTTTTTTATTTGCAAGCGTAAAAACGGCGAAAGAGGGGGGCGCGGCCGATGAAGGCGGTGCTGTTTGCACTCAATGCGAAATACATTCATTCGTCGCTGGCGCCCTGGTGCCTGCTGGCGGGTGTGGAGGCCGCAGGCCCTGCGGGTGTTTGTGCCGAGGTGCGGGAGGGCACCGTCAATGAGCCGGAGCGGGACGTGCTGGCCCGCATTTTGGACGGGGAGCCGGATGCGGTGCTGTTTTCGTGCTATTTGTGGAACATTCGGGAAACGCTGCGTCTTGCCGCCGCTGTAAAGGCTGCGCGGCCGGGCGCATATGTAGTGCTGGGCGGCCCGGAGGTGAGCTACAACGCGGGGGAGGTTTTGGCGGAAAATCCGCAGGTGGATTATATCCTCTCCGGCGAGGGCGAACGCAGCGTGCCCATGCTGTTGGCGTCGCTGGCCGCCGGGCGGAAGCCGGAGGAGGAAGCGCCGCCCATCCCGGGGCTGTGCGCCCGGGGCTTTCTCTCCGCGCCCTGCGTGGAGGAGGGCGCGCCGCCCAGCCCGTATGCGCCGGCGTATCTGGAGAACCTGCGCGGGCGCATTGCGTATCTGGAGACCAGCCGGGGCTGCCCGTATGCCTGCGCGTTCTGCCTTTCTGGGCGGTGCGGCAAGCCCCGCTGGTTCCCGCTGGAGCAGGCAAAACGGAACATCCTGACGCTGGCGCGCTCCGGCGCGCACACCGTGAAATTCATCGACCGGACATTCAATGCAAACCCCGCCCACGCAAATGCCATTTTGGCGTTTATCCTGAAGCATTACGGGCGGGACATTCCGGCGGGCGTGTGCTTTCATTTCGAGCTTGCGGGCGACATCCTGCGGGAAGAGACCTTCGCGCTGCTGGAGCAGGCGCCGCCGGGCGCGTTTCAGCTGGAGATCGGCATGCAGTCGTTTTGCGAAAAAACGCTGGCCGCCGTGCGGCGCAAAACAGATACGGGCGTTTTAAAGCAGAACATCCGGCGTTTGGTTGCAATGGGGAATATGCACGTGCACATCGACCTGATCGCGGGCCTGCCCCATGAGGATCTGCGGACATTCGGTGAAAGCTTCAACACCGGCTATGCGCTGGGCGCACAGATGCTGCAGCTGGGTTTTCTGAAGCTGCTGCACGGCGCGGCCATGCGGGAGGAGCCGGAGGAATTCCCCTGTGTTTTTTCGGAAGACCCGCCGTATGAAGTACAGAAAACGCCCTGGCTTTCGCCGGAGGAGCTGGACGTGCTGCGCGCCGCCGAAGACGCGCTGGAGCGCTGCTACAACAGCGGGCGTTTTTTGGAAACGGCGGCTTACGCGATGGCGGCGGCAGGGCTTTCCCCGTTCGTTTTTTACTGCCGTTTGGGCGCGGCAGGCGCGCGGCACGGCACGGCGAATATTCCGCTGGATGATTACACCGCTTTTTTGTACAACTGGTGCGCGGCGCTGCCGGGCATAGACAAAGCCTGCCTGCGGGACGCGATGGTGCGCGACCGCCTTGCCACAAATTCCACAGGGCGCTTGCCGCAATGCCTGCATGTAACGGACGCTTTGCTGGGCCGCGCGGTGAAGCGGCTGGCACAAAACCCTGCCACTGCGCCCCTGCCCGGCGTGCGGCGCGGCGTGGCGCTTTTGTACGGCGCGCGGCAGGTGGTGTTTGTGGATTACACACAGAAAAACCCCGTTACAGGGCGCTATCTTCTGCATACCCATTCAATTGACAATCTCTTTACAGAATGATAGAATAAGTAGAAATGATTGGGAACGGGGGAACGCATGCATGCCGGGGCTGAACGTGGGTTTTCGCATCGTGCAGGGCGCTTTGTTTTCTTTTCCCGCCGTTCTATTCCCGGCTTTTTAAACTTTTCCCGTTTTGGGAAAAGTTTTTTTTTGCCGTTTTGCTGTATTTGAGGAACAGAAAGGAGAATGGCTTATGCTGATTTGCAATGCCGTGCTCACGGATGCGGACGGTGCGCGTCCGGGCGATGTGCGCATTGAAAACGGCGTCATCACGGCCGTGGGCGAGGGCCTTTCCGCCGGCGGGGATACGGTGCTGGACGCAGGCGGCCGCACGCTGCTGCCTGCTTTCATTGACCTGCACTGCCACTTCCGCACGCCGGGCTTTGAGTATAAGGAGGATATCGACTCCGGCAGCCGGGCGGCTGCCCGGGGCGGTTACACGTTCGTCAACTGCATGGCGAACACAAGGCCTGTGTGTTCTTCCGCGGCCATTGCCCAGAGCATCATGGACGACGCCAGGCGCATCGGCCTGTGCGACGTGAACCAGTGTGTGTCCATCACGAAAGACTTCGACGGCAAGACCACCGGCCATCTGCGGGCGCTGCCGCGGAACATCCGCTTCATCAGCGAGGACGGTAAAGGCGTGCGCGAGAGCAGGGTAATGTATGAGGCCATGCGGATCGCCGCCGAAAAAGGCCTGACGGTGATGAGCCACGCCGAGGATATGGACCTTTCCGCGCTGGATTACCGTCTGGCGGAAAACCTGGAGACGGCTCGCAACCTGTATCTGGCCCAGTCTACGGGCGCACGGCTGCACATGTGCCACGTTTCCACCAAAGAGGCGCTGGCCGATATCCTTGCCGCCAAGGCCCGGGGTGTGCGCGTCACCTGCGAGGTGACGCCCCACCACATCTGGTTTTGGGACAGCGATTTCCGCGTGAACCCGCCCATTCGGGCAAAAGAGGATGTGGAAGCGCTCATCGCGGCCATGCTGCGGGGCGAGGTGGAAGCCATCGCGACCGACCATGCCCCGCACACCGAGGAGGATAAGCGCGGCGGCGCGCCGGGCATGGTGGGGCTGGAGACAGCGTTCAGCGTCTGCTACACCAAATTGTGCCGGGAATACGGGATGCCGCTGGCAGACCTGAGCCGTTTGATGAGCCGCGGCCCGGCTGAGATACTGGGCCTGAACAAGGGGCTGATTGCCGAAGGATACGACGGCGACGTGGTGCTGGTGGAGCTGGGCGAGCCTTACACCGTGCGCCGGGAGGATTTTGCGGGCAAGAGCAAAAACACCCCATACGACGGCCTTTCGCTGTACGGCCGCGTGGCGTGCACCGTGAAGGCGGGCCGCGTCACCTATGGGACAATGGAAGCAATAGGATAAACACACAACAGGAGGACGTTATGCTGCAAGTAGACCGTTTGTATGAGGCCGTGGCCGAAAAAAGCCCCGTTTGCGTGGGGCTGGACACCGATTTTTCCTACATCCCCGCGGAGTGTGTGGACAAGACTCTCTCCAAGGGCGAGAACATCTTCCGCTTCAACCGGGATATCATCGAAGCCACGCGGAGCGTGGCGGGCTGCTTCAAGGTGCAGATCGCCTATTACGAGGCGCTGGGCCTGGACGGCATGCTGGCCTATAAATCCACGCTGGAATACCTGCGCCGGGAGGGCCTTGTGGCCATCGCGGACATCAAGCGCGGCGACATTGCCAAAACGGCCGAGATGTACGCCAAGGCCCATCTGGACGGCGAGTTCGAGGCGGACTTCGTTACGCTGGCGCCCTATATGGGGCTGGATTCCATCACGCCGTACACGAAATACATGACGGAAAAGGGCAAGGGCGTGTTCGTGCTGTGCCGCACCTCCAACCCCGGCGCGAAAGATTATGAATACGAAAAGCTGGCCGACGGCCGCCACGTTTATGACCTGGTGGGCGACAAGCTCAGCGCAATGGGCAAGGACTACATGGGCGCGCACGGCTATTCCTCGCTGGGGCTCGTCATCGGCGGCACACACATCGAAGAGGCGAAAGAGATCCGCGCCAAATACAGGGACAGCTTTTTCCTCATCCCGGGCTACGGCGCGCAGGGCGGCACGGCCGAGGACATCGCGCAGTATCTGGCGCAGGGCAACGGCGGTGTGGTGAACTCCAGCCGCAGCGTGCTGCTGGCCTATAAAAAACAGCCCGGAACGGCTTATGCCGAAGCCGCGTACAACGAATGTGTGCATATGAAGGAGGCCATTGCGGATGCCTGCAGCAAATTATAACGCCGCCGTCCTGGCAAACGGCGCGGCGGGCGAAAACGTGATGCTGCTGACGGCCCGCTGGGACGAAACCACCCCCGCGCCCGCGTGCGGCCAGTTTTACATGCTGCGCGCCTGGAAAGCGGAGGAAGCGCCGCTGCTTTCGCGCCCCATCAGTGTGCATCGTTTTGACAGAGAGAAAAAAGAGATTTCCTTTTTATATGAGGTCCGTGGTACGGGCACGCAGAAGCTGGCCGCGCTGCGGCCCGGGGACACCGTTGCGCTGACGGGCCCCTCGGGCCGTGGGTTTCCCGTGGACGGCACGTTGGGCGGCGCCGTCGCGCTGGTGGGCGGCGGCATCGGCACCGCGCCGCTGCTGCAGCTTGCGGCAGAGCTTGCCGCGCAGGGCGTGGACGTGGACCTTTACGCGGGCTTTCGGGACGAGCCGTACCGTGTTGACGCGTTCAGCGCTGCGTGCCGTTCGGTACACATCGCCACGGATTCCGGCCGCCACGGCCACCATGGCTTTGTGACGGACCTGCTGGACCCTGCGAAGTACACCGCCGTGTGTACCTGCGGGCCGGAGATCATGATGGAAAAGGTGGCCAAAATGTGTCTGCGTGCGGGCGTGCGCGTATATGTGAGCAGGGAGGCCAAGATGGCCTGCGGCGTGGGCGCGTGTCTGGGCTGCACCTGCAAGAGCAAAAACGGCGGCGTTTCTGTCTGCAAGGATGGGCCGGTGTTTGAAGGGAGCGTGCTGTATGGGCTTGACTGACGTTACCCTGTGCGGCAAAACGCTGTGCAGCCCGGTCATCGCCGCGTCCGGTACTTTTGGCTTCGGCGGCGAGTACGCGGGCATCGTGGACATGAAAAAGCTGGGCGGTATCTCCGGCAAGGGGCTGACGCTGGAGGGCAAGTACGGAAACGAGGGCGAGCGTCTGTGGGAGACACCTGCCGGGCTCATCAACTCCATCGGTCTGCAGAATCCCGGCGTGCGGCATTTCATTGAGTATGAGCTGCCCGGCATGAAAAAGCTTGGCCCCGCGGTGTTGGCGAATCTGGGCGGCAGCACCATCGAGACTTACGAGGAGGGCGCGCGGCTGCTGGATGAAACGAATGTGGACTTCATCGAACTGAACATCAGCTGCCCCAACGTGAAGGCGGGCGGAATCGCCTATGGCGTGAAAGCGGAAAGCGCGCGGGAAGTAGTGTCCCGCGTGCGGGCCTGCACGAAAAAGCCCCTTATCGTGAAGCTCTCTCCCAACGCGGAGAACATCACCGAAATGGCCCTTGCCTGCGAGGCGGCGGGCGCGGACGGGCTTTCCCTCGTCAACACGTTCCAGGCCATGGCCATTGACCTGGAAAAACGCCGCCCTGTATTCAACAATGTGTTTGCAGGGCTGTCCGGCCCGGCCATCCGCCCCATCGCCCTGCGCATGGTGTATCAGGTGTGCAGGGCCGTGCAGGTGCCCGTGGTGGGGCTGGGCGGCATTGCCACAGCCGGGGACGCGCTGGAGTTCATCATGGCCGGCGCGGCGGCCGTGCAGGTGGGCACCGCCAATTTCAGCGACCCGCGCGCCTGCGAAAAGATCACCGACGGCATCGCCGCCTGGATGCAAAGCCACGGTGTGCGCTCCCTTTCGGAGATCCGCGGCTGCGCGCAGGTCTAAGCCGAAAATACACAGATCTGATTGGAATAAAAAGGAGAATCCACATGAACGATGTGCTTGAAATATTGAAGTCCTGCGACGCGTTTCTGGAGGGCCACTTCCTGCTGTCCTCCGGCCGCCATTCCTCGGCCTACTGCCAGATGGCGTATCTGCAGCAGTACCCCGAAAAATGCGCCGCGGCCATGAAGCCCGTGGCCGAAAAGCTGCGGGAACTGGACGTGGACGTCATCGTCGGTCCGGCCATGGGCGGCATCGTTTACGCCTACGAGCTGGCCCGCCAGACGGGCAAACGCGCTATCTTCACCGAGCGTGTGGACAATGTGATGACGCTCAAGCGCTTTTCCATCCGGCCGGGCGAAAAGTGCATCATCGCCGAGGATGTGGTGACCACGGGCGTGTCTTCTCTGGAGGCGAAGCGCGTCATCGAGGAGGCCGGCGGCGAATGCCTGGGCATCGTGTGCGTGGTGGACCGCACCAAAGCGGACGCGCCCTCGCCCATTCCCATCCTGGCCAGCGCCGCCAAGCTGGACCTCCCCAACTATGCGCCGGAGGAATGCCCCATCTGCAAAGAGGGCAAGCTGCCGCTGGTGCATCTGGGCAGCCGTAAAATGAAAGAACAGGCCAGGCAGACGCTGTGAGCGCGCGGAGCTTGAAAAAAGGGGGAGCGCATATGAAAGCATATTTGCTGCTGGCGAACGGCATGGTGTTCGAAGGCCGGGCCTTCGGCGCAGCCGGTACCAGTGTGGGCGAGGTCGTGTTCAACACGGGCATGGTCGGCTACGAGGAAACCCTCACCGACCCCAGCTATTACGGCCAGATCATCACACAGACCTATCCGCTGGTGGGGAACTACGGCGTGAACGGCGAGGATGCCGAATCCGCGCGCATTTGGGCCTTCGGCTACATCGTGCGGGAGTTGTGCGGCACGCCGTCCAATTTCCGCTGCCAAAAAACGCTGGACGAATTTTTGAAGGAGCAGGGGATCATCGGCATCGCGGGCGTGGACACCCGCCGCCTGACGCGCATCATCCGCGAGAGCGGCGTGATGAACGGCGCGCTCACCACCGAATATAAGAGCGCGGACGCCGTGCGCGCCGACGCCGCTTTGATGGAAAAGATCAAAGCCTATACGGTGAAGGACGCGGTGGACAGCGTTACTACAAAATGTATGGAAACATTTAACGAAAACGGAAAGTACCATGTTGCGCTGTTCGATTTCGGCTATAAACGCAACATCCTGCGCAATCTTGTAAAACGCGGCTGCAAGGTGACGCTGGTGCCCGGACGCACCACCGCGGCCGAGCTTGCGGCGCTGGAGGTGGACGGCGTGATGCTCTCCAACGGCCCGGGCGACCCGGCCGAAAATGTGAAGATCATTGAAAACCTGAAGGAGATCGCGGCGCTGGGCCGGCCTGTTTTCGGCATCTGTCTGGGCCACCAGCTCATGGCTCTTGCCACGGGCGCAAAAACGGAAAAGCTGAAATACGGCCACCGCGGTGTGAACCAGCCGGTGACGGATTTTGCCAAGGACCGCACGTTCATAACCAGCCAGAACCACGGCTATGCCGTTGTGGCCGGTACCGTGGACCCCGCCGTGGCCGAGGTGAGCCATGTAAACGCCAACGACGGTACCACCGAGGGCATCCGCTATAAAAACATCCCCTGCTTTACGGTGCAGTTCCACCCGGAGGCCTGCGGCGGCCCCAGGGACACCGAATACCTGTTCGACGATTTTGTCGCCATGATGAAAGGAGGCTGCTGAAATGCCAAAGGACCCGTCTATCAAAAAGGTGCTCGTCATCGGCAGCGGCCCCATCATCATCGGCCAGGCCGCCGAGTTCGACTACTCCGGCACGCAGGCGTGCCGCGCGCTGAAAAGCGAGGGCATCGAGGTGGTGCTCGTCAACTCCAACCCCGCCACCATTATGACGGACCCGGACATCGCGGACCGCGTGTATGTGGAGCCGATGACCCTGACGGTGCTGAGGCGCATCATTGAAAAGGAAAAGCCGGATTCCATCCTGCCGAACCTGGGCGGCCAGACGGGCCTGAACCTGGCCATGGAGCTGGCCCGCAGCGGTTATCTGGAGCAGGCCGGCGTGCGCCTGCTGGGCGCGAAGCCCGACACCATCGACCGCGCCGAGGACCGCCAGCTCTTCAAGGACACCATGGAGAAGCTGGGCGAGCCGGTTATCCCTTCCAAGGTGGTGGAGAGCCTGTCCGACGCGCTTGCGTTCGCGGGCGAGATCGGTTACCCGGTCATCGTGCGCCCGGCGTTCACCATGGGCGGCACGGGCGGCGGCATCTGTGAGACCGTGGAGGAGCTGCACGAGATCGGCACCAACGGTCTGCGCCTTTCGCCCATCCATCAGGTGCTCATTGAAAAATGCATCTCCGGCTGGAAGGAGATCGAATACGAGGTCATGCGCGACGGAAAGGGCAACGTCATTACCGTCTGCAATATGGAAAACTTTGACCCCGTGGGCGTTCACACCGGCGATTCCATCGTCGTGGCGCCCAGCCAGACGCTCTCCGACAAGGAATACCAGATGCTGCGCACCTCGGCGCTGAATATCATCACCGAGCTTGGCATTGAGGGAGGCTGCAACTGTCAGTTTGCCTTAAAGTCAGATAGCTTCGAATACGCCGTCATCGAGGTGAACCCCCGCGTGTCCCGTTCCTCGGCGCTGGCCAGCAAGGCCACGGGTTATCCCATCGCCAAGGTGGCCGCGAAAATCGCCATCGGCTATTCGCTGGACGAGATCACCAACGACGTCACGGGGCAGACCTGCGCCTGCTTCGAGCCCGCGCTGGATTACTGTGTGGTCAAGTTCCCGAAATGGCCGTTCGACAAATTCGTATACGCCAAGAAATCCCTGGGCACGCAGATGATGGCCACGGGCGAGGTGATGGCCATTGCCAACAGCTTCGAACACGCCTTCATGAAAGCGGTGCAGAGCATCGAGCTGGGGCTGGAAACGCCCACGCTGGAAACGCTGTCTGCGCTGACGGACGAAGAAGTGGTGGAAAAACTGCATGTGTGCGATTCCGACCGCTCTTTTGTTGTGTACGAGGCCATCAAGCGCGGCGTGCCGTTTGAGACGATTTACAATATCACTAAAATTGACCCGTGGTTTTTGGCAAAGCTGCAAGGGTTGGCCGAAACAGAGCTTGCGCTGGCCGGGCTGCGAGGCGGCATACTGACGGAAGAGCTGTACCGCACCGCAAAAATGCAGGGCTTCCTGGACAAGACCGTGCTGCGTCTGACGGGACTGGATGCGCTGCCCTGTGAAAAGCTGCGCGCGTCCTATAAGATGGTGGACACCTGCGCGGCCGAGTTCAGTGCGAAAACGCCGTATTTCTATTCCACTTTTGACGAGGAGAACGAAGCGGCGCAGTTTATCGCGGAACACCCCTCCGACAGGAAAAAGGTGCTGGTGTTCGGCAGCGGCCCCATCCGCATCGGGCAGGGCATCGAGTTCGACTATTGCAGCGTGCACTGCACATGGGTGCTGAAAAGCCACGGCTGCGAGGCTGTCATCGTCAACAACAACCCCGAGACCGTCTCCACGGACTTCGATACCGGCGACCGTTTGTATTTCGACCCGCTCACGGAAGAAAGCGTGGAGCATATCATCGCCACGGAAAAGCCATGGGCCTGTGTGGTGCAGTTCGGCGGCCAGACGGCCATCAAGCTGACAAAACACCTGACAAAGCTGGGTGTGAAGATTCTGGGCACCAGTGCGGACGCCATCGACGAGGCGGAGGACCGGGAGCGTTTCGACGCGCTGCTGGAAAAGTGCGGCATTCCGCGCCCGCAGGGCCACACGGTGTTCACCTGTGAGGAGGCACTGGCCGCCGGCGCACAGCTGGGCTACCCGGTGCTGCTGCGTCCGTCCTACGTGCTGGGCGGACAGAATATGATCATCGCCTACAATGAGAACGATGTGAGGGAATACATGGCCATCATCACCAGCCATGTGGATATGTCGAACCCGGTGCTGGTGGACAAATACCTGATGGGCACCGAGTGCGAGGTGGACGCCATCTGCGACGGCGAGGACTTCCTCATTCCGGGTATGATGGAACACATCGAGCGTGCGGGCATCCATTCGGGCGACTCCATCTCGGTGTATCCGCCGCAGAACCTCAAGCAGAAGATCAAGGGCACCATTGTGGATTATACGGGCCGTCTGGCCCGCGCGCTGAACGTGGTGGGCCTGATGAATATCCAGTTCGTGGTATACAACAACGAGGTGTTCATCATTGAGGTGAACCCCCGTTCCAGCCGCACGGTGCCGTACATCAGCAAGGTGACGGGCGTGCCCATGGTGGAGCTGGCCGTGCGCTGTATGCTGGGCGAAAAGCTGCGGGACATGGGCTATGGCACAGGCCTGTATCCCACCGGCGATTACTGCGCCGTAAAGGTACCGGTGTTCAGCTTCGAAAAGCTGCACGATGTGGACACCCAGCTGGGGCCGGAAATGAAATCCACCGGCGAGGTGCTGGGCATCGACAAAACCTTTGAGGACGCGCTGCTCAAGGGCCTTGTGGGCGCGGGCTACAGCCTGCGGCAGCCCACGCCGGGCAAATGCGTTATCCTGACGGTAAAGGACGCGGACAAGCGCGAGCTGGTGGACATCGCCTGGCAGCTTAAGGATATGGGCTACAAGCTGTACGGTACATCCGGCACGGCGTACTATCTGGGCCAGAACATGGTGGCCTGCAACGAAGTGCGCAAGCTCAGCGAAGCGCGGCCCAATATCATGGATCTGTTCGAGAGCGGGCTTGTGGACTATGTGATCTCCACGTCCTCAAAGGGCCGCATCCCCTCCCACGACAGCGTAAAGATGCGCCGCAAGGCGGTGGAGCTTTCCATTCCGTGCCTGACGGCCATCGACACGGCGCAGGTGTTGGTGAAATGCCTGCGCAGCGGCAAAACGCTGGCGGATGTGGACCTGGTGGATATTTCGACCATTTGATGCAGTATTAAATAAACAGGGACGGCTTCACTTTTAAGAAGCCGTCCCTGTTTTTATATAAAAATTATATATATCTGCCGCTCATTGGTGCAGAAATGGCTAAAATTGATTTTTAAATTCCGCTTAAGAGCATATTGCAGAAGTTAGAGGGCGGTACATTTGTGCCGCATCTTTTATTGCTGTTTTTTGAGTTTCTTCGTCGGAATTCTTTTGAGATACGCAAGCGCTGTAGCTCCAATTTTGTTTTCATACCATTGCGATAGTAGAAATACGCTATTACAAATCATAAACGGGATAGCAATCATTGCGCGCCGGGGCGCATTTTCAAATAATTGAAGATATAACATTGTACCAAAGATAAACAAATTTGGAAAGAACGTGGAGTTGGTTTTTTTGTTAAAGAGAGAAATGCCCGCGCTCAGAACATTGGCGGCATACAAAAACAGCATATACACTGTACTGAACGCCCGCAGAAGCTGCGCAGGGAAGTATTGCGGCTGCGTCAAGCAGACAGTCCAATTCACATCCGTGGGCCACAAAAGATAAACGTTGCTCTCAAACATACCATTATTCCAGGCAAATAACAATTTGTCATACAGCAGCTTCAGAAGAGAAGATAAGGAATAGGAACGGTAATTTTGAAATATGCGTTGCCAAACTGCCGCGGAACGTTCCTGCATTGTAGGAATGCTGGCGGCAAAAGCCATGTCTTTGTAAATTTCTTCGCCGCCGCCTACATCGTGGCTACCAAACAAAAGCCATAAATTCCACGGTGCGCCGATCTCATCACTGCGCGAGAAATCAATAATGCCGCTGTGCTGATACCACAGCATAAAAGCAGCCGTGAAAAAGAAGAAGCCTGAAAACAGCAGCAAAAGTTTTTTCCCCTTTCGGGGCATGGTTCCCAGCAATGAGTCAAGGGCAATCGCGACCAACCCGATGATCGCAGTGATCTTCATTTGTGCCCCAGCGGCAAAAAGCAGACCGGACACAAAAAAAGACCAGCATTTTGATGTGGCGGAATATTTGGCGAGGATATAACAATAAGCACCGCCCATTGTGAATGGCAATACCCAAAGGTCGGTGTAAAAATTGGGGATGCTAAACACAAATGGAAGAAAGGCATAGCACAAAAGTAATGTGAACAAAGTATAACTGTTTTTCTTGTATACACGCCGGATGCACAGACACACCAAAAGGATGGACACCGCAACAGCGACAGAGGTGGCTGCAATGGCGGGCAGATGGCCTTCATCCGTATTGACGGGGATTCCGGAGGGGCCACCAAGCGCATACAAACCGACATAAAGCATCAGAAGACCGATGTTGTTGGGATAACGGCAAAAATAGTCGTTGTTGGTATAAAGCCCAAGGCCAGGATAATGTACCGCGTCAATGCGCGGATTCACTTCATTCAGATTTCCATCGCGCAACAGGTCCGCCACAGAGGCAAAGATGATATCCGTATCGCCTGGCAAATGGATGCGCATTTCATATGCGAGATAAAAGCTGACAGCCAAAGAGAAACACAATAAGGAAAAGAACAGAACATTAAAGTTACAAATAGACAATTTATCGATGGGATTGGCGAGAGCGCTGCCAATGAAAAGGAATAGTATCAGGCACAGCAACGCTACGGCATTCACGAGAAAACTGTATGTGGTACAGATGAGTACGAAAAAGATGCACATCAAGAGAAAGAACAGCGCCGCGAAAGCAGTTCTCATTTTTTGTGAAAGTTTGGACATGATAAATCTCCCTCTTTCAGAAATTTTCATATGTCACAATACCACAATAGTATTAATAATAGTATCAGAAGGCAGAATGAAAGTCAATTTATAGCTGGGGGCGAACAGCCGGACACCGAAATGCTCTTTCATTTTTTATAGTGATATGATATACTAATCTTTATATAGAAAAGAACGGAATTGAAAATATGTGTTGCAGGAGCGAAGCATGAATTACAGCGAACTGAACGTGCCCGAGCAGATCCACAAGGCTGTGGAGCGCATGGGCTTTACCGAAATGACCGAAGTACAGGAAAAGGCGATCCCCCCTATGATGGAGGGCAAGGACATCATCGCCAAAGCGCCCACGGGCACGGGTAAAACCTGCGCTTTCGGCATCCCGCTCATTCTCGGGCTGGACCAAAGCCGGAATTACCCGCAGGCCGTCGTCATGGCGCCCACGCGGGAGCTGGCGCAGCAGATCACCGAAGACCTGCAGGACCTGGCGCATTTTTATCCGGACATCCGCGTCGTCACCGTCTACGGCGGCGCGAATATTCAAAAGCAGATCGAAAAGCTGAAAAAGGGCGCGCAGATCGTCGTGGCCACACCCGGTCGCCTGCAGGACCACATGAACCGCCGCACCGTGGACCTTTCCCACGTTACCACCGTGGTGCTGGACGAGGCCGACGAGATGCTCAACATGGGCTTTTACAAGGATGTGCGCAAAATTCTGGACCAAATCAAATCCCGCCAGCGTTTGGCAATGTTCAGCGCCACCATCAGCCGCGAGGTGATGGACATCGGCTGGCTGTATCAGCGGGACGCCGAAGAAATCACCGTGCAGCCTGTGGAGGATTCCGCGCCCAGGATCGACCAGTACCTGGTACTGACGACAGGCCGCAACAAGCTGGCGGACATGGCGGAGATCATCGTACAGAAGGGTTACAAGCGCGTGATGGTGTTCTGCAACCAGAAATACACCACCGCTATGCTGGCGAACCAGATGGCCCGGCTGAATTTTGTGGTGGACTGCCTGCACGGAGACCTTTCCCAGGCGGAACGCAACAAAATTATGGGCGAATTCAAAGCGGGCAATATCGCTGTGCTGGTGGCGACAGACGTGGCCGCCCGCGGCATCGACGTATCCGAGGTGGACGCCGTGTTCAACTACGATGTGCCGGACTCCAACGAATATTACACGCACCGCATCGGCCGCACAGGGCGCGCGAAGCATACGGGCGAGGCCTATGTGCTGTACACGAAGGAAGAGCACAAGCGCGTGCGCGACATGCTGCGCTACACCCGCAACACCGCCACACCCATTGCTTTCGATGAGAGCCGCAGCATCATCCCGGGCACGTTTTAAGCCCGGAAAACAGATTATAAAAGCCGCCCCATATCTCATGGGACGGCTTTTATTTTACTGAAAACAATGCGCTGATCTCTACTTCAAGACTTCGGGCGAGCGCATAAACCTCTTTGTCAGAAACCGAACGGGTCTGGCCCTCCAACTTTGATAAACTGGAATAGCTGATATCAGCACCAAAGGTCTGCATTTTAGCCATCAACGCTTTTTGTGTAATACCC
>OFMK01001329.1_pt1 | contig 18527 bp, 13 predicted proteins | sample 1541781 | NCBI WGS metagenome assembly OFMK01 (sample SAMN04209250, study PRJEB22552) | human gut metagenome | biome: gut; material: feces | host: Homo sapiens | place: USA: Oklahoma
TCAATGAGCAGCCTTGCGTGATTACCCGAACCACCTACATAGACCACACGGATGTTATCACCAATGTTTACATATTGCCCCTGTTTCAATGAAAGTTTCAGCATTTTGTTACCTCCATGTATGTATTCCATACCCTGTTTCCACTGGTATGTCCTGCGCATTTTCTTACGCATCTGCATTTTTATAAAATGCTTCTTTTCTTTTTATTTTAAAAATGCGACAATGTTTTATAGAATGTTGCATTTTTATTTACACATAATATATCGGACGATGGAAGCATTCCTTAACCCCTGAAAAGAAAATATTTTAAATTTTCTTTTCGGTTATACTTTTGCTGGCATAGAACGCAATGCTGCCTCATATTCCTCCAGAGAATATTTCCTTAAAATTTGTTCTTTTGTCAATCCAAGATCCATCATATTTTGAATTGCATCGAGTCTTTCTTCGCGTTTGCCTTCAAGTCTGCCTTTTGCTTTTCCACGAGCTTCCCCACGGGCTTCGCCACGAGCTTCGCCTAGTTCCAGCAATTCCTCCGACCGTAATTTTAAAATCTTGCCACCCATAACATCACCCAGTCCTTTCCTAATGGTATTGTTTTTTGGAATGATATAATCTGCAATCTGTTCAATCAGAACAATCATATCCATATAAAGATGTGATTTATTTTCTTTTTCAGCTGTTTCTTCAAGTCTTCGGTTAATTTCACGGAAATCAGCTAACAATTGTTGTAACTTTCTGGTATCCGTCCCGTTGTGCTTCAAAAAGTGCTCATACCGTAAAATATGATACGGTAGCAAAATCAGTAGCCGCTTCTCAAAAATGCGGTCAACGGTATACTTTTTTGCCTGTAAAATTGGAACACGGTAGCGCACTTTTTGTCCATCCGCAAACTTCACGACCGCTTCGTGATAGTCCGGGAGATCGCGGTGGTTACGGATATAGAGAACGCAGGACTGTGGAAATTCAATTTCCCAGATTTCGTCATTTTCATAAGAAGCGTGCTCGATCGCAATCGAAATATCATATTCGAACATTCGTATAACCATCGTTTTGTCTTTCGAGGACTGGCATTCCAGATGATAAATGTGATTGCCAATCCGGATAATAGAATCTGTAATCACAGTGCCATATTTTTCATAATGTTCGTTCCGCAACTGTTCAAAATGTTCTTCTTCACTGTAAGAAGTGTGGAATACTTCATTGATCAGAGGAATCAGAAGCTGTGGCATTTTCTGAGCAATTGTTCGGAAAACATCATCAAAAATGGTGCTGTGATCGGTTGTTTCATCGTTGGCATCTGGCAGTGAAGCTGTCAGAATGTCAGATTTCTCCATGTGGTATCCTGCCTTTCCTTTAGTATATATCATAAACGTCTGTTTTTACAATATGAAAAAATAAGAAACAGTTCTGCTATGACACGTTTATGAAATTTTAATTCCAATTGTGATATATGAGCGAAATGCTCCCCATGATTGCTGCGTGCTGCCTTTTTTGGTAACAACGGCCTGGCATCAGATTTGGAATATAGATATTTATTGAAAACAGAATAACGCATTTTATGATTAAAGTCAAACATTTTATGAAAGAGAACGCTTTGTACATGGTATCGCAACAAAGCATTCCCCGAACGTTTTACAGATTAATATTCAGATAGACAAGATCCTTTTCGTCTTGTTCAATTCCAAGGTAACGTTTCGTGATATGAAACGAAGAATGGTTAAAAACATTCATTAAAAGTGCTGGCTGGACGCCTTCCTGCCAGGCGTAGTAGCCAAAGGTTTTCCGGAGAGAATGACAGCTGATCGCCTCTTCACTGGTTGTATGTGAGGCATCTTCTTTAATAATGCGGTAAGCCTGTGAACGGCTGAGCGGTTTATAAGGGTTTGTCCGTTTGGAGAAAACATATTCCTCCGGATCGGGTGTTCTTTCCATAAAATATAGATACAGGGCATTTTTCGCGTTCTGGTTTATCGCAATATAATTTCTTTTTCCTGTTTTATGTTCCCATACCAAAAGATGATCCCGAAAACAGTTCTTTTTAAAATCATAGACACTTCTCCAGCGAAGATTTAAAAGATCGCTGATTCTCAGTGCAGTGTTTAATCCCAATACAACTAAAGTATAATTTCGCAGATGCGGTTTTACCTGCTTGTAGTATGAACTGAAATTCTGCAGTTCCTGTCGGTTTCGGATCGGTTGTGTTGTTCCCATAAAAATTACTCCTTTCAAGCCAAAAATAAAGTGCTTTTGTGACATAAAATGCAACATTCTATAAAAGAATGTTGCATTTTTATTTCTATATTTATTTTACTCAAACACGATCCTATTTATACTACTTACTTTTTATGGTATCTTCAAACGCTTTCCGCACATCATCATTATGGCTTGTGATAATAAGGACTGCATACTGCCCTTTCGTAAAAACCAACCCATCCTGAATCCGGCTGACCTGCTTCGGTTCATAGGACTGCAGCAAATTATACCGATCCTGCTGATGCTTTGTCAGGCTTTCTTTTGCCTCATCTGCATCTGCCTTATCTTTCACGGCAATCACTACAATTTCATCTGCTTTGTGTCCATCCGAAGAATAGCTTACAAAATAACTGTCCACTTTTTTATAGTCCATGTCAGAAATATGGGAAAACTTATCTTCTGCATCTTTTTCTGCGCTGCTGGCATTAAGCATCTCCGGCAGATCCGGATCCGCTGCTTCCATCGCCGTGCGCAGGTCATACATACTGACAGAACCGGACATGTTTTTCTTCGCACCACATCCCACACACATCACCAGCATGGTCAGCACCAGCAGAAGTTTCCAACCCGTTTTTTGTTTTTTCATCTGTTATCTGGCCTCCACAGTTTCTTCCGTACTGAACGTTGCCCCATTTTGTGCCGCATTATCCATGGTCATATCCTTATTTCCGATATCAGCACTTGCGCCATCCATCATCATGCCATCTCCGTTTGCAGATTCCAGTCCCTGAAATGCTTTCTGGACAGCCTTGTCGATTTTTTTCTGTTCTTTTTCGCTGATATTCTGGCTTGTATTGTCCGTGTTATATCCCGGCATGGTAACATTAAACAAATATCCTTTTCCATCCGGATCCTGAATCCAGTTGTAAGTTCCCAGACTGTATGGCATATCCTTATAGTTTCCGGACATCAGGAAATTGTCAATGGATGAAGCTATGGCATTTGCCACCTGCGCTTTTTCCTCTGTAATATCCTCTTTAAACGCAACCATGACCCCGCCAAGCTTTTTGTCCATAGCAGCACGCAATGCTTTCGGCAGATCATATATACTGTCCACGGTTTTCTTATTCTGGTATGCCATATTGTACTTTAATGAGTTAGCTGCCGGGAAGTAATCGCGATCCCAGCTCTGGGACTGTCCATACATGGCATCCGTCACATTAAAGTTCGCATAATTTCCATTTCCTGCATCGGAATAAATATCGGTAATGTACCAATCTCCGTCAATTTTTACCACATCCCAGCTATGGAATTTTTCTGTATTATGTTCCACTTTACATTCAATTCCCATCATCTGCATGAACATGCGGAATGTCGTCGCATAACCGACGCATACGGCATTGTGGTATTTTAACACACCGTATGGATTATCACAGTCTTCCTGTGTACTTGGAATAACGGTCAGTGCCCCGGAATCCTGCTGGAGCTTTTTGGTCATCCAGTCATACACCGCCTTTTCCTTTTCAAAATCAGACATGCTGTCCGTAATCTTCATATCTTTGATCGCTTTTTTCGCCATATCAAGTGTTTCTTTTTCTTTGTCTGTCAGCTTTGAAGTATCGCCGGATTTGTAGGCATCCGAAATATTTGTGGTAGGTTTGATCTCATAATTATCTGCGATCTTTACGTAATCCTCGGTAGTCTCAGGATTTTCTTCCTTTTTCTGCTCTGCAATATAGGATTTTAAAGTCACCAGATTAAACGCAGAAATCGTGGTACTTCCCACAACGCCTGCTGCAAGAATCACCGCTACAATCCCTTTCCATGCACCGCCTTTTTTCTTTTCTTTTTGCTCCGGCTGCACCGGATTACTTTTTACGCTTTCATAAGTTTCCATATGTATTTACCTCATATTTTAATTGATGTATTTTTCTACTGCACCTTTATTATAGCAGTTTCACATCCAAAAAAGGCTATCTTTAAAGAAACTTAAATAAATATTAAGATCCGTCTGTACGAAAAAAAGGACATCCACCGCGAATGTCCTTTTCTCCCATATGGTATCATCCTTATATTGCATCTTCCTCAATATGCTCCCTGCCCTGTGCAATGATTGACCGGACGTGGTCATCTGCCAGGGAATAAAAAACAGATTTTCCCTCCCTGCGGCATTTGACTAGCTTATTCTGTTTTAAAATCCGAAGCTGGTGGGAAATTGCAGACTGTGTCATTGACAATGCCGCTGCAAGATCACAGACACACACCTCTGCTTCAAACAGGACAAACAGGATGCGGATACGGGTGGAATCTCCAAACACTTTAAATAATTCTGCAAGATCATACAGTTCCGTTTCTTCTGGCATCGTGTCGTTCACGATCTTTAGCAGATCCGGATGTACCTGATTTTCACTACAGCATTCAATCTTTTCTTTTTCCATGAAGTTCCTCCTCTCCACCGGAACATTTCCGGCAGAATTATACCCTATAATTTTTTTACAAAAAGTGCGCGGATTGCATTCAGCACAGCAATCACCATAACACCGACATCTGCAAAAATTCCCATCCACATATTTGCAATACCTATCGTTACCAAAAACAGGCAGAGCAGTTTAATCCCGATTGCAAAACAGATATTTTCATATACAATCCGCAGGCACTTTCTTGCGATACGGATTGCTTTCGCAATCTTGAGCGGATCATCATCCATCAGTACCACATCTGCTGCCTCAATCGCCGCATCCGATCCAAGTGCTCCCATAGCGATTCCAACATCAACACGGGAAAGCACAGGTGCATCATTGATGCCATCCCCGACAAAGGCAACGGTACTCTTTTCTTCCCTGGTCTGCAACAGTTTTTCCACTTCGGAAACTTTATCTGCCGGAAGCAGCTGGGAATGTACTTCCGTGATTCCAACCTCCCCTGCTACCTGCTGTGCTACACGGTCATCATCACCCGTCAGCATTACCAGCCGGTGCACACCGGAATTTTTCAGTGCCTGCATGGCAGCCGCCGCATTCGGCTTAATCATATCTGAAATCAGTATATGACCGGCATAGACACCATCGACTGCCAGATGTACGATTGTACCGGTACAGCTACAGTTGCGGTACGCAATTTTTTCTTTTTTCATGAGTTTGTCATTACCTGCCGCAACCCTGTGTCCGTCTACCGTTGCGATCACACCGTGTCCACCGATTTCCTGTACATCTGTGACCCGGTCCACATCCAGTTTCCTGCCATAGGCTTTCTGCAGGCTGACACTGATCGGATGTGTACTGTGGCACTCTGCCAGTGCCGCGTATTCCAGCAGCTGTTCTTCCTCCTTCGTATATACCGGATGTCCGGACACAACCGGACAGCTGCCGGATGCACAGTTTGTTCCATGAATTCCGCAGACTTCAAATACCCCCTGCGTAATTGTTCCTGTCTTATCAAAGACAACCGTGCGCGTTCCCGCAAGTGCTTCCAGATAGTTGGAACCCTTTACCAGAACACCCTCTGCACTGGCACCTCCGATTCCTGCAAAAAAGCTAAGCGGAATACTGATGACCAGCGCACACGGGCAACTGATAACCAGAAATGTCAGTGCACGGTAAATCCAAATGCCCCAGTCTGCCGGAAGCCCCATAAACAGCATGCGGACAAGCGGTGGCAGTATTGCCAGTGCCAGCGCGCCGTAGCAGACTGCCGGTGTATAATAATGTGCAAATCTGGAAATAAAATTCTCGGAACGTGATTTCTTGGAACTTGCATTCTCCACCAGATCAAGAATCTTAGAAACTGTAGACTCTCCAAACTCTTTTGTGGTGCGGACCTTTAACAGTCCGGAAATATTGATACATCCACTGATGATTTCCTCTCCCACAGCGACTTCCCTTGGAACACTCTCTCCCGTCAGTGCACTGGTATTCAGGGAAGAATGTCCTTCCACAACCACACCGTCGATTGGAACTTTTTCGCCCGGCTGTACAATAATCACCGTGCCGATCTCCACCTCATCCGGATCTACTTTTTCAATCTGACCGTCTGTTTCAATATTTGCATAATCCGGCCGGATATCCATCAGATCACTGATATTCCGGCGGCTCTTACCGACTGCATAACTCTGGAACAGCTCTCCGATCTGATAAAACAGCATAACTGCAACGCCTTCTTTGTAATCGCTGAGGGCAATCGCTCCGATGGTTGCCACTGCCATCAGAAAATTTTCATCAAACATCTGCCTGTTACAGATTCCTTTCCAGGCTTTCCGCAGAATATCATAACCGATCACAAAATACGGAACCAGATAGAAAAGAAACTCCAGCCACTTTGGTATGGAAACAACGCTTCCTGCAATCCCGATGATAACCAGAAGCACTGCCGCCACAATAATTCGTTTCAATACTTTTTTCTGCTTTTTATTCATGATGCCCTCCAATCTGACTGATACCTATGGGAAAAGCCGGATTTAAAGAAAGATCTCACAATCATCTTCCACTTTCTTACAATTCTTTAACACATCCTGCATAACCGCTTTCGCATCTGCACCCTCTTCAAATTCTACGTTCATCTTCAGTGTCATGAAATTTACAGTTGCATCCTTTACTCCGGTAGTAGCTTTTGCAGCTTCCTCCATTTTATTTGCACAGTTTGCACAATCCACATCAATTTTGTAAGTTTTCTTCATCGTCGGTTTCCTCCATACTTTCCTTTTTCATTTTATCATTCTTTCATATGAGCATTTGTTCATATGTTTGATTCTATTATAGCGTATAGTTCGTAAATGTCAATATATTTTTAATACGCTGGGATTGTTTTGGCATTGAATTTTCCAGACCATTTTTTTAATAAACAGATTTGCATGTGTTTTTTAAGAAAATCAAGTGTTCTATCACTTTCCAAATTGATAGTGGACATATAGAAAATAAAACTTTCTTTTAGGTTCGGGACATATCGCATACTTTTTTCACATATGTCCCATTTAAACATCTTCCCCGTATTCACCGTCTGTTTCCGGTTCTTCATAATCATCTGAGCCATCATAAATGTCCTGCATCAATGGTTCTTTTACTATCTTTTTCTTTCCGATAAGCACTGCCGCTACAGCTGCGGTAATCGGTACGGTCAGCACAACCCCAAGAGTTCCCGAAAGTCCCTGCATGATTTCTGTTCCGATTACATAAGAATTGATCAGCTGATTATAACTCAGATTGTATGCATAATTGACAACGAGCGTAGACAACGAACCACCGACATAGGCAAAAATCAGTGTATTTGCCATGGTTCCCATCATATCGCGCCCCACACGGATTCCCGACACAAACAACTCTTTTGTCCCCAGCTGCGGACTGCGTTCGTGCAGTTCCTGAATCGTGGATGCAATTGACATGCCAACATCCATGGTTGCCCCAAGTGCGGCTATAATGATTCCCGAAAACAGAAGCTGTCCTATTTTTATCTGTGTATTCTGTGCCACATAATTCAACGTTTCGATATCAGACACATTATACCCGGTAATGCCTGCGGCTTTTCCAAACACAACTGCGGCTGCGGCTGCCACAACCACACCGCTGACCGTTCCCACCACTGCAGATACCGTCTTTTTAGAGACTCCGCCCAAAAGCCACAGGGTCAGCAATGTCGAGAGAATGACAACAACAATGGTAATACCGATCGGTGAAATGCCCCGGTACATCAGCGGAAACATCAGATAAACAATACACACACCGGTAAATGCCAGACTTGCAATGGCTTTGACTCCTTTTTTCCCACCTATAATACATATCACCAGACAGAAAAAAAGTACAAACAGATAAATTGCCATAGTACGGTCTTTGCTGTATACCGTAACGACAGCATTATCATCTGTGGAACTGACAATGACAATTACGCGCGAACCAACTTCACAGTTCTCCATGCCAAACAAGGAACCGCTTGGATTGACGGCATCAAACTCTTCCCCTGCATATGCTCCGGATTTGACCTGTACGCGCACCTCCTGTGTCCCGTATCGGTTTCCATCTTCTGCCAGATTATCTTTCGTGATCTTTGTCACGACTGCTTTCTCATAGCTTTGCCCTTCCGTGGAAATCAGGGATACTTTTTCGAACTGGTTTCCTTTGACTAATAACAGTAGGAACCCCACCAGACAAAGGGTTCCCACTAAAACTTTTTTCCAGTTTTTCTTCATTATTATTTAGCTGCTTTCTTTACTGCTTTCTTTGTAACAGTAATCGTAATTGTTTTACCTGCTGCCTGATACTGGCTGGTTGCTGCTGCCTTCACCGTAATTGTAACCTTTCCGGCCTTTTTTACGGTAACTTTTCCGTTCTTATCAACAGTTGCAATCTTTTTATCGGAAGAGGTATAGGTAAGCGGTGTTTTTGCTTTTGCATTTAAGGAAAAGGCTTTGTCTCCTACGGTTTTTTTGTAAGAGTTCTTCGCCTGAATGGTCTGCTTTACCGCATCTTTTACGATCGTATATGTAGTAGATCCCTGTAACTGTTTTCTGGTCGTTGCATCATAAGTTGTTACAGAAAACTTTTTGTCCGTTACTTTTACGACGGAATAGGTTGGTGTCCAGGTCTGGCTTCTCTCAGAAATGAAGTCCTGTTTGGAAGCAATCAGGTTATAGAATTTTGAACCTGTTGCAGAGTTTGCCTCTAAATATACGGTTCCTTCCGGATTGGTAACGGTTCCGCCAACGGTCTTGTTTACGATTTCATAGCAGTTATTCTGTGCCTGATAATCACTGTCTTTTTCAGCTTCCTCTACAGATTTGTATCCATAAGTGCTGTAAGAAGTATGATCCTTTCCATCCCCCTCAAGCTGGAAGGTTCTGGAATAGGTATGATCATGTCCCTGCATCACCACATCAATCTTATACTTATCCATCAGTGGAGTAAGCTGTGTACGAAGCACCATACCATCGGAATCGGAATGGTCGTAACCACTGCCGTAAATATCCTGATGGAATACCACAATACGCCATTTGGCATCTTTATTCTCATTGATTGCTTTTTTCATGACATTCTCATGCGTTGCACAGTTATAGTTGTTTGTATCAAGAACAATGAACAGGACATTTCCATAACGATAATAGTAATCGGTTCCTGCCTTTGTCTTTCCCTGTACATAATTGGTATCGGTATCAGAAAAAGCATTTGGATTATTAAAATGCAGGCTGTACTGATTCGAAACACTGTCGTGGTTACCAATGGTCGTTGCTACCGGAAGGGAAGTCAGTGCCTCTGCCCCAAGATATCCTGCATATTCCCGCTCGTTGCTTCCGTAGTTCACCTGATCTCCTGCGGACACAAGAAAACTTACATCGGAATGATCCTCGAGTGCTTCATTTAATACGTTGTTCCAGTTATAGCTGTCATTTCTTGCTGCAAGATTTTTTTCCGGTGCAGAAGTTACAACATTTCCTGCATTTTCCATCTTTTCACTCTCACTGCTGGTCTGACCTTTCGAAGCACCGATCTGCGGATCCCCGACATACAGGAAAGAAAATTCATCAAACGCCTGTGTGGTATAGTTTTGTGTATCCTGCCACTTTCCATCCTGAAATACCTGATAATAATAGCTGGTATTTTCTTTGAGCCCGCTTACGGTTACTTTATTGGAAAAATATTTTGTGGTATCTATGGTCACAGCTTCGGTCTGCGCTCCGGTGAACTCTGTCGCACCATCCATATTCTGTCTGGTAGAGATTCTCACCTTTGGAGTCTCAGCCGTTTTGCTGTACCATGCATAATTTAATTTTGTCTCATCCGCACCCGGAGTCAGCGATACATGTTCATACTGGCTGCTGTAAGCAGCCCAGTTCTTTTTCCAGTTGCTCCAGTCCGTAGACTCCTGGGAAGCATCGTTCCAATGTTCCGTTGCTGCTGCAATCTTTGTCGGAACTCCGGTCGCAAACATGCCGGCCAATACGGCGGAAGAGAGGACTCCGGCTGTAATCTTCATGACATTTTTTTTCATAATTTTGTTCTCCTTGTGAAATCTGTAAGATTTATTACAGGATTTATGATAAACAGGTTATGTAAGATGTACTATCCGTTTTCTGTAATCCTTTTGTAAAAACAAAAAGAGTGGATGCTTTGGGACATCCACTCCACATGCCGGCTATGCCATGCCGTTTACGGTTTTATATTTATAGAGCATCTCCGCGTGGTTTTGTTCTTCCACCTGGATATCTGCCAGAAGTTTGCGCACATCAGAATCCCCGAATGCAAACACATCGGTATTATACGTTCCGGACACCATTTTTTCAGAACCAATGCTGTCTGTGGCAAGGAAATTATCGTTTTTCTTATCTTCCGGATTGGTCATGGAATCATATGTTGCCTTTGGCTCATACATCTTTCCATCCCTGTCATTGACGTTACAGGATGGGACGCTGCCTTTCATGACCTGTTCCAGAGACTCCACATGCTTTTGCTCTTTCTTTTCAAGATCAGCGAATAAATCCCGAAGCACCGGGTCCTTTGCTTCCTGTCCGTAACGTTTGTACTTCTCCACGCAGGAAAGTTCCTGTGTGTGCAGATCCTCAATTGTAGCCATCTCTTTTTCTGTTAAAACCATGGTTTATACCTCTTTCTTTCCATAAGATAATCTTGTTGATTGCAGAACATGAACACTCCGCAACCTTCTCCTCTAGTATCTGTAAAAAAATGCAACACATACCTGGTAAAATTTCGTCAAAAAGGGTTGAAACTTCTCACAACAGATTGTATAATTTCGTTTGTATTTTATACAATATTTACAAAAAGGTGGATTATTTTATGGAAGAGCGAGAAAAATTAAAATCCCGTCTGGGATTCATTCTCCTGTCAGCCGGATGTGCGATCGGAATCGGAAACGTATGGAAATTTCCATACACTGCCGGACAGGGCGGAGGCGGTGCCTTTGTGCTGTTTTATCTGTTGTTTCTGATTATTCTCGGACTCCCGATCATGACGATGGAATTTGCGGTTGGGCGTGCCAGCCAGAAAAGTCCGGTCAAAGCCTACCAGGCACTGGAAAAACCCGGACAGAAATGGCATATCCACGGGATTATCACATTGATCGGCTGCTATCTTCTTATGATGTTTTATACAACGGTCACCGGCTGGATGCTTCATTATTTTTATATGACGGTCACCGGACAGTTTCAGGGACTGGATGCCGACGGTGTATCCGGACAGTTTACCACAATGCTGAGCAAACCTCTGACCATGGGCTTCTGGATGGTGGTAGTTGTTTGCGCCGGCGTATTTGTCTGCTCCCGTGGACTGCAGAACGGTCTGGAAAAAGTAACAAAGGTCATGATGACTTCTTTGCTTATCATCATGATCATTCTGGCGGTCAACAGCTTTTTTATGGATGGTGCAAAAGAAGGCCTTGCCTTTTATCTGATCCCGGACTTTGAACGGATGAAACAGATCGGTATTGCAAAAACCATTACGGGTGCCATGAACCAGGCATTTTTCACGTTAAGCCTTGGAATCGGCGCGATGGCAATTTTGGGAAGTTATATCGGAAAGGAACGCTCTCTGCTTGGTGAATCGGTAAATATTGCCATTCTGGATACGTTTGTTGCTATCACCTCCGGACTTATCATTTTTCCGGCATGCTTTACGTTCCATGTTGACCAGACTTCCGGACCAAGCCTGATTTTTATCACCCTGCCGAATATTTTTAACCATATTCCGCTTGGCAGACTCTGGGGAAGCCTGTTCTTTTTGTTTATGTTTTTTGCAGCGTTTTCCACAATCCTGGCAGTATTTGAGAACATCATCTCCTGCGGTATGGAACTGACCGGATGCAGCCGCCAGAAATCCTGTGCCGTTAATCTGGTACTGATCATTGTACTCTCCCTGCCATGTGTACTCGGATACAATGTATGGAACTGGAAAGGTTTTTCAATCTTTGGCGGGTCTGTGCTTGACCTGGAAGATTTTCTGGTAAGCAACCTGTTCCTGCCTCTCGGTTCCCTGGTATATCTGCTGTTTTGCACAAGCCGCTACGGCTGGGGCTGGAAAAACTACACAACCGAAGCCAATACCGGAAAAGGATTAAAAATTAAAAACTGGATGCGCGGCTACATTACCTATATTCTGCCGCTGATTGTGCTTTTTATCTTTGGATTTGGCATTTATGATAAATTTTTTACAAACTAAGGAGGATTTCTTATGTATCACGCAAATGAATCACGTTACGAAACCATGAAATACCACCGCTGCGGCGACAGCGGACTGATGCTGCCGGAAGTATCTTTGGGCTTCTGGCACAATTTCGGAGATACCGGTGTGTATGAAAATATGAGACAGATGTGCTTTACGGCATTTGACCACGGGATCACACATTTTGATCTGGCAAACAACTATGGACCGCAGCCGGGCAGTGCGGAGGAAAATCTCGGGAAGATCCTTCGGGAAGAGCTTTCTTCCTACCGCGATGAACTGATCATCAGTTCCAAAGCCGGTTTTGACATGTGGCCGGGACCTTATGGAAACTGGGGCAGCCGCAAGTACCTGATTGCCAGCCTTGACCAGAGCTTAAAACGGCTCGGTCTGGACTATGTGGATATTTTCTATCACCACCGCATGGATCCGGATACGCCGCTGGAAGAAACCATGGGTGCACTCGACCAGATCGTGCGAAGCGGAAAAGCACTGTATGTCGGTCTGTCCAACTACGACGGGGAAACCATGAAACGCGCAGCTGCCATCTTAGAAGATCTGCACTGCCCATTTATTATCAACCAGAATTCCTACAATATCTTTAACCGTACCATTGAAGAAAACGGTTTAAAACAGGCCGCAGCAGATGGGAAGAAAGGAATTATTTCTTTCAGCCCGCTCGCGCAGGGTATGCTGACCGACCGCTATCTAAACGGTATTCCAAAAGACAGCCGTGTCAACACGGACGGACGTTTCCTGCATGCGGATCAGTTTGATGAAAAACGGATGGCAAGTATCCGGAGCCTGAATGAGATTGCGGCTGCCCGTGGTGAAAGCCTCGCACAGATGGCACTCAAATGGGTGATCCGGGACGGTGTGGTTACTTCCGTTCTGATCGGAGCTTCCCGCCCGGCACAGATTCTTGAAAATCTGAAAGTGTTAAACTCTGCTCCATTTACGGAGGAGGAACTGAAAAAAATTGATCAGTGTGCACTTTCTCTCTAGGTAAAACAAAAACCCCGGATATTTATTTCCGGGGTTTTGTCTTTTCCTGCATCTGCTACTTGACTTTGACTTTTAATTTTAAAACTTTGGTCTTTCCATTGTTTAAGGTTACTGTCACGCGAATGGACGCAGTTCCTTTTTTGTTCGATTTTATGGTACCCTTCTTGTTTACAGATGCAATTTTTTTGTTATTGCTCTGATAAGAAATGCTTTTTACATTGTCCATATTTAAGGTGGCTGCCAGAGAAACCTTCTTTTGTTTTCCCTTCTTCACCTGAACGGTTTTATTCTTCAATGTAACCGTTTTTAATATTTTCGTTGTGACCTGATCCATATCTTTCTGATCCATAAGGACATAATCCTTATTGGAATCTGCTGAAAAATTCACATTTCCAGCTTTTGTAACCGTATAACTCTTGTCGTTTACAAGGACATAGGCACCTGTCTTTTGATCTTTTGCACACACATACAGCTTATTTCCGGTCTGTATGTCTGCTGTATTTACGGTCAGTGTATAGCTTACGTTGCCAGCCGGATCGGTGACCTGGATCGTCACATCTGTGTGTTTTCCATCGTTTTCTTCCAGTATCTGATTTATCAGATCAGCGGTCACCGTTGTTTTGATGGCTTTATTTTTCCGGGTTCCGGTAACGGTCACGGTTGGTGTATTTTGTCCGGCCGTGTTTCCATCGGACGGTGTTTCTGTACCGGCTGTATTTCCGTTAGACGGTGTTTCTGCATCGGTTTTGTTTCCGTTGGATGGTGTTCCCCCTCCGGCTGTATCACCACCCGAAGTATTTCCGCCACCTCCTCCGGAAGATGAGCCACCTCCGGTTGCTCCACCGCCTCCGGAAGATGAACCGCCTCCGGTTGTTCCACCACCTCCGGACGATGAGCCGCCTCCGGTTGTTCCACCACCTCCGGAAGATGAACCGCCTCCGGTTGTTCCACCGCCTCCGGTGGAACTGTCCTCTTTGATTGTAACGGTCACGGCTTCACTTGTCACCGTTTCGTAATAAGTCTGTCCATCCTTATCATCCGGCTCATATACTGCCTTAAACTGATAAGAACCGCCACGTTTTAAGCCTGATACAACCGTATCGGCTTCCCCATATACGAGTTTTTCCTGTGCCTTTATTATGGTTCCGTCCTGATAAAAAGAAATCGAACCAAGCGGAATCCTGCCATTTCGGACTCCATCTACCTGTGCATACAGATGTACGGAATTACCGTTTTCTGTCTCTGCCGTAAGACGAATCGATGGTTTCGCCGCTGTAATGGTAAAGGTTCCGACTTTTTCCTCTATCACATCGTACTGGTTTCCATCCACTTTAAACCAGACATCATAACTGCCCGGCTGCACCGGAACAACATTTTTCCCATCCTGCCGATAGAAAACTTCAGGCTTTACCTGCGAATCTACCGTCTTTCCGTTGTCCGTTCGGACTACATTTACCGTGGAAACAAAGCAGCTCTGTTTCAGCCCTGTGTATGCAGCTGTCTGCTGGATGGTATCATACTGCATCTTTACGGCAATTGGATTTACCGTCACGGTTTCGTTTGCCTGGGAAGGAAGTGCCCTGTAGTTTCCATCGACTGCTCCTGCATAAGAAACTGTAATTGCATTTTCTCCCATATGAAATCCGTTTGCCTCTGAAACCGGAATCTTTATGGCTGCCTCTCCGTTTTGAAGCGTGATGCCGGATACTTCATAAGGGGTCTGGTTAATGTATACCGAAAAACCAGCAGATGGCACGTGTCCCTGTAAGCTGCTATCTGTATAGACCGTCTGCACGGTAAGATTCAGTTCATCCTGCATGGACACGGCCGATGGTAATCCATTTATCGTAGTGGTTGTTTCCTTTGAAGTAACCGTCGAACCGGATGTATCCGGATCTTTGTTTACAATCAGAATTACGTTCTGTTCGATCTGTTCATCTGCTGAAAATGGACGGATTGTGATATAGTAGGTTCCTTCTTTTACCGTAGAACTCTCAGCCGTGCGATAGCACATGGGTGTGATCGCATTCTTCTCTATTCCTGTTTCGAACATCAAATTAAAATTCGGAATACAAATAAAACTACCTTCATCATTCGTAACCGTCTCTGAAGAAAGTGTTTTCCCGTTAAATGTTACTTCATATTCCATCGGAACAACCCCTAGATCCCGATCATACTCATCCGTTTGCTCCAGCCAGGCTACCTCTGCCAGATATGGTTTTGGATCCTTATTTTTATACTCACCGACTTTTGAAATCTCCGAAACCGTTGTAGTAATTACCGGATTTTTTATGGTCATATTTTTTACCGCAACCGGTTCATCCCCTGACAACTCACTGGTTTTCCAGATTTCTCCGTTTCCAGACGATGTCCGTTCCAGTGTCATTCCCGCCTGTCCGTCTGTCGGTGTAAAAGAAACCGCCGTATCCGCAGCCCTTCCAAGTTCCAGATAGGTGTGACCATACTCCGCAATTCCGGATTTTCCATTTCTTCCATTCAGGGTTTCAAATGTAAGTGCACCCGTAATGGTATCTGTAACATTCAGCTTCTGTTCTTTTCCTAAGATCAGTCGGTTTCCTGCTGAATCCGCACTCACAATCGAATGTACCTGTGGAGTTTCCATCTGGGAAAGATCAATCGCACTTGCCCCTTCCAGCCTGACCGTACAGCTGTCCAACGCTGCCGGTGCAAATGTTCCACCGCCCTTTACTGTGAGGTTTCCTACTTTGCTTATACCTGGAATTCCGGTATAGGACTGGTCGGTATCTATGGTCAGAAATGTCTTCCCTGCGTGATTTTCAGATACTCCGTACACCTGTTTCGTATCGGAACCGGTAAGTGAAATTTCCACATCGCCGGAAACCGTATATTGTCCATCCGCTGCCGGTGGATCCGGCTCCTGCGTGGAAAACCAGTCATCCTGATTTACATATGGTTCAATGGCACCGGATGCATAGATTTCCCCATTTTGCGTACCGGAAACGTGCGCAAGCACGATCTGTGTCTTACCGTCATATGTTCCGTTCATGGAACCGGCATAAATATTCCCCAGATTGGTACCACCACCCGTAATCAGAATCTGTGCCTCTGATCCCGGATGATTCCCCATATTCTTTCCATTCTCATAAAGGGATCCGCCAAAGATATCTACATAGCGGAATCCGCTGTCGCACGTAACATTCTCAAGAACAAGTTTATGCCCATTTGCAAAAATTGCATCGTGCAGACGATTGGAAAACCGCAGCGTAATGTTTTTAAATGTCACATCCGTATTCAGGATAAATCCCCCCTTACGGTTGGAAAAAGTATTTCCATTTCCGTTGACGGTCACGCTTTTATCAAAAATAAACGGTTCCGCAGCCTCGGCATTTAAAAAAGCACCACTTCCCAAAATTGAGATTTCATCCCCATTGCCGGCAGCCGCATAGGCATCCTCAAATAAATTGTAGGGATTTCCATAGCTTCCATCTCCGGAACGAGTAGAATTTCCATGTTTAAATTCCGTATAGATCGTTCTTGCCGCTGTCTGCACAGCCTCCTGCGCCTTTGCCGGCACGACAGGCTGCACGGTAATACACATGGTGAGCACGATAAAAAATGCCCATAGACGTTTTGCTACATTGTCTGGTTTCATCTGATTGTTCTTTTTCATCCATTTCTCCTGATAATAAGAACAGGGGGATGAGTCAAAAACTCATTCCCCTGTCACTTCATTGATAGTCTCTACCATCATCCTAACATGGTTTCCTATCATCGTCAACAAATTTATGACCTGTTTTTATACCTATATCATCTGCTGATTTTATATTTTATTATTTCTATCTGTTCTATCTGTGTGATATCAATCTTCTGATTGAAAATATAACGAGCCCCACAATATTTCATTTCACTTGCAGATGCATAGCCATCTCCAAGCTCTTCAAGATCTGTACCATCCATGAAAGGATATTTCTTTTTTTCAGTTCCTTTTCTGTCATCGGTAAGAGGTAACTCTCCTATGGAATATTGCTTTCCGTCTTTTGTTGTTGCAACTACATGATAAAAACACCCTTTTTCTCTCCAGTCATTGACGGGACAAATACTAACCGTATAAGGTGTAATTTCAACAGGGATTGTTTTTTTTGTTTTCTTAACATCCGCTTTTAACATCTTCTCCTTCATTGGAACAACTTTTCCCTTAACCAAAACATTTTTTAATGGCGTATTTGAATTATCCGGTGATTGAAATCCCTTATATACTTTCGGATTTTTCCACGCAGTATCATCGGAATAAAAGCCGCATACATTGATCTGAATACCATCACCTGTATCTATTACATCCACCTTACTGGTAGTATCTAACCCACCTAACCAATAATTTGTTCCTTCCAAAGATTTTACGTTCGGAAGGAACACCTTTGCACGCATAACCTTCGTATTTGAAGCAACCTGAATTGATGATATGATTATCTTTTGTTCTTTTCTGCCATCATCTTCTCTACTGTTTGATTTTGCATCAGAATTTTTTCCACACGCACACAGACAATATAGCATTGTAAAAATTAATAAGTACAGACTGATTTTCTTCATTCATAATCCTCCAATTTCTTTTTCTTTAAAACACTAAGGATTAATATGCTTCCTATCACTATAATTCCAATGCCAGCCACATATTTCATCGAACTTCTGCTCTGTACTCCAGCTCCTGTACTTACCTCAGAATCCATATGTCTTTTCCATTTTAAAAGGAATGACCCATACATAATTTGCACTTTCCAGAGCACTTGTGAGTTTTTTCGTATCTGCCGTCTGCAATTTTATAAGATTACAATCCACATATACTTTTAATGCCTTGTCATAATCGATGGTTGCATCCGGCTCTTCTTTTTTCATTTCATCCTGTAAATTACTGATTTCTGTCCAATCACGGCTCGTTATTAACTGATCCTGATCTGAAACCGGTATTTCCGCGGCATACACAGCAGAACCTGTTATCGTATAAATTGTAATCATCATAAGCATTATTTTTAAAATATTTTTCATGGCTATTTCCCCTCTCTTGTGTATACTATACTTCATTTTTCCCATTATTCTTTCTGCATGTTAAAATTGGTTTGATTTTCGTCAAAATCTGCATTAAAAATCCCATAGCATACACCATGGGATTTTTTCAAAGATATAACACAATCTGAACCT
>OFMK01001343.1_pt1 | contig 18390 bp, 20 predicted proteins | sample 1541781 | NCBI WGS metagenome assembly OFMK01 (sample SAMN04209250, study PRJEB22552) | human gut metagenome | biome: gut; material: feces | host: Homo sapiens | place: USA: Oklahoma
TCGGTTTCCTCCACATTCACGCCGGCCTTGGACAGTTCAGCCGCCATGGCGGCGATTCGGTTGGATTCCTTGACTTTCAGCTCCTGCGCATCGCGGATGACGGTTTCGCCTTCGGCAAAGGCTGCGGCAACTGCGATTACCGGCAGCTCGTCAATCAGGCGGGGGATGATCGACCCGCCGATTTCGGTGCCATGCAGCGGACGATACCGCACGGTCAAATCACAGACCGGCTCTGCTTCGTCACAGAAATTGCTTTCCGTGATATCTGCGCCCATGGCGCGCAGCACATCAAGGATACCAGTGCGTGTTGGGTTAACACCGACTCCACGTATGGTCAGCTCTGAGCCGGGAACGATTGCGCCGGCGACAAGGAAGAACGCGGCAGAGGAAATGTCCCCCGGGATGGTGATGTCAACCGCGTGCAGATCCTCGGGCGGGTTGAGGGTAATTATATTGCCATGGGTCTCGATTTCGACACCCAGCGTGCGGAACATCCGCTCGGTGTGGTCGCGGGAGGGAGCAGGTTCGATGACGGTGGTCTGTCCTTCGGCATACAGGCCTGCGAGCAAAATGGCGCTCTTGAGTTGTGCCGAAGCAACCGGCAGACGGTATTCTATCCCGTGCAGCTCGCTCGGATACAGCGTGAGGGGGCAGTAATTATCGTTTTTTCCCTCGATCGAAGCACCCATTTCACGCAGCGGGCGAATCACACGGCCCATCGGGCGCTTCTGGATCGAGGCATCACCATTCAGTGTAACGGTAAATGGCTGCCCGGACAGGATGCCGCACAGCAGGCGGGTCGTGGTGCCGGAATTGCCGGTATACAGCGCTTCCTCCGGGGCGGCAAGGCCGTGCAGCCCCACACCTTCCACGATGACCTCATCTTCGCGGACTTCGATCGGCACACCCATTTTACGAAAACAGTCAATGGTGGCGAGGCAGTCTTCTCCCATCAGGAAACCGGTGATATGGGTCGTGCCGCTGGCCAGTGCGCCCAGCATAACCGCGCGGTGTGAGATAGATTTGTCGCCCGGCACCATGATACTGCCGTGCAGCGGGCCCAAGGGTTGGATTTGCATGGTTGTTACTCCTCTGTTGTATCGGCTACATAATAGCTGCCGATGACTTTGATGTAGGGAAGCTCCTCATGGAGCTGGTATAGCAGGGACTGTACGGCATGATCGCGCATATTGCCGGTGAAATCAATATAAAACACATAGCACCACGGACTGTCTTTGATTGGACGCGAGTAAATCTGTGTCATATCAACATGATAACCGGCAAAAATATCAAGCACGCCATTGAGCGACCCGGCGACGTTGGGAATATGGAAGGCAATTTCGATACGGTTGTCTTCCGGGCGGCTGGTCAGCGTGCGGCTGACGGCAATAAAGCGGGTTTCGTTGTGCTTGATATCGTTAATGCTTTCTGCAAGGATATCAAGCCCGTTTAATTCGGCTGCCTCACGCGAACAGATGGCGGCAAGTGTTTTGTCCTGTTTTGCAGCTACGGTTTGCGCGGCAATCGCCGTATTGGCCACTTCGATAGCCTGCAAACCATGTGCGGAGATAAAATCGTGGCACTGGGGAAGGGCGTGTGGGTGCGAACAGACCTGTTGAATCTGCGCAAGCGATGCACCGCGCGGAGCTGCTAGACAGTGCCGTATTTTTTTGATGTAAGAATAGTTGATGGAAAGGTCATATTCGAGCAAAAGGTCGTATATTTCGCTTACAGTGCCCGCGGTTGTGTTTTCAACAGGCACTACGCCTGCGTCTGCCTCGCCATCGCGCACTGACTGAAAAACCTGTTCCCAAGTGGGTACGTTTTGGGGCTCACAGGAAGGGAAAAGAGCGCGTGCTGCCAGCTCCTGATACGCGCCGGGCGCTCCCTGATAATAGACCGAGCGTGGATGCAGTGCAGCTTCTGAGGGATGAAAGGGAAATTTGGCAGGGTTCAGACGCAGCACTTCGCTGTATTGATATTCGCGGCTGGCGCGGATCATACTTTGCAGCAGCGCAATATATTTGATGCGCAGCTCTTCGCTCATGCCGGTAGCGCGCTTTTGAATGATTTCAGCCTCACGGTCGGGCTTATAGATGGCGTCATCCGTTTGCGCCTTGGTTTGCGCAACCTCCCGTGCGAGAGACATGCGCAATAGAAATAGTTCACGGATAGCGGCGTCTACGGAGTTAATGTCCTGTCGGATCGAGGAAAGCTCACGCATAGCCGTTCGCCTCCCTCAGCAGGTCGGCCAGCGCGATGGCGCAGGCCGCTTCGATGACCGGTGCGGCGCGGGTGACGATGCAGGGGTCATGCCGTCCGTGGATGGAGAGCGGCTCGGTTTTGCCGGTTTGCAGGTTGAGCGTTTCCTGTGTTATGCCGATCGAGGGCGTGGCTTTGATGCAGGCGCGCACGATCAGCGGCATGCCGTTGGTGATACCGCCGTTGATGCCGCCGTTATTGTTGGTTTCGGTTTTGACCACGCCGTTTTCCTGATACAGGGCGTCATTGGCATGCGAGCCACGCAGCGCGGCAAAGGCAAAGCCTGCGCCGAATTCCACACCCTTGACAGCCGGAACGGCAAACAGGATGGAGGCAAGACGGCTTTCCACGGTATCCAGCATCGGGCTGCCCAGCCCGGCCGGCAGTCCGATTGCAGCGCATTCGATCACACCGCCGACCGAATCCTGTTCCATGCGCGCGTCCTCGATCGCAGCCAGCATGGCTTCCAGTGCGCGGGGGTTGTTGACCGGATAGTCGGCCTCGCGCAGCGCCTCAAGCTGTGCAGGAGTTACATCGACATCATCGAATGGCATATCCTGAATCTGTGCGATGGACTGGATGTGCGAGCCGACCTGCACGCCCTGCGTTTGCAGCCACAGCTTGCACAGCGCGCCGGCGAATACGAGGGGAGCGGTCAGCCGTCCGGAAAAATGGCCGCCGCCGCGCGGATCGTTGCAGCCCTTGTAACGCAGCATGCCTGTGTAGTCGGCATGACCCGGACGGGGCTGTGCGGCAAGACTGGCGTAATCGCCGGAATGCTGGTTGGTGTTTTGGATGAGGGCACAGATCGGGGTACCGGTCGTTTTGCCGTTGTAGATACCCGATTGGATCAGCGGCAGGTCGGCTTCCTTCCGCTGGGTGGATTGCTGATTGCGGCCGGGTGCGCGGCGCTCCATCTCGCGCAGAACAAATGCTTCATCATACGGAACGCCGGACGGGAAACCGTCGATCACAACGCCGATGCCGGCGCCGTGCGATTCTCCGAAAATAGAAATATGAATGGCGTTTCCCCAAGTGGAACCCATAGCGGGGCCTCCTTACAGTTTGAGTATATAGGTATGCAGGGCTTCGGCGTCAATCGGTGTGATCTCCGCACGGCCCGGTTCGCGGACAAGAATAAAGTTGACCGTGCCGCCGAATTTCTTTTTATCGGACAGCAAGGCGCGGAAAATCTCCTCCCTGTCATAGGGGAGCGCGGACGGCAGGCCGATGTGCGTCAGCAGCGAAAGCAGCGGCGCAGTCAGGTCGGCGTTGCCCATCAGGGCGGAAAGCCGCATGGCGGCTGCCATGCCGATCGCAACCGCCTGACCATGCGTCAGGTCAGTGTAGCCGCCGAGCTTTTCTGCTGCGTGGCCGATCGTATGACCGAAATTGAGGATCATGCGAAGGCCGGTGTCGTGCTCATCAATGGCGACGACATCGCGCTTGATCTTGACGCATTCGGTGATGATCTCCTCAATGCGGTACCGGTAATCCGGATGGGCAACCATATCGAGAATATCCCTGTTGGCAATATAACCGTACTTGACCACTTCAGCCATACCGTCGGCAAAGGTTGCTTCCGGCAGGGTGGACAGTACGCCCGGGTCGATCAGTACAAGCCGCGGCTGATAAAAAGCGCCGACCAGATTTTTGCCTTCGGGCAGGTCAACGCCGGTTTTGCCGCCGACGGAGGAATCCACCTGTGCGAGCAGGGTGGTTGGGATTTGGCAGAGGGATACGCCGCGCAGGAACGTTGCAGCGGCAAAACCGGTGATATCCCCCACAACGCCGCCGCCGAGCGCGATCACCAGATCCTTGCGCGTCATACCGGCAGAAAGCATATCGTGGTAGATGGTCTCTACGGTGCAAAGCCGCTTGTGCTCCTCCCCGGCGGGAATCACGGTGTGGGATACCGGCAGGGAAAGCTGCTGCTCCAGCCGCGCCAGATACAGCGGCGCGACTGTGGAATCCGTAACAATATGGATGCGGCTGGGGGTGAAAATATCGGAAAGCACCGCGCCCGCACGATCAAGCAGGCCGGTTTCAATATAGATGTCGGATACGCCGTTCGCGCCCGTCAGGCTCAGCGTCTGCACTGCAAAACACTCCTTTTAGGTAAACTGCGCGGGGGCTGCGATGCAGCCGCGCGGAAAAGGTCGGATACGGGGATCAAAGCTCCCGACCGACGGCCTGTGCGACCGCGCGCAGGCTGGTCATGGTTTCGTGGAACGAATCATAGGTCAGGCTCTGGGCGCCGTCCGAGAGGGCGTGCGCGGGATCGTTGTGTACCTCGATCATCAGGCCGTCCGCACCAGCGGCAACGGCAGCCTTGGCCAGCGGTTCGACCATCCAGTAGATACCGCCCGCATGGGAGGGATCGACGATGACCGGCAGGTGGCTCATGCGCTTGAGCACCGGAACTGCGGAGATATCCAGCGTGTTGCGGGTGTATTTTTCGTAGGTGCGGATGCCGCGTTCGCACAGAATGACATTTTCGTTGCCGCCGGCCATGATGTACTCGGCAGACATGAGGAATTCTTCCATCGTGTTGGCAAAGCCGCGCTTGAGCAGGATGGGCTTGCTGGTCTGCCCCAGTTCCTTGAGCAGCTCGAAGTTCTGCATATTGCGTGCGCCAACCTGGAAGCAGTCGCATTTTTCCATGAACAGCTCGATATGCGCGGGATTGGTGATTTCGGTGACAACCGGCAGTCCGGTTGCTTCGTGCGCCTTGTGCAGCAGGTCAAGGCCTTCCGCCTTCAGGCCTTGGAACGAGTACGGGGAGGAACGCGGCTTCCATGCGCCGCCGCGCAGGACGGCTGCGCCGTCCGCCTTGACATGCTCGGCGACCTCGATGATCTGCTCTTCGCTTTCAACCGAGCAGGGACCGGCCATAACGACCAGCTTTTTGCCGCCGACCGCTACGCCCGGCGCGATCTCGACGACCGAATCCTGCGGGTGCATTTTGCGGTTGGCAAGCTTGAATGGTTCCTGCACCTTGAGGATATTTTCCACCTGCGGGTCGCGCAGCAGCGCGTCCTTATCCACCGCGCCGGTATCGCCGACCAGACCGATTACGATCGTGCCTGCGCCGTAGATCGGGTTAGCCTTGACGTTCCAGCGTTCGATATGGCGGGAAAGCTCTTCTACATGTTCGCGCGTTGCGCCGTGCTTCATAATGATGATCATGATGTTTTGCTCCTTTTATATAAAAAGATGATATGGTTGTGTTTGTCTGGGTGGAGAAAAATAAAAAGTCTTCCATCCACAAAGAGGGACGAAAGACAAACGGTTCCGCGGTACCACCCACATTCGGCATATTGCTATGCCGCACTTTTTCGGATACAGAGAACATATCCTATCCCTGTAACGGAGGAAGTCCGTCAGCGCCTACTCGAACCGTGGGATGTTTCAGCGCCGCAGCTCAAGAGGGAACTTCATTGTACCGGCGTCTGCGTCCGTTTCCAGTCATGCCGGACACTCCCTGTAAGCCGCACCCTGAACAATTACTTTCCTCTGTCATCGCTTTGTGCAATATTTGTACCTATTATATGCCTGATGTCCGCGCTTGTCAATGCAAAAAATGTTACGTTTTTATTTCAGCTTTTTCTTATAGCTATGGCAGGTATATCCTGCATGAGACGGGCATAGAGTAGGACAGGTGATGCGAAATGGAAGTAAAACGGGACAATGCTTTCCAGCAGGCGATCCGCTGCCTGCCGCCGCTTCGGGCGTCTCAGCTGGCTGCATTGGAGGAACAGGAAACCGCAGAGGAGGTGCGCTTTCGCGCAGGGCGGCCACCGGCGGTCAAGACCATGTCCGGCGAGCGGGAGCTGCCGCTGCCGCCGGTTTCGGCGGACGAGCTGCGTGAGATCCTCAGCCGGGCGGCACGGTATTCGGTACATAGTTACACGGAAAGTTTGAAGCATGGATTTATCACGCTGACCGGCGGGCACCGTTTAGGTGTTTGCGGTACGGCGGCGGTGGAAAACGGACAGGTCATCGGGGTGCGGGGGCTGTCCTCGCTCAATGTGCGCATTGCGCGGCAGATCAGAGCATTGGAAGCGGAGGTTGCATCGTGGATCTCCACGGGGCGGCCGCAGTCGGTGCTGCTGGTATCGCCGCCCGGATACGGCAAAACCACCCTGCTGCGGGAATGGGTGCGGCAGGTTTCCGGGCAGGGGCGGACGGTGGCGGTGGCAGATGAGCGCGGCGAGATCGCGGCGTTATCCGGCGGCGTGCCGCAGTTTGACATCGGCGGATGCACGGATGTGTTGGAGGGCTGCCCGAAAAAGCAGGCGGCGCTGATGCTGCTGAAAACCATGTCACCAGAGCTGATCGCTTTTGATGAGATCACTGCACCCGAGGATGTTGAGGCTGTGTCGTTGTGCGCACACTGCGGTACGGCGGTGCTCGCAAGTGCGCATGCGGCAGATGTGGACGATCTGTGCCGGCGGCCGCTCTATCGTGCGCTGCTTGCGCTGCAGGTGTTTGACTGTGCGGTTGTGATTGAAAAACAGGATGGACAACGGGTGTACCGGAAAAAGGGATTGGAGGATATAGCATGCTCAAACTGATGGGGGCGGTGATGATTTTCGGTTCATGCGCGGCACTGGGGCTGACGGCGCGGCAAAGCCTGCGGCGGCGGGTCGCAGCGGCGGACAGTATGCTGCTGGCACTTTCGCTGATTGTCAGCGAGATCACCTGCCGGCGGACGCCGCTGCCTGAGATCATTGCAGAACTGGCGGAAAATGAAAACGCGGCTGTGCGTTTGCTGTTTGCAGGACTGCAGCGCCGGCTGCGGGAGCAAAACGGGCTGTCGCTCAGCTACCTCTGGCGTTCGAACCTGCGGGACAATCGGACAGCGCTGGGAATGGGGGTGTCGGAATGCGATATCTTATGTGAAGCGGCAAACTATCTCGGCCGGTATGACGCGTCCGAACAGGCGGACGGGCTGCGGCAGGTGAGCCGCCGCCTTTCCGCCGCACGGGCGGCAGCGGCGGAAGAATTGCAGAATAAAGGGAATTTGTATCGCACCTGCGGTATCGCACTGGGGATTCTGGTCATTCTGGTGCTGATCTGAAAACGGAGGGACATATGGATGTTGATCTGATTTTCCGTATTGCGGCCGTGGGTATCTTGGTGGCTGTGTTGGGACAGCTGCTCACGCGCTCCGGGCGGGAGGAACAGGCCCTGATGACTACGCTGGCAGGGCTGATCGTCGTACTGATGCTGATCGTACAGGAGATCGACCATCTGTTTACGATGATGAAAAGCGTGTTTGGCTTTTGAACGGGCTGGCAGCGGCCTGCGGTCTGGTATTGGCCGCGCTGGTTTTGTCGCTGGTGCTCAAAAAGGACGCGCCGGTAATTGCCTTCCTGCTGGTGCTGACAGCCGGTATGCTGCTGGCAGTGCGCGGCATGGAGCTGGCAGGCAGTGCAGCACAGCAGTTTACCACACTGCTGGCGCAGAGCGGGATCACAGCGGGGCTGTATCGCCCGGTCTGCAAGGCGGTGGGGACGGCGGCTGTTGTGCGTGTGCTGAGCGCACTCTGCCGGGATGCGGGACAGTCTGCACTGGCGGCAAAGGTGGAACTTGTGGGGGCGGTGCTGGCGCTGTCGTTTTGTCTGCCGCTGCTCGAGCAGGTGCTGGCGCTGACATCGGATTGGATGCTGTGAAAGGACAGGAAGTATGAAAAAATGGATCGCGGTGCTGCTGTTGCTGCTCTGCTTGCCCGGTGCAGGGGCGGTGGATACGGCGGCGGTGCAGCAGGAGAGCGGCGCGGCGCTGTTGGATGCTGTGCCGCAGGAGCAGCGCGGCTATTTGGACGGTGTGCAGCCGGATACCGCGGAAGAGGTGGCCGCTTCTTTTTCCCGGCTGCTGGATAACGCGGCGCAGGATGGATGGAGTGCCGTACAGAACGCGGTACATACTTTGATCCGTACGGCGGTCGTTATTTTGCTGACGGCAGTGGCGCGGGGCTTTTCCGGCGCGGCGGGCGGTGCGGCGGACGGGCTGATCGACATGGCCGGGGCATTGGGCTGTGCAGCCATTCTGCTGCGGGATTTTACCGGGATGCTGGCACAGTGCCGGTCTGTTTTGCAGGAGATCAGCGCCTTTTCTGCGGTGCTTCAGCCGGTTTTGGCAACGGTTCTGTCGGTGGGCGGAAATGCCGCCACCGCGACGGCATTGCAGGTCGCTTCGATGTTTGTGTTCGATTTGGTGATCCGTTTGATCAACGTATTGCTTGTACCGGCGGCATGTGCTTATCTGTCGGTTACGGCGGTGGATGCCGCGACCGGCAACGAGATGCTGCATGGGGTGGCTGCTGGGATCAAGGGGGCGGCGAGCGGGGTACTCAAGCTGATTTTGACGCTGTTTACCGCCTATCTGACGGTGGCAGGCGGTGTGTCGGGCAGTGTGGACAGGGTTGCGCTTAAAACTGCGAAGTTCGCAGTATCCGGCGCTGTGCCGGTGGTGGGCGGTGTGATTTCGGATGCGACCGAAACGCTGCTTTCCGGTGCATCGCTGCTGAAAAACTCGGTTGGGATCTTCGGTATGCTGTGCGTAACTGCAATCTGCCTGATACCGTTTTTGCGGGCGGGGGCGAGCTACTTGTGCTATAAGGCCGGGGCGGCGGTGTTGTCGCCGCTTTGCTCGGGCAGTCTGCGGCAGATGTTGGCAGGGGTAGGGACGGGATTTGGTTTGCTGCTCGGTATGCTGAGCACATGCTGTCTGATTTTATATTTGGAGCTGGTATATGTGGTCGCGATGGTGAAGCCGGTATGACAGAGCTGTTTTCAACAATCCTGCTGCGCGTGACGCTGGCGGGGGCTGCTTCAGCAGTGGCGCTGCGCATTGCGGGCGGAGGAACGATGCGTGAGGTCGTTAAGCTGGCGGCCGGTCTGCTGATGCTGTTGGCTCTGCTGCAGCCGCTGCGGGGGGCGGATCGGTACAACTGGACGTCTGAGATTGGGGCGGCACAGACAGATATCGATGCAATCGAGCAGCAGAATATACAGACGACAATGAGCACTCTGGCGGCGACCATTGCAGATACGGCGGAGCAGCGTGCGGCTGCGGAGGGGTTTGACTGTTCTGTGCATGTGGAGATGGCTAAGGGGGCAGATGGTTTGCTGCAGATCGGTCGGCTGACCGTCTATTACAGTGCGCGGGATGCAGAGCGGCTGCCGGCATTGCAGCAGCTTTTAGCGCAGGAATGCGGTGTGCCGGCGGACAGACAGGAGCTGATCAGGCGATGAAGCAACAGGTAAAGCAATGGTGGCAGCAGGCAAGCGGGCTGCTGCTTCCGGTTTTGCACCGGTACCGTGCGGTGCTGATCGTACTGCTGGCCGGTATTTTGCTACTGGGATCGGGGGGCTGGTTCGGCGGAGCGCAGCCGGAGGAAAACGCGCCGGTGCAGCAGGAGGAAGAATTTGCACTGCAAGCCTTTGAACAAAAGCTGCAGGAACGGCTTGGCGCAATCGAAGGGGCTGGCCGTGTGCAGCTTATGCTTTCACTGGAGCAGACCGGAGAATCCGTTTATGCGGTGGATGCGCGGCAGAACACAAATAGCGACAGCAGCCGCAGCTATGAGAGCAGTCTGGCGGTGGTGTCTGACGGGAGCTACGGCGAAAAGCCGATCACAGTCAAAAATCTGCTGCCAACCTTTCGGGGGGCGGTCATCCTGTGCGAGGGGGCGGATGACGCGCAGGTGCGGCTGGCGGTGACACGGGCGGTGGGTACGGTGTGCGGTCTCGGGGCGGATAAGATTACCGTTCTGAAAATGAAGGCAGAAGCATAAATCAGTAGTAAAGCTGTATAGGAGGGCAAGCATACGATGAAAAAAATCAAAAAACGCGGGGCGGTGTACGGCGTGATCGCATTGCTCCTGTGCGTGGCGGTTTATCTCAACTGGAGCTATGTTGGTGCGCCGGATGAGCTGCCGGCAGCAGAACAGACCGATGCACAAAATGGGGTGGACGGTGCGGCAAACCCAGCGGCAACGGATTATTTTGCCACTTCCCGGCTGAGCCGCGAGCAGGCGCGGGATGAAGCGGTCAGCACCTTGCGCGAAGTATCGGAAAGCGAGCAGGCGGATCAGACGGCGAAGGAAGAGGCGGCGGCGCAGATCTCGGCGCTGGCAGAGGATTCGGTGGCTGAGGCCAATATGGAAAGCATGATCCGTGCCAAAGGGTATGAGGATGCCGTTGTGATGATTGGAGACGGCAGTGTGAATGTGGTTGTGGCGCCGCCGGAGGGCGGTTTGCAGGCGACGGATGTGACGGTCATCAAGGATATCGTGGTGGCGGAAACCGGCGCAGTCCCCGGGCAAATTAAGATTGTGGAAGCGGCGTAACAGACAAAAAACGTATTTATCCTTGGCATTCCGCCGAAACTGTGCTATAATCCGTTTAACTGATAAAGGAGAGTGAGCATCATGGCGGATCATAAGGAATATTGGGAGACCGCAGGCGACCAGGGCTCTATCCGTATTTCGGAGGATGTCGTGGCGTCGATCGCGGCGCTGGCCACATCGGAAACCGACGGCGTCAGCGGGCTGTATTCCAGCCTGACCAATGATATCGTCAGCTTTTTAAGCAAGAAAAACCTGTCCAAGGGTGTGCGGGTCGAAATTGGTGAGGATGATACCGTAAAAATCGAAATCGGATTTCTGGCGCTGTTTGGCCATAACATTTGTGAAGTGGCAAAGCAGGTGCAGCAGAATGTCAAGGCACAGATCGAATCCATGACCGGCCTACGTGTAACAGAGGCAAATATCCATGTCGGCGGTGTAACTTTTGCGCCGGTTGCATCGGGAGATGAACCGGCGGAGCAGCCGGCAGAATAAGCAGCCGAAAAAGGCACAGAGCTGCGCGGCAGCTTTCCGCAATCAATATGTGTCACAATGAATATGCATCAAAACCGAGGAAAATTTTCCTCGGTTTTGATGTTTTTTTATGGAAAAGTACCGCGATGGGAGCATCTGCTGTTTCTTCAGTACTCTAAGCCGTGTTTCAACTTTTCTCTCTTTATTGAAATGCGCTGTGCATCCAATGCATTGGTGTGGGGAGAGCGTCACTAATTTGGTTCAGTACAGTCGAGTTCATTGGGGAATGCACGAAAAATATAAGCGGCATTCATGAGGATGCGCTGCGTTGACATGGAAGTGTGACAGAAGCGATGAAAATAATGTAGATATTTGTCAAAAATGCTAATTGCTTTATGTGTATAAATATGGTATATAGATTGTAGATATTAAGCAAACATACCATAAGATACCACACTTCTGTGTGGAAAGAGTGTCATTTGCTGATAATGATTGTTTGCTTACAAGTATATTCCGCATGTCCGTGCAAAAACAGGCCAAATGCCTGCTTTTGCTGTGCGTAGAATGCAAATCTCTATCTTATTGACAGAAACGCATTCCGACGCAAGCCTATTCCGCAAAGGGGGGAGTTGATCAAAAAACATAATCATGTGAAACTGGAAGAGTGCTATGCACGGAAAAGTGAATGATTCTGTCTTGCAAATTGACAATTTGCAAGATGGCAAGATAGAAAGCATTCAAGTTTCTGATATCTTGCCGATCTCAGGTTTACTGCATCATATGTAAGGTGTAATCTGTCTGAGGGATGAAATGCTCCCTGCTTTAAGCCACAGTTGCGAATAGGTAAACCGGAAGCGGAATATAACGAACGTACTTGCGTCACTGTCATTGTAGTATTAAGATCACTTTATGGGGATTGTGGACTATGCAAATGAGGCTGAAACGATTTGGACGAGAGTCTTTGTCCGGCATTCCCGGATAGAAAAAACGGGGATACATCACATTTAAGGAGAATTGTGCAGAGAAATTGAACAGCTTCCTATCTGCGCTTGATCGAACAGAAAGTAGATATTCTTTCAACATATCAGGCACAGTATGAAGTGTATTGTAGAACAGGGGTGTGTGACGTGAAAAATTGGAAGGTAAAAAATAAACTGAGGATCAGCTTTGCGATTCTGATTGTTTTGATGCTGATTATTTCTGTGATTTCCATTTTGGGGCTGAGGTCGCTTCATCAGGAAAACGGCACCTTGGTAAATAAGACACTTGCGAATACAGAATATGTCTGGGAGATGCGAAGGAATTTGATGTCCGAGCAACGCTATGTGCTGATGGCATTTGCTGAAAAGGATAAGCAGGCCATGCAAGAGTACTCTCAAGCTGCACAGGAAGAGGTTGTTAAAAACTCCGATATTCTGAAACAGTATTTCGCAAATGCTCGTGTGGAGCAGGATAAAATAAATGCCTTAGATACCTGCTTCAATGCACAGACGGAGCATCGCAATAAAATTATCGAATTGCTGGGACGGGGAACGGAAGAAAGTATTGATGAAGCTTACGGGATTTTTGAAGCAGAGCTGAAACCTTTGTTGGAACAGCAAGCGGATTTGCTGGCTGAAATTGGAAATGAGCAAAATGATTTAGCACGACAGCAGGTAGAGAAGGGTGAAAAAACCTACTGGGGTATGCTTACGCTTATTATTGCGCTTATCGTGCTGTCGATTCTCGTCAGTTTTGTTGTCACCGTTGCGCTGATTAAGATGATCACGTATCCGATGCAGCAGATTACCAATGCAGCACATTCTCTTTCTCAAGGTGATTTTGACGCACATATCACATATGAAAGCACCGATGAGATGGGGGCAACGTGTAAGAGCATGCAGGACAGCTTTGCTGCATTGAAGGCAATTATAATGGATATTAGCACGGTGCTGGGCGCTTTGAGCAATGGAGACCTTTCAGTGTCCACAGATGTTGAATATCCGGGTGAGATGCATGAAATCCATTTGTCTATCGAAAAGCTGATTCGGAAGCTGAATATGGCATTTGGAGAGATTAAGCGCGCGGCATATCAGATCAACTCCGGATCGGATCAGGTATCTAACGGTGCGCAGGCGCTTGCACAGGGTGCTACGGAGCAGGCCAGCAGCGTAGAAGAATTAGCGGCTACTATTTCGGATGTTTCGGATCGGGTGCAGACAAACTCTGAAAATGCTCGTAAAGCAAATGCGCTGGCTGCTGATGCAGGAGATGTGGCACAGGACACGTTGCGTGATATGAATAACATGATAGAGGCAATGCAGGAGATCTCCAATACATCAGAAGATATTGGAAAAATTATCAAGGTGATCGATGATATTGCATTCCAAACCAACATTCTTGCTCTTAATGCGGCGGTAGAGGCTGCAAGAGCGGGGTCGGCGGGCAAGGGCTTTGCCGTTGTTGCAGATGAGGTCCGGAATTTGGCGGGCAAGTCGGCTGAGGCGGCAAAGGATACGACGGCACTGATCGATCAATCGATTCGTGCAGTATCGCATGGCTCGGAAATTGCAAATAAAGCAAACGAAGCATTTAAGGAGCTTCGCGAAAAGGTCGATGAGGTTGTTACCACAATTAATATGATATCCGCAGCGTCGGCGGAGCAGGCAACGAATATCCAGCAGATTTCTGAGGGAGTTGATCAAATTTCTGCTGTGGTACAGACGAACTCTGCAACGAGTGAAGAGAGCGCGGCTGCAAGTGAGGAGCTGTCCGGACAGGCGAATGAGCTTGAAAGGCTGATAGAACAGTTCCGGTTGGCGGATTAAGGATAACTGTTATTTTGCCACAGAAGACTTGAGCACGTGAAGAAAAGCCTGTAAAAGCAGATATTCTATGTGAATGATAGGGGCTGAAGGCTCGTCTTGGAGCTTTCAGCCCTTGTTTCATAATATAACAGCACCGATGTTGTTGCCTGCAACTTCAACTATAACCGATGAGGCCCTATCCTTCATCCTTTTTGTTTTTCCCGAATAACAGCTTGCAAATTTGGCCAAAATAAGATAAAATAAGTCGTATTCATAGATAACTGGGAGGAGCGTTCCGCCGTGAGTGTGATGAGCAGAACCAAAGCAAGAGAAATCGCGCTGCACCTGATCTTTGAGATGGGGTTTCAGCAGTTTGAAGAGGAGCATCTGGAAGATCGTCTGGATGCCAGCATTATGGATTCGATCAGCGGCGATATTGCGCTGTACGCAGGCAAGCTGTCCGAACAGCAGACACAGTACATTCGCACGACCGTGAAGGGCGTGGCTGCACATTTGGCTGAGCTGGATCAGACGATCGAAACCTATTCCCGCGGCTGGAAGCTGAGCCGGTTGTCTCGGATGACGGTGGCAGTGCTTCGTCTGGCGATTTTTGAGATGCGCTATGCGGAGGATGTGCCGGTCGGTGTGGCGATTAACGAATCGGTCGAGCTTGCAAAAACATATGACGGGGATGAGGCGGCATCCTTTATCAACGGTGTGCTGGGAGCGGCCGCGCGGGCAGAGTTTCCCAAAAGCAAGGGGGCGCCGACCAAGACGGAGCAAAGCGATGGCTGAATGTTTTTTGGGGATCGACACCTCAAACTACCGCACCTCTGCGGCGATATATGATGCGGAGAGCGGGATGTGGCGCAATGAGGGCGGTCTGCTGACCGTACCGGATGGTGCGATCGGCCTGCGGCAGTCGGATGCGCTGTTTCAGCATACGGTTTGCCTGCACGAAAAGATAGAGGCACTTCCGCAGGGAAAGGTGCGCGCCATTGGTGTTAGCACCCGCCCTCGCGCGGTGGAAGGGTCATATATGCCCTGCTTTTTAGCGGGAGAGAGCGTCGCGCGCAGCGCGGCGCATTTGCTATCTGTGCCGCTTTTTGCGGTGTCGCATCAACAGAACCATATTGCGGCGGCAGCGTTGAGCGCGGGACGGCTTGATCTGCTCGACGGCACGTTCCTTGCATGGCACTTATCGGGTGGTACAAGCGAGCTGCTGCTGGTGCGGATGGGTGTGGACGGATTGCCGGACTGCACCTGCATCGGCGGTACGACCGATCTGGCTGCCGGCCAGTTGATCGACCGCGCCGGGGCGCTGCTCGGCCTGCCATTTCCTGCAGGGGCGGCGCTGGATGCGATGGCGCTGTCCGCAGAACCGGAAAAGGGCTATCGCCCGAAGGTAACGGACTGCAAATTTTCGCTGTCGGGAATGCAGAATCAGGTGGAGACGCGGCATAAAGCCGCATCGGATGTGCAGCTGGCACGTTTTACGTTGGAAACGGTGTCCAATGCCGTTGTCCGGGCAACAGAACAGGCGTGGGAGCGGTATCGCTGTCCGGTGCTGTGTGCAGGCGGCGTGATGGCAAGTGAGATCCTGCGTGCGCGGATGCGGGAAGCGTTTGGGGAAAAGGTGCATTTTGCAGCGCCGGTATTGTCGGGCGATAATGCAGTCGGCGCGGCGGTGCTGGCGGCACGGCTGTATGAAAGGATAAAAGCGTGAGTACCGTATATTCTGTTACGCAGCTCAATAATGAGATCAAGGAACTGTTGGATGCTGTGCCGGGTTATCGGAATCTGCTGGTGCAGGGCGAAATTTCAAATTACAAGGCGCACTCTTCCGGTCATCACTATCTGACCCTGAAGGATGAGGGGGCGTCGATCAATGCGGTGATGTTCCGTTCGGATGCTATGCGTCTGAAATTCCGCATGGAAAACGGTATGAAGGTGATCGTGCGGGCACGGGTCAGCTCGTTTCCACGTACCGGCGCGGTGCAGCTTTATATTTCCGAGGTCATACCGGACGGCGCGGGTGCACTGAATCTTGCGTTTGAACAGCTCAAGCAGAAATTACAGGCGGAAGGATTGTTTGATTCGGCGCGAAAGCAGCCGATTCCCGCCTGTCCGCAGCAGATCGCGTTGGTAACTTCACCGACCGGTGCGGCTGTGCGCGATATGATCCGTATTTTGGGGCGGCGGTGGCCGTTGGCAAAAGTTGTTTTATATCCGGCGCAGGTGCAGGGGCAGGGCGCGGCTGAAAGCATTGCCCACGCACTGACACTGGTAAACGCAGTCGGAGAGGCGGATGTGATCCTGTGCGGCCGCGGCGGCGGATCGATGGAGGATCTATGGGCCTTTAACGAGGAATCGGTCGCCCGCGCGATTGCCGCATCCGGGATCCCGGTGATCTCGGCGGTAGGCCATGAGCCGGATGTCACGATCGCAGATTTTGTGGCTGACCTGCGTGCTCCGACGCCGTCGGGAGCGGCGGAGATGGCGGTGCCCGATCGGGCAGAGCTGTCTGTGTCACTGCGCACGTGGGAGACACGGCTGTATGCGGCAGCACACAAACGGTGCAGCATGCAGCGCGCCCGTCTGACAGCCTTACAGGAGCGGCTGGCGCTGCGCACACCGCTGCATTACATGGAAGAAAAACGGATGGAAGTTGACCGGCTCACAGACCGGCTGCAAAATGCTCTGTCGGTACAGTTGGACAAAGCGGAGCAGCGGCTGGCGGTGCAAAAGCAGCGGCTATATACGGCGGCACAGGGCGGGCTGCATATCCGCCGGCTGCGGTTTGCCCGTATGGTGGCAACGTTGGATGCAATCAGCCCGTTGCGGGTGTTGGGGCGAGGCTACGCGGTTGCTACCAAGGGAGTGCGCGGCCCGGTGATAACAGATGCATCCATGCTTTGCCCGGGGGATCGGGTGCAGCTTCGATTTGCCAAAGGTGCGGCAGAGTGCCGCGTAACGGAAATCAGGGAGGAAGCATAATGGCGGAAAAGACGTTTGAAAGTCAGATGGAACGATTGGAGGAGATCGTTCGTCTGTTGGAGAAAGGCGAGGCCCCACTGGCAGACAGCATGAAGCTGTTTGAAGAGGGGACAAAGCTCTCTGCAGCGTTGGGGAAACTGTTGGATAAGGCGGAGCAGAAGGTATCGGTCATGCAGGAAAGCGCACAGGGCGAACTGGTCGAACAGCCTTTTCACGCAGAGGAGGCAGGAAAATGACGTTTGCCGAGCAATTACAGGCAGATATCGGCAGGATTGAATCGGCGCTGGAACGCAGCCTTTCCCGTGAAACCGGGGAAGGGTACGACCGCATTTTTGAGGCGGTCAAATATTCCGCCATGGCGGGGGGCAAGCGGCTTCGTCCGGTGATCGTACTTGCATTCTGCCGTCTGTGCGGGGGTGATGAGGAAAAAGCACTGCCATTTGCCTGCGCACTGGAGATGATCCATACTTATTCGCTGATTCATGATGATCTGCCGTGTATGGACAATGACGACCTGCGGCGCGGTCGGCCGACCTGTCACCGGGCGTTTGATGAGGCCACCGCTGTGCTGGCGGGGGACGGTTTGCTGACGGCGGCATTTGAAACGGCTGCCGCTGCGGAAGGGCTGTCGGCGCAAACGGTTTTGCAGTGTATCCGTATTCTCGGCCGCGCTGCCGGGATGAACGGGATGATCGGCGGGCAGGTGCTTGATATGGGTGCAGAGCACCGCCGGATCTCGTTGGAGGAGCTGCGGCTGCTGCAGAGCCTGAAAACCGGCTGTCTGCTGCGCGCAGCCTGCGAGCTGGGCTGTGCTGCATCGGAAAAGGCAGATGCGGCAATGGTTGCTGTCGCGCAGATATATGGGGAAAAGCTTGGTCTGGCGTTTCAGATCCGGGATGATATTCTGGATATTGAGGGTGATGCTGCAACGCTCGGCAAGACGATCGGCAAGGATGAGAAGAATGAAAAATCCACCTTTCCATCCTTGTTGGGACTGGAAAAATGCCGTGCGCTCGTGGCAGAGCTGACGGATGCGGCAGTGCAGTCGCTTGCGGGTGCGGCGGATAAAGCTTTTTTGACCGAGCTTGCGTATAGTTTGGTCGGACGCATGAACTAATTTTGAATTTTTATGCAGCTTCCTTGAATATGGAACAAGTTTGTGCTATAATATTTATTAAGTGACGTAGTATCCTAGTCAGCGCATACGATTCCCAGGACGGGCCTAAAAATCCGTAGAAGGGCATATCGATGAAGTCTCTGGTGTTTGCTTCTTACGCCCAGTTTGGGGTGGATGCTGGAGGTTAAGGCTTGCGGGCGCGCTTCAATGGCATGAAGTACCGACCCTCTCGCCGTGGAGACCTGCATACGTGGAGCACCTATAGTATCGATTGATTGATGGATGTTCTACGGTGCAGGATGAAACCTGTATTGCGGTGCGGCGTGACTGTGCGTGTTCTCCCGCCCGCCCTCTTTTGGGGGGCGGGAAAATGGGCGGCGCACACGAGCAAAACGCTG
>OFMK01001345.1_pt1 | contig 18364 bp, 21 predicted proteins | sample 1541781 | NCBI WGS metagenome assembly OFMK01 (sample SAMN04209250, study PRJEB22552) | human gut metagenome | biome: gut; material: feces | host: Homo sapiens | place: USA: Oklahoma
TTCCAGATAGGTGAAATCATTTTGATAATAATGTTTTAAGGCTGCCAGATACAGAAGTTCATTTTTTAAAAAATTATCATTTGTTTTTCCGGTACCGCGGTGGCAGTCGCTGAAAATGACATACTTGGAATCAGAATTCAGCGGTAGGCAAAGTGGATGTTCAAATGCTTTCAAGATGCGTTGATAAGAGTTCATCATTTGCTTCGATGCTTTCTTTGAAATTTTGGATGAGGCTTTTTCCGGAGATGAACCATATGACGAAATGCAGCAGGAAGAAAAAAGTACAAATACAGCATTCTGTCCAGCGTGCATGAAAAAGGTTGTGTTATAAATCTGTAGAATTTGGAGAATTTTTCATTTTCCCACTGTGACAATGCTGAGTGAAACCGATGAAGATGGCGGGGCTGTCTGGTGTGTGGGAGTGAAAAAGAAAAAGAAACCATAAGGCAGTCTATACATATTTCACAAGGATGATAACCACATGCTCTCAGGCTGTTTGTAAAGGTGAAAAGCATTTCTTCTTTTGGGAAAACAATGGAGATATCCATTGTAAGATTTTCTGGTTCGCAGAAACATCCCATTTTAAAACCTGTCAGCCACCAATGGGAACGGCAGATTGAAAAAAGAGGAGTTCCTTTGTGGTTTAATGAGGTGGATACAGGGAGAAGTTCGGAATCGGATACGCCGCAGAAATTAGCTTGCTGATATTGACCGGGTTCTAAGCGTGTTTCTGCTTTATAAATGCCGACTTCTCCGCCAAGATTGATCCCATATTGTCCTTTCCAAAATTCAATCAGCCAGGTATGATTGCCGTAATCAAAATAGATGGGCTCACAATCAAATACCATGTTGAAGCGAGGAGCGCTCTGGTCATAAAGAGAGCGATATCCCAATTTTTTCTGCCATGGGTGTAAAGTGGAGGTTATCATATCCTGGTCGGGAAGATAGCAAAAGCCAAAGGGCTCGACGAGATCGTTGAGCAAATTGAGCTTTTCGCAGTCACTCATACAGCAGATTTTTCTGATGATGAACGTGCGGCGATAAAAATAAATGATAAAGAATAAAATACATACGGCAAAAAGAATGCCGAAGAGTAAATACATAAGAAAGTCTCCATAACCGTTTGTTTTATTATATGAGGAAAATCATAAAAAGCACCAGAGAGGGGAACTTATAGACAGGATAAAAAATTTCCGTATATCAGGTTAGAATTTGATATACGGAAGTTTTTTATTGCATATATTTTGCTTTTAATTGAGCAATTTTTTCTGCATATACATCATTTCGTTTTTGCTGAATCAATATATTTTTGATTGAGTCGGACACATCTTCAAAAACGGAAGTCTGGGCATCATTTTTTTGTTCTACTTGAATCAGATGGTAACCAAATTGGGTTTTTACAGGTCCGACAACATGACCGATTTGAGCGGAAAATGCGGCGTCCTCAAATTCCTTTACCATCTGTCCTTTCCCGAAAGAACCAAGGTCTCCGCCTTTTTCACTGGAAGGGCAGGTGGAATACTCTTTTGCGGCCTCCTCAAAGGATTTCTCACCTGAAGCAATCATTTCGAGAATTTTTTGACATGCATCTTCCTCATCCACAAGGATATGTTTTGCATGAACTGTTTCACCGCTTAGAAATTGATCTTCATTGGCAGTGTAATAAGCTTTTGCTTCTTCCTCAGTCACGGAAATGTCCTTCATAGATTCTCCCACAGCCATTTGAGCAAGAACCTCTCTTTTGGCATGTGCCATGTTCTCCTGAAAAGCATCCGTATTTTCAAGATCCATTTCTTCTCCTAATTTTGCAAACAGATGGATGGTTATGATCTGTTCTAAACACTGCTGACGAAATTGTTCGTTTCCCGCGTATGCCTGCTGTTCTTTTGGCAGAGCATGCAAAAGTGCATCCAGATCTTTTTGAGTGATCTCTTCCCCGGCAACCACTGCCAGTACGTCTTGGTTATCCATAATAATTCTCCTTTATGTATACGATATAACAAAAATCATTATAGCATATATGAAATGAAATTTCTTCCATAAGCATTTTAATTTGGAAGGTCTTCCCCCAGAGACGTCCGCATTTTTACAATTTCCTGAAAGTCATGCAGGGTATCTTCTTTTTTTGAGGGATCGCGGAGAATCGCAGAAGGATGATAAACGGCAGTTAAGGCGCAGCCTTTTCGGTGAATCCATGTCCCGTGCTGTCTGGTGATCCGAAAGTCCGCAGAAAGAATTCGCTGAGCGGCAACACGACCGAGGCAGACAATAATTTTCGGTTTTAAAAGATAGGTTTCATATTGGAGAAACGGAAAACACTGTTCTTTTTCTTCTTCTTTAGGATTGCGATTGCCCGGAGGATGACATTTTAAAATATTGGTCATATAGATTTCTTCACGAGATAATCCACAGGAATTGAGTAGTTCATCAAATAATTTCCCGGCAGGACCAACAAAAGGAATTCCCTGCTGATCTTCTGTGGCTCCCGGCGCTTCTGCAATAAACATAAGATCTGCATGGTGGCTGCCGCGTCCCATGACCGGATGTTGTCTGGTATGACAAAGACCGCATCGGGTACAGTGACGGACATAATGTTCAATTTCTTTCCATGTGTACATAAGCTGACTCCTTTCCTGAGAGTTATTATAACATGAGAAGAGACATAAAAATATCATGACATTTTAAAAAGCAGAGAGAGATGAAGTTTGGATTCGTGGTATGATAGAAATATCAATATATTTGAAGCTATGGAGGATAGAGCGATGAAAATTTTAGTCAGTGCATGTCTGTTGGGAGTGGATTGTAAATACAATCAGGACCATAATGATTGTCCCCGGGTCCATAAATTGATGAAAGAGCATGATCTTATCCCGGTTTGCCCCGAGATTCTTGGAGGTCTTTCGACTCCGAGATGCCCTGCGGAAATCTATGGGGACAGAGTCATAACGAAAAATGGACAGGATGTAACGGCACAATATAAAAAGGGCGCAGAAGAAACGTTAAAATTGGCGAAATTATATAATTGTAAGTATGCTGTGTTAAAAGAGAGAAGCCCGTCTTGCGGATGCGGACTAATCTATGACGGAACATTTACAAAATCTTTAAGGAAGGGGGATGGAGTGACTGCAAAGCTATTAAAAGAACACGGTGTGAAAGTAACAGGAGAAAGCGAGATAAGTCTTTCCTGAGAGAGATTTGTCCCGCTTTGTGGAAAGCACTATGAATTTATAGTGGTTTCAGAGGGTATTGTTTTTCAAATTCAAAAATGGTGATTGGAGGACTATAAAAATATCCTTGTGAATAATCACTTCCCGGCTCCCGAATAAAATCTTCATGCTCGTCAGTTTCAACGCCTTCTACAATGGTGTTGATATGCAGCTGCTTTGGAATATGAAAAATTTGTTTCATGATAATGCGAAATCCATTTTCCTCAAAAAAAGGGATCAACTGATCTGGAAAAATTAAAGTTCCATCTTTCCGTATTCAGCGGACCAATGCTTCCGCACCTGCAATTTTGCCTGTTTTCAAATCAGTTTTCGGCTGTAAAAGCATTTTAAATTCATTGTTTTCCAGAGCATGATGCATATGGGTTTCTATATAGTTTTCCAGCTCTTCATGGACATGACTGTCTTTATTGTAAAAGGCTATTTTACCGGAGATTGAGGTCTTTGCAGTCAGGAGAGCAAAATGAGAAGAAGTAATCAGGTTATGTGCATTGAGGTTTCCGTGTTGTTCAAAATCTTTGCACATGACAATGCCAATGTACACAGAAATTCGATAATTATGATGATGATTAATAAATTCAATATTAATCTTGTCCATAATTCGTTCAAAGCGTTTTTGAACATTTTTTCGATTGGATTTCTGCAGAAAAATATAAAACAGGTCAGCGCTGTCACGACAGAAAAATTCGTCCGAGCTTAACTCCTCATCCAATATTTTTTTGATATGGCACAAAAGCGAGTTGGCAGATTCTTTTTCAGTGTTTTTTGGATAGACGCATCTTCTTCTTTAGAAAAATAATTTTGAGAGAAAATAGTGTGAATCTTCTTTTTCACAACAGCATGGGAAGAACGAATTAAAAATTCTCCGTCAGAATTTAAAAGAATGCCCGTTTTAGTGTATTTTGCGCTTCAATATTTAAGCTTTTGGATCAATGTTGGTTTCAATCCCTTTATTTAAGATTGCAATGGTTCCATTTTGACCTTTTGGAAAATATCCCATAACTTCAAAATCATTTTTCTGATTGGAGTTGTATAAGTTTTGTGTAAAGTGTTTGGAGTCCAAAAGATTATCATTTTCAAAAAACGCACCAACCGTACGCAAAGTTTGAAAAATATGGTCCACCTGTTCCGGAAGACGGTTTTTGTATTTCTGAGTTTCCCGGTGCATCTGTTCAAATGTTACTTTATTTAAAGAGTTTGTTAAGAAAAAAGGATAATAACGGAAATTGCGAAAAGCAAGAGCCCCAGCAAGGATGTAAAAAAGATGCCTTTTCAAAGGCTTCTTTTTATTAAATGTTCACTCATATATTCACCTGAATCTATTGTATAATTTCTTTTCGTTTACCATAAATTCTATTTTGTGTAAATGAAGCTATTGCTCCCAAATCGAAAGTCAATTATACTAAAATTATGGACTAAACGAAAACAGAAGGATGCGTTGCCGGCAAAGAAAGATAGGAGTGATGATGTGGCAGAGATCAAAGAGGTGAAGGCTGTGTATTTCAGTCCGACGGGACATACAAAAAAAGTAGTGGAAGCCATTGCAGAGCAGCTGGCACAGCGGCTTCAAGTCAAAATAGACAGAGTTGATTTCACATTGCCCAAAGGGCGGCAGGAAGTGTATGAATTTGAAAAGCATCAACTGGTTGTATTTGGAGTTCCGGTTTATGCGGGCAGAGTACCGAATAAAATACTTCCGGTCATCCGATCCGTTTTTCATGGAAACGGAGCGTGGGGAGTACCGATTGTTACCTTTGGAAATCGCAGTTTTGATCATGCATTAATGGAACTGCGCAATGAACTGGAACAGTGTAGCATTCATACCATTGCTGCCGGAGCGTTTGCTGCACAGCATGCTTTTTGTGAATCACTGGCGCAGGGACGCCCCGACGATGAGGATATGTCGGATATAATGTTTCTGGCAAACCGGACAGCCGATAAAATGAAAGCAGAGGCGGAGCCGGCCTATCCGGTTCGAGTGAAGGGGATTGAGCCAATTCCGCCGTATTATGTACCACTGAAAACGGACGGAACTCCGGCGGTCTTTTTAAAGGCGAAGCCTAAAACGAAACCGGGATGTACAGACTGTAAAATCTGTGCAAATGGATGTCCGATGGGGTCAATTGATTTGAAAGATCCGAAAACGATTTCGGGAATTTGCATCAAATGTCAGGCGTGTGTAAAAAATTGCCCCGAGCATCTAAAATATTTTGATGATCCGGAGTTTTTATCTCATGTGGAGATGCTGAAAATCAACTATCAAAGAAAAGCAGAAAATGAAGTTTTTATTGTTTGAAATAAGGAAGGAGCTGACCATATGAAGGGTGTAAAATTAGCGGTTAACGGAACTTTAATGAGGGGATTGGAACTGGAAAAAAATCTGCTGGCGGTCAATGCAGTATTTTTGAAAGAGGCAAAAACCCAGAAGAGCTATCGGCTTTGGAGCATCAATGATAAAAATCCGGCAATGATTCGTGTCAGTCCAAAGGAGAAACATGCCGTAAGCGTGCATGTAGAAATCTGGGAAGTTCCATATGAAGGTCTGGCAAAAGTTCTGGAGCAGGAACCGGAAGGATTGTCCATCGGAAAGGTCAAATTAGAAGATGGAGAGGTTGTTCTCGGAGTGATCGGGGAACCGGAGCTGGTTCAGGGCATGAAAGAAATATCAGAGTATGGAGGATGGAGAAATTATATGGCTCAGAAAACAGAGAAAAATGAAACAGGAGGAATACACATTGGTGATAAAAGTCAGTGAAAACGGATTGCCGCAGGATGCATGGAAGATTCGGGAGAGTGTGTTTATCAAAGAGCAGGGATTTCAAAATGAATTGGACGAGTTGGATCATACAGCGGTTCATATTGTGTTATATGATGATCAAGATCATCCGGCGGGAGTGTGCCGGATCTTAAAAGACAGGAAACCGGATACATTGATTCTGGGGAGATTGGCGGTAGTAAAAAACCAAAGAGGAAAGCATCTGGGAGAAAAAGTGGTTCGGGCAGCAGAACAATATGCCGTTTCAAGGGGAGCAAGAACGATGAAACTGCATGCCCAGTGTCGGGCAGCGCAATTTTATGAGAAACTGGGATATTGCGCATACGGAGAAGTTGAGGAGGAAGAGGGCTGTCCTCATATCTGGATGAGAACAGCTCTGTGAGTGGAGCCTAGTCTGATTCAATCTCAAAGGTAAAGCCGGCGTTTGTAATCATCTGAATGGTGTCGTCAATCCCCTGACCCTGAGCAGTCAGATATCCGGAGGCAAAAATGGAGTTTACAACTGTCAGTAATTCTTTTTCCTTTCCTTTAAAATAGATTTCCCGTCCGGCTGCGCATCGAAGGTCTGCCTGTGGAATCATAAGGCGCGCAAGACATACCACTTTCAGGCAGTATTCCGGTGTAAGAGCGGAAGTATCGGCGTGTTCCAGTGCCGTTCCGGCAATTGGCAGCAGGAAGTTGATCGGAACGGCTTCCGGCTGGACGCCTTGCAGGTCAAAGAATAAATCTACAAGATCTTCCTTTGTTTCTCCCATGCCAACAATGCCTCCACTGCAAATTTCATATCCAAGGTTTCTGAGCATACGAATATTTTCAAGTCTTTGTTCGTAGGTATGGGTAGAGCAAATGTTAGGATAGTAAGAGCGGCTGGTATTTAGATTGTGATTGATGCGATCCAGACCGGCTTTTTTTAAAATCAGCGCTTGTTTTTCTGTTAAAAAGCCAATGGAGCAGCAAAGGTGCGTTCCGTCGGTTTTCATTCTCTGAATCTTTTCTGCTAAAATTTCAATCTCTTCATCGGTAAATTTCATACCGCTGAATCCAATACAATGTCTGGATAAATGGGAATTATGTACAAAGGCATGATTGTCGTATAGTTTTTGGTCGTCAATCCAGGAATAAGTTTTAATATCTGCATGAGAATGACAGGATTGCGCACAATAAGAACAGTCCTGAGAACAATTGCCGCTTCTGGCATTGGTTAAAAGGTGAATGCCCACCTGTCTTCCTTTATATTTTCGACGAAGGTTTCCGGCAAATTGGATCAGGGAGTCAAGCTCCTGATCCGGGGTATTTAAAATATCCATAGCATCTTGTCGGGAGAGCAATGGATCTTGATTGGTAGCAGGAATGTAAAAATTCATAGAATCACCTCATTAAAATTCTCAAATAGTATTTATGATTACAAAAAACTTTATCAAAAAAATGTTTGAATGTCAACCTAATAAAAATAATGGTTGACTATAGAGGATTTTAAAAAAATTAGCACTCAAGTATTGACAGTGCTGATAATAAGTGATATATTACAACTAGAACAAGAGGAACAAATAGAACAGAAAAGGAGAGATGACTTATGATGATGCCAAGTATTTTTGGAGAAAGTTTATTAAATGATTGGATGGATTTTTCTTTCCCTGATTTTGACAAAAAATTGTACGGAAAGAATCATGCCAATCTGATGAAAACAGATGTGAAGGAAAAAGACGGAAGCTATGAAGTGTCCATAGACCTTCCCGGCTTTACAAAGGATGAGGTGAAAGCAGAGCTGAAAGACGGATATCTGCTGATCCGTGCGGCAAAAGACATCAGCAGCGATAAAACAGATAAAGATGGAAAATATCTTCGCCGCGAACGTTATACAGGAAATATGAGCCGGAGTTTTTATGTCGGTAAAGGTGTGACAGAACATGATATTCATGGAAAATTTGAAAATGGTATTCTGACACTGGACATTCCGAAGAAAGATGAAACGAAAAAGGCAGAAGAAAAACGTTATGTAACCATTGAGGGATAAAAATCTTTAAGAGGAATGTGCTCGGCACATTCCTTTTGTTTGGAAAATAAGGAATGTAAAGAAGGTGAGAAGATGGCAGCAAAAAAAGATTGTTATGAGATTCTTGGAGTCCGTCGGGATGCTGATGATTTTTCAATAAAAAAGGCATATCGAAGGCTGGCAAAAAAATATCATCCGGATATGAATTCCGGAAATCGGCAGGCAGAACAAAAATTTAAAGAAATAACAGACGCATATCAGATTTTAAGTGATCCGGAGAAAAGGAAACTATACGACCGCTATGGCTATGCTGCCTTTGACGGCACCGGTACAGAATCTGATTTTTATAAAAATCAAAATCAGGGATTTCAGGAGTTTCATTTTACCGGAGAAGATGCCGGGGATATTTTCGGGGACATCTTTGGAGATATTTTTGGAAACCGTGGATTTCACCGGGCGGAAGCTTATGGAAATGGATTTGGGGAATCCTATTTTCGGCAGAGAGGCGCAGACATCACGGCGGATATTACAGTGAGTTTTGATGAGGCAGTTTCCGGTGGTGAGAAATTGCTTCATTTTGAAGATGAAACAGGCAGGACTCAATCGCTGAAAGTCCATATCCCCGCGGGAATTGATACAGGAAAAAGCATACGGCTTCGGGGCAAAGGACATAGAGGAATCGGAGGGGGAGAGCCAGGCGATCTTTTGCTTCGGGTCACCGTTGGAGAGAACCCCGGATTTGAGCGCAGAGGAATGGATGTGTATACAACTGTAAATATTCCATTTACCACAGCCGTATTCGGCGGGGAGGTTCCGATTCAAACTTTGTATGGAAATGTTCTTTGCAAGATTCGGGAAGGGACGCAGTCCGGAACAAAAATCAGGCTTCGAGGCAAAGGAATTGTTTCCATGAACAATCATGGGCAGAAAGGGGACCAGTATGCGACGGTGCAAATCCAGGTGCCGACCAAGCTGGAGCCCAAGGCAGCGAGAAAATTAAAGGAATATGAAACGATTATGAACCAAAACAAAAACGGTAGCGCCGCATAATAAAATTGCAAAAATCTTCCCAGTGATATAAAATAAAATCATTTGGGAGGTTTTTTTTATGATCTGGAATTGTTTTTGCGTAGGTGCGGGCGGCTTTGTAGGAGCTGTTCTTCGATATATTATGAGCTGGATTCATATTTCCGAGCGGACTCAGTTTCCGCTGGTGACCTTTATCATTAATGTCACTGGCGCGTTGGTCATTGGAATTGTCAGCCAAATGGCAGTAAAGTACGGATTGGGAGATTCCAGATGGATCTTATTTCTGAAAACCGGAGTGTGCGGAGGATTTACGACATTTTCTGCATTTGCCCTGGAGAGTTCCAATCTGATAAGTTCGGGGAGGGCTGCGACGGCAGTCTGTTATATGGTATGCAGTGTGACAACGTGTTTAGGTGCGGTATTTGCCGGGCAAATGATGGTTCGGGCATAGTAGAATCGCAGGTTTTGTTGTATGTTGGAAAGGGGAATGGAAAGATGAAGACAGGAAAAAATATTTTAGTTGTAATGCCGGTGGATGAAGGACACAAAAAGACATTGGAAGCCAGCGCTCCGGGAAATACCTTTGTTTACTCATCTTACGAAAAAGTGTCAAAAGACTTGGTTCAGAAAGCCAATATTATTCTGGGAAATGTTGATCCGTTTTTATTATATGAAGCAGAGCGTTTGGAATGGCTGCAGTTGAATTCTGCGGGGGCAGATGCCTATGTCAAGAGAGGCGTCTTGGGAGATCATATTTTATTGACCAACGCCACGGGGGCATATGGTCCGGCAGTAGCGGAACATATGCTGGCAGTGCTGTTTTCGATTCAGAAAAAGCTGCATTTGTATCGGGATAATCAAAACCAGTGCGAGTGGCAGGATGAGGGAGACGTCATGTCATTGCGAGGGGGAACCTTATTAATTGTAGGACTTGGAGATATCGGATTATATTTTGCAAGGCTGATGAAAAATTTTGGATATCGTGTGATTGGAATTAAGAGAAGACCCGGAGAAGTGCCTCAGGATGTGGATGAGATTTATAGTATGGAGAAGCTAGATCAACTGCTCCCGGAGGCAGATGTTGTTCTGTCTGTGCTTCCGGATTCCAAGGGGACTCGCAATATTTTCTGTAAACAAAGATTTGAGGCGATGAAGTCTACTGCTATTTTATTAAACGCGGGAAGAGGAAGTGCTGTGAACACAGAAGATCTCTGCCAGGCTTTGATTTCCGGAGAAATTTATGGAGCGGGACTGGATGTGACCGATCCGGAGCCGTTGCAAAGCCAGCACAAATTATGGAACGTTCAAAATGCGGTAATCACCCCTCATATTTCCGGAGATTTTCATCATCCGGCAACCCTGTACCGCATTGTGGATATTGCAGCAGGCAATTTAAGGCGCTATATGGCAGGGGAAGCTTTGGTAAACGTGGTGGACCGGGCCACTGGATATAAGAAATAAGATTGCGCAGCAAAGCTCCTAATTTTGTAAAGCGGGGATTCGTGCCTTGAGGTAGTTCCATATAAAGTCTGGACAGTTTACTGCAAGCCAGCTTTTCTGAATCTGTACCGGGGAAAGAAAGTCAGAATAAATTCCGTAAACGCCCAACCGCATATATTCTTTTGCATAGTAAGAGTTATTGACGGAGTGGGTGTAGGAATAAATCCCTTCTTTTTTTAAAAGCTCCATTCGGTAATCATTGACGTCGCTCTGAGGACAGGTGACGCCCTGAATGCCATTTGCCTTACAGAATTTGATCATTCGATAAAAGGCCGCATCACGCTGCTGGTAAGTTGTATATATGAAATTTTTAAAGGGATATACGCTTTTTACGGCATAGTACATATCTTGGTTATAGACTTGTACGATGATGCGGTCCAGAAGGTCTTCTTTTCCCACTTTTTTGGCAGTTTGGACTAAAATACGGAAGTCTTCTCTTACGGCATTGGGTTTGGTACTCTTGGAGTCTGTCATTAAATAGAAGTCTGGATATTTTTCCATGAGATTCAACACATCTAAGAAAGAGGTGGGAGTATATTTTCCATAAATTTTTGTATTTTTGAACTCCTGATAAGAAGCAGGGGTTCCTTTTTTTGTGGTGGGATCGGAAAGGTTCCATCCCCAGCGGTGTTTTCCGACAGCAACGTGGTCGGAAGTGAAAAGGATGTCCATCTCAAAAATCCGGTAACCTTTTTCATAAGCAGGGTAAAATCCATCGATGGAATTTAAGTAATCTTTTCCGTCCAGTCCGCCCATCGCGTGGGCAACACTGTGATATGTATACCAGGGTTTTAATTGAGCGGAGCTGCTGTTTTTTTTGGAAGGGGACGCTGTTTGCTTTGATGCGTCAGATTTCTCTTTTTGCGGTGTGGTCTTTTTTTGAGAAGAGTGAAAATACTGGGCTGTGAAAAGTCCGATCCCGCAGAAAATAAACAGTACAGGAAGAAAACGACGAATCCATCGTTTTCTTAAAATTTTTCGGATTTCTTTTGTCTTGATTTTTGTATTTCTTATCATAAAAGTCAACTCCAGACTTAAATAAAATGTAACATTTGTAATAAAAAATTAATATTAAAACATTATAACATAAATTTATGTCGAAAAAAAGAGTGAAATCCAAGACATAAAACGGCTCCAAGGAAAGTCAAGGAAAGAATCATCAGAGCACAGTGTAAGAAAAATTCATCGGGAAGTATCGTGATGATTGGATCTAAGGCTTCATCAAATAGCCAATAATTATTTCGGAACATGATTTTATGAAAGAGAATGAAGGTTTGTTCCCAGTTGAACAGCATAAAAATGCCGCAAATCAAAGGTAAAAGCAAGGTCGTTATGGCGCCGGTTTTAAGAAATTGATAATTGCGGCGCTGAAATTCAAAGATGCCAAGAAGGACAGCCGCGCAAAGAGACAACGGGCAGAGAATCTGAATGACGGTAAAGATTCGTTTGACCTCTGCAAAATGAATCCTGCCTTCCTCAGACATGGGCAAGGTCAGCTTTAGATCATCATGGAAGAAAATAGAATTATACGTAATCAGAGCGTCATAATTATTTCGGATGATTGTTTTGGAAAATCCGGAAGTTTGTTCTATTTTCAAAGCGTTAATATCGTGGTAATATAGAGGTCGGAAGTTTAAAGTTGTAATCACAGCGCCGGTGAGAATGAATACCGCAATCAAAAGTGAAAGAATCATCTTCTTCATTGTTGTATGCCTTTCTTTTGTTGGTTATCAAATCGTTCTGCAAGTATTATATAGGAAACAGACCGGATATGATAGGCGGATTTGCTATTTTTTAATTTAAAATCAGGAAATTGAGTGTGAAACAGCATAAAAACAGGCACCATAACAAATACGGAATCAGTGATATTGTAGATTTTAAGTTTAAAGCGCATAACATGAAGAATAAATAAAAGTTGATCAGATTCAGCATGATGGTCCAGACAAATGCGAAAAATAGAAGCTGATATTCAAATAGAAGGATTGGCCAGAAAAACAGGAAAAAGCAGGACGCCGCATAAAATTTTAAAATATGAGCAGTGTACCTGCCGGATGAAAGGATGACGTAATAAGCAGAGATGCCAAAAAAGATGGAAAATACAAGCATAAAGAAAAAGAGTGAATGAATGTCAGGCATAAAGGAAGGTGTCCGAAACTCAGAAATCATATCATATATATGGGGAGAAAGTATAAAAGAACACAGAGATATTACGGCGGGAAGAACCATGCAGAGCTTAAAAATATGATGATTCGATAAATGTTTCATAGGATCCAACTTCTTTTTTTCTAGTTTATGCAGGAAAGGAATACAATATGAGAAAAGAACTTTGCTGTCCTTTGATTCAGAGGGATGGAGAAACCATAGGATATGGAGGGAATCAGGAATGGTTTTCGGGAAGTTTTCAAAGACTGGCAGGGTGCGGAAGTGTTACGGGGAGTAATATCGCTGCAATCTACGCTAAAACAAAACCGAAAATGAAAGCATTGTATCAATGGGAATTAAATGCAGATAACTATGATGTTTATTTAAAATTAATGGAAACCATGTACGGTTATATGAAACCAGGATTTATGGGATATCCATTGATTGGAAGGTTTGCAAAAGATTTTAAGGCGTATGCGGCGGACCGGGGAATTGTTTTGGAATCAAAAAGTTTATTTTTGCCAAAAGAAAAAAATCAGGCATTGGAATTTATATTTCAGGGAATTTGTAATGGAGATCCTGTTGCCTTTTTGATTTTAAGACATCCTGCAAAAGAACTGCGGGAAGATAATTGGCATTGGGTAACAGTTACGGGATTTGATGAAGAACAAGAGAAGTTAATCTGGTCCAATTGCGGGGAACGGGAAGAAATTGACTGGAATATGTTATTCAATCCCGGTTCAAAATACTATGTAGGAATTGTACGTTTTTATGAAAGGAAAAAAGAGTGCTGATGGATACAAGAGAGTTGGTTTTAAAAAACGGAAACATCGTAGATGTTGTGAATCTATGCATCCGGAAGGCGGACCTTTTGATTCGGAATGGCAAGATTGCAGGAATTGGAAGCTTCTCCGGGAAGAAAGAAGTGGATTGTGCCGGTAAATATTTGACTCCGGGATTTATTGACAGCCATGTACATATTGAGTCCGGCATGGCGGTCCCAATGGAATTTGCCAAAACGGTGATGCCCAAAGGAACAACAACGGTGATTGCAGATCCTCATGAGCTGGTAAATGTTAAGGGAAATGATGCTATGGAATATATTCTTCATGCTGCCGAGGATGTCCCGATGACAATTTATGTAATGATGCCTTCGTCCATACCGGCGACTCCATTTGAAACCAATGGCGCCGATTTTACCGCACAGGATATGAAGCGCTGGAAAGATCATCCGCTGGTCTTGGGACTGGGAGAGGTTATGTGTTATCCGGCGGTTTTGGCCAGAGATCCGGAGATCATGGAGAAATTAGATTTATGCAAAGGAATGGTTATTGACGGACATGCACCGGGACTGACGGGAGAGGATTTGAAAGCCTATGTACAAGCCGGAGTTATGACAGATCATGAATGTACCTCTTATGAAGAGGCGAGAGAAAAATGTCTCGCGGGGATGAAAATTCTGGTGCGGGAGGGAAGTGCTGCAAGAAATGTTGCAAATATTATTCCCGGATTGCTGCGGGAACCGGAATTGATCTCAAACTTTATGTTTTGTACAGATGATAAACATTTGGATACTATTGAAAATGAAGGTCATATTGGGTACAATATAAGGAAGAGCATCCAGCTGGGGATGGATCCGGTACAGGCGATTGCGATGGCAACGTATTACGCATCGGAAACTTATGGTCTGACCAATGTGGGAGCGCTTTGCGAAGGCAGAGACGCGGATGTTGTGGTACTGGATTCTCTGGAAGAAATTCAAATTCATTCCGTGTATAAACAGGGAAAGCTTGTGGATGAGACTTTGTTTTCGGGGAAGCCAAGAGCTGTCAGGGAGTCAATGCTTCATACGGTGATTTTAAAGGACGTTGCAAAAGAAAAAATTCAAGTGAAAGCACAGGGAGAGATTCCGGCGATCGGTATGATTCCGGGACAGATTGTGACAGAATTTTTACGGGAAGAGGTCCCGCAGGAAGCCGGATGGTTTCAGCCGGATCATGAATATTCTAAGTTGTGTGTCTTTGAGCGGCACAGAGGAACCGGAAACGCAGCGGCGGCGCCTTTAAAAGGATATGGGATTACAAATGGTGCGATTGCAACATCGGTAGCACACGACTCTCATAATATCATTGCAGCCGGTGATAACGATGATGATATTCTGACTGCGGTAAAAGCAATTGAGGATATTCAGGGAGGATATGCGATAGTATCTGAAGGAAACCTTGTGGATGCGCTTCCGCTTCCGATTGCGGGGCTGTTGAGTCAGGAACCTGCCCGAAAGATTCAGGAACGAATTGACAGAATGTTAGAGAAAGCCTGGGAAATGGGGGTTTCCAAGGGTGTTGATCCGTTTATTACCTTGTCTTTTATGGCATTGCCGGTGATTCCGTCATTGCGTCTGACGGATCTTGGGCTTGTGGATGTGGATGCATTTCAACTGTTGTTGTAAAAATTATGTAAGGAAAGAAGAAGGGTATTATGTCTAGAGGAAGAAGAAGAAAATGGAATACAAAAAGAATCTCCGTGATTCTTGGAGTGGTTGTGGTGATAATTTTGGGAACGGTAATCTTTTCAAAGGTCAGCCGTACCAGCTACCAGAAGGTGAATCGCTCGATGGGCGAGTATATGGTAAAGGCCAATGAGGAGATTCTGGCCAAAGATACTGGAAAACAGTTGAAAAATGCGCTGTATGTTCCAAGAAAAATTGATAAAAGTAAAAAATTAATAGCGTTTACTTTTGATGATGGTCCGAAGCGCGGAAATACAGAGCGGGTGATCAATGCGCTGGAACGAAATGACGCACGGGCAACATTTTTTATGTTGGGACAGAATGCAAAATTATATCCGGAGTCAGTAAAGAAAGTGTTAGAATCTGGAAATGAAGTGTCCGGGCATTCTTACAACCATCCCCAGCTGACGAAAATCGGGGCTGCCGGAGTAAGGAAGCAGATGAAAATGATGAATCAGGCGCTCAAGGCTGCCTGCGGAAGCAAAGCGGTCAGTGTCCGCCCGCCGTATGGAGCCATTGATCAGACGGTTAAGAACAATGTGGACGGACCGTTGATTCTTTGGAATATTGACACGCTGGACTGGAAAACCAGAAATACAAACGCCACAGTTCAAGCGATTTTGAAAAATGCGAAAGATGGTGATATTGTATTGATGCACGACATTCATCTTCAGACAGTAGAGGCGGTAGAGAAAGTTCTTCCAAAGCTGAAAGAAAGGGGATTTGAGGTCTGCACAGTTTCTGAATTATTGGAAGCAAAGGGAGTGAAAGCTAGCAAAGGAAATGTTGTGATTAGTGCAAATCAGATTCGGTAATACATAAAAAGTCTTCACAAGGGATTCCCCTGTGAAGGCTTTTCTTTGTGATAGCAATGAGCCAAAGTCCGGGCTTGCCTGAGACCTTGGCGACCGCCTACAATCCTTCAAACTGCATGTTATAGTATTTTGCATAAATACCGCCTTTTTGAAGCAGCTGGGTATGAGTTCCTCGTTCTTGTATGGTATGATTGTCAATAACAAGGATTTCATCGGCATGTTGGATGGTCGAGAGCCGATGTGCGATTGTAATGGTTGTTCTGTTTTTGGACAAGGCCTCCAGACTTTTTTGAATATGACGTTCACTTTCATTATCCAGTGCGCTGGTCGCTTCATCGAGAATCAGAATCGGCGGATTTTTAAGAAAAACTCGGGCAATGGATATTCTTTGTTTTTGTCCGCCGGATAATCGGGTTCCGCGTTCCCCGACAAAAGTATCATAACCATCGGGAAGTTCCATGATAAATTCATGGATGTTTGCGTTCTTTGCAGCGGATACAATTTCTTCCATGGAGGCGTCAGGCTTTCCGTAGGCAATATTTTCTTTGACAGTACCGCCGAACAGATAAACATCCTGCTGAACAATACCAATAGAATTTCGCAGACTTTCCAGAGTGATATCCTGTATCTTTTGTCCTCCAATTGTAATCTGACCTTTCGCAGGATTATAAAATCTTGGAAGAAGAGAGCAGATGGTTGTTTTTCCGCCTCCGGATGGTCCCACAAGAGCAACGGATTTTCCTGACGGAATATCAAAGTCAATATGGTTTAAAACAATTTCATGATCCTCGTAGCAAAAGGATACGTCATGATAATGAATTGTTCCGTTCGGGCATTGAATCGGCACGGCATTTGGGGAATCGGTAATGTCCGGTTCGATTTCCATAACGGTCTGAAAGCGGCGGAATCCGGACAGTCCTTTTTGAATCATTTCAGTTAACTCTACAAGAATTTGAATCGGGCTGATGAAAATTCCGATATACAATGCATACATTGCAAGATCACCGGCTGTCATTTCTCCGGAAGCAATAAAATAGCCTCCGGCAATTAAGGTAATCAGATACATCATCCCTTGAAAAAAGGTATTGCCGCCCTGAAATGTTCCCATTGCATGGTAGTTCTCTCGTTTGGAGGCTAAAAAGGCTTCATTGCCATTGTGAAATTTCTCGCGCTCAATGTTTTCGTTGGCAAAAGACTGAACGATGCGAATTCCGGCCAGAGAGTCTTGAAGCGACGCATTGACGTCTCCGATTTTACGGCGGTTATCCAGAAAGGTTGCCTGCATTCTGCGGTTCTGGGATGCGGAAAAAAAGATCATAAAAAAAACTACAGTCAAGAGAATCAGCGCCAGTTTCCACTGTATCATAAATAGGAAAAGAAAGGAGCCGATAATTTTTACAAGAGAAATAAAAAGATTTTCCGGTCCGTGATGAGCGAATTCAGAGATATCAAATAAATCTGAAACCAGACGGCTCATCATCTGACCGGTATTATTTTGATCGTAATAGGAAAAAGAAAGTTTTTCATAGTGATCAAAGAGCTGTCGGCGCATATCCCGCTCCATTTGGGCGCCCATAATATGGCCCTGACAGCTGACGTAATATTTGCACAGCGCCTGCAGGATGTAGCAGAGCAAAAGCGTCATGCCGATGAGCGGAAGCTTCTGTAAAATCACGGAGCTATCCTCCAGAAATAAAGTATTTGTGAGTGTTCGCAGAATTTGAGGAAATGCCAGGTCAATGATGCTGATAAAAGCAGCACATGCCAAATCCAAAAAAAATACGTTTTTGTATGGTTTATAATATTGTATAAAGTTTTGAAAGGTACGCATCGTTTGGTCTCCTGTTTTCAATCGTTTTCGTAAGAGTTAAAAAAATCTTTCCGTCCAGCCGGAATAGCCGGATACGGAAAGATTTTTCTGCTGAATTTGTTTTACATACTTTGATGGAAGGTTCTGCTGATCACTTCTTCCTGCTGCTCTCTGGACAGACGATGGAAGTTCACAGCATATCCGGAAACGCGAATGGTAAGCGTCGGATATTTCTGTGGATGCTCCATTGCGTCTATGAGTGTCTCTCTGTGGAGAACATTGACATTTAAGTGATGTGCCCCCTGAACAAAGTATCCATCTAAAATAGAAGTTAAGTTGTCTTCCTGCTGTGCGGAATCCTTTCCAAGAGCATCCGGCACAATGGAGAATGTATTGGATACACCGTCCTGGCATACATCGCGATAAGGAATCTTAGCAACAGAGTTTAAAGAAGCCAGAGCACCGTTAACATCCCTGCCGTGCATTGGATTAGCGCCCGGAGCTAAAGGTTCTCCGAGTTTTCTTCCGTCTGGTGTAGATCCGGTTTTCTTTCCGTACATGACATT
>OFMK01001351.1_pt1 | contig 18300 bp, 19 predicted proteins | sample 1541781 | NCBI WGS metagenome assembly OFMK01 (sample SAMN04209250, study PRJEB22552) | human gut metagenome | biome: gut; material: feces | host: Homo sapiens | place: USA: Oklahoma
AGTATTATGGTACATCTGTTTATAAATCGTGTCCACTTATTTAATATAGATCCATTTGAGTTGCAGTGAGGAGGATGAACATGAATTTCAGACAAGCACTTGCATTTATGAAAACAGGTGGGAAGGTAAAACGTCCCCATTGGAGCGGATACTGGGCGTTTGAAAACGGTACAATCATGATGCACACAAAAGAAGGTGAAGTGCTGGACCTGTTCGATACAAAAATGAAGGAATATACACTGGATAACATGGCAGCAGTGGATTTCACGCCGGCAGTGGATACGAATACACCAATTTTGGGCGGTGTGGCAAGAATGAGTTTCGGGCATGCGCTGCACATGCTGAAAAAGGGTATTCCGATGACAAGACCCGGCTGGAACGGAAAAGGGCTGTATGTCGTGATGCAGAAGGGATATCCAGAGGGTATTTCATGTAATAAGCAGACAGCGGAAGCATGGGGGATGGAAGAAGGAGATCTGTTCAGATGCGAACCGTATTTGCAGATCAATACTGTGGGCGGTTCCCATGCCATGTGGGTACCTTCCATCACAGATATTTTTGCAGAAGATTGGACGGTGAAAAAATGAAAGAAGTGAATATTCAGAATCTTTTGACAGTGAAAAGCATTGTGACACTGGTTTTGACATTGGTATTTGCGTACCTGTCTATTACAGGGCATATCAGTGGGGAACAGTTCCTGACCATTTTCAGCGTTGTGATCGCTTTCTATTTTGGTACCCAGTACCAGAAGGGAAAGGAGGAGGACAATGGTACCGATTAAAGTCAATCTGGCAAACCCTGCAAATTATGGGGGTAAAAGAAGCAAGATCGAGTACATTGTGATGCACTATACGGCAAACGATGGGGACAGCGACGAAGGGAACGGGAATTACTTCCATAACAACATTGTGAACGCATCCGCCCATTATTTTGTCGACGGTGACAGTATTACCCAAAGTGTACCTGACAATTATGTCGCATGGAGTGTAGGCGGGAAAAAATATCCAAACTGCGGGCAGACAGGCGGCGGGAAGTTCTATGGGAAGTGTACCAACAGCAATTCCATTTCTGTGGAGCTGTGTGACGAAGTGAGAAACGGCAGATACGATTTTACGGAAAAGACACTGGAAAATGCAGCATCACTGGTTCGGTTGCTCATGAAAAAATATGGTGTGCCTGTGGAACGGGTCATCCGGCATTTTGATGTGACCGGGAAAAATTGCCCGGCGCCTATGGTGGATAATGTGCAGATGTGGAACGATTTCAAAGAAAGGCTGGTGGAAGAAGTGACAAAGTATTATGAAAACATCAATGAAGTGCCTACATGGGCAAAGCCTATGGTACAGGAGCAGATCAATAATGGATGTTATGCAGACAAAAATGCACTGCATCTGAGTGATGATATGCTGCGGACAATGGCGATTATGCAGAGAAATAAATAAAAAAACACACCTATTTTTTGCGGCGTGTTGCATGGCGTGTTGCATGGCGTGTTGCATATGTGATTGTTTTTGTTCAGAAACGATATGAAAATCTCAAAAATGACGACCGTAAAACATGTTACAAATGGCGGAATATCAACGAAAAGTTGAAGTTATGGGATTTGCAAGTTTATAAGTGTGATTGAATGTAAGAGGGTTCGAATCCCACCGCTTCCGCTCTGGAAACCTTGAGAAATCAAGGTTTCTTTTTTTATTTCGGTACGTCCCTATGCGTTTTTTCAATCTTTTTTACTCTGCAATGCATTACCGATAGCGGCGGCGGACTGCTGTTTTGCGTGATAGTCGATATGAGAATAGATGTCTGCCGTAGTGGAGAAGTTAGAATGTCCCAGCCATTCCTGAATGGATTTCATGGGGATGCCTTCTGCTACCAGCATACTGGCACAACTGTGACGCAGTTCTTTGAATGTAAGTTTTTTTAAGCCGTATTTTTTTAATAACCAGCCGAAGTGGTCACTGACGAAATTAGGGCGGAACAGCTTGCCCATTTCGTCTACACAAACATAATCCATATATTCTTTGCAGTAACTGTTTCCAAACAATTTCTGATTTCGTTCCAGCTTTGCTTTGTGTTCCAACAGCTTTTCTTCCACAACGGGAATCAGGGGCAGGGTACGATAACTGGATTTTGTTTTCAGTTTGTCCTCTGTGTAAACAATGGTTTTTCCGTTTTCTGTCAGCTCTGTGACCTTGTGATTGACGGTGATGGTCTTGTTTTCAAAATCAATGGCACTCCAACGCATTCCTAAAGTTTCGCTTCTGCGAAACCCATAGTAGGCACTTAAAACGATGAGGATGTAAATGGGATCGTCTTTGGCGATATCCAGCAAAGTCAAAATTTCCTCCTTGGTATAAAAACTGGAAATATGTTTGTTCTTCTTGGGACGCTTTACCTGATCCGCAGGATTGCTGAGTATGTAATCGTTTTTCACAGCATAGGCAAGTGCCTGATGAAGAACTGCGTGATAATGGATGACTGTATTGGTGGTGTAGCCCTATTCCAAAATTTCGTCATAGAGCATTTTGATGTGCTTCGGTTCTACTTCCGTCAAAAGCAGATTCAATTTTTCAAAATGAGGTCGGATACGAGCGGAGACCATATTGCCATAACTTTTGTAGGTGGTTCGCTCCACTAAAGGCTTTACGATTTTCAGCCATTCATCCATGTAATCCGTCATCAAAAGCCGACTGCCGTCCATATTTTCCATGGATTCTTTCGTTTCGTATGTCCGTTTCAGGTTCTCCAGGAATTCCAAAGCACGACGTTTGTTTCCTTTCACTGGCAAGCCTGTGCTGACAGATTTCTGTTTTCTTCTGCCGTCCACATAATAGCTGACGATGGCGTAATAGATACCTTTTCTTTCGTAAATACTTCCTGTTACCATAAAATCGCTCCTTTCTTTAGAAATCATCCGTCTCAGATGTTTGGGTATGTTACCATGGTCGGATGACTTTTGCCACTCTTTTTCGGATTTTCTTTTCCATAAAATCCGTTGTGGCTGTTTATTTTTCTGATTCATATAAAAAACGAATGACATTAATCTTGGGAATCAAATAGACTCGTCCAATTTTCACCGATTCGATGCGACCGCTTTTCAAAAGAGAATAAGCAGTTGTCCTGCCAATACCGCCTAACATCTCACGTAATTCGTCAACATGAACCACATCTGGATAAGAGTGGAACATACGAAAATAGTCATTTTTTGCTGAACCTTGCGTCATGATCTATCCCTCACTTTCATTGTCGTGTAGTACCATTTAGTTATAGAAATGTAATAGGAGAAACGTATAAAACTATTACTTATATCATAAAGACGTTAAAAACACAAAAAACGGTATCACAAATCGGAAATATTTTTGCGGGAGGTGTTGATTATTGATACGTATCGTGATTTAATGGAGCAAGAAAGACTGACAGAACAGGAAAAAGTGGTGATAGAACAATGGAAACCTGTGCTGGATGAATTGGATCGGGCGGAGAACTGCAACAACAGAAGGCACAAAGAAAAACGGGATATGCTGGACATGACTCTCTGTGAGTGCCAGAATGAAAAGGAAGAATATCTTTCTTCTGAAATCAAATTGAAGTTATCCGATACAGATGAGAATTGGCTGGAATGGATTTTCTCCAGAAGTTCCGCAGACCTGTACCAGCTGACTGGGAATATTGAGCTGGCAAAATCATTGCAAACGCTAACGGCAATGCAGAGAAAAGTTGTTTTTTTGTTTTATATCCATGGGTTTTCCGTGAAAGATATTGCCGCACTGTTGGGGAGCAGCGAGCGGAATATCCGAAAACTAAGGGAACGTGCAAGGGAACATATGAAAATATCGTGCTAGAAAGGCGGCAGAAGCCATGAAAAAAATAAAAGAAATCTATGAGAACCGAATCTCCACATGGGCGAAATATTCCGGTTATCGTATCATCAAACGCCAAGGACAGGACTATATTGCCCCGGAAGAAAACGCAGTGCTGATGTGGTACGACCCTGTGGAAAAGGAAGAAACGCTGATTGCGGATGTGCTGAATATGGGAAAAAGCATTGCGGATGCAAAGAATGGAAAGGGAATGACTGGGACGGCTTTGGATTTTGTTTCCAAGTATGGTTTGCTGGGCTGGATGCCGTCTTTGCCGGTGAATCCATATTTTTATTTGGAGTCTAAAGTTTTGCTGCCAGAAAATGAATACTTTTTATTTTCCAGCACTACCAAAGATACAGAAAAATATTTGGAGCAGTTTCAAGTGGAACTAAATGGAGAAAAACTTTTGGGAGCTGGGCAAGAGCAAGGGCGTTCTCCCATATATGATTTAGTATTTTCCAAAAATTATTGTGAGCCAGTGGATTGGATTATCCCTTTTCTGCAGGAGATGTTTGAACACTTCCGTACCAAAGAAATACTGGAAGACCCCAGCTATGAGCCTTGGGAAAAAATGATTCTGCGAAAAAGGATAGAGAGTTTTTATCATCCAGGTGTCCCTTATGTGTTGCGGTATGACCCTGTGCCGAGTGCCTGCTGGGTGTTTGATAGCCTGAAAATGGTAGTAGAAACTGCTTGTGTCGTGGCATTGGGACAGGAGGAAAATCCCGTTGCGTCCTGTAAACATTGCGGAAAATATTTCTATCGGGAGGATGTTCGGAGCGCTTACTGCTCTCATCGGTGTAGGAATCAGTATCATGTTTATCAGAGCAGGAAACGAAAAAGACTGGAAGAAAATGATTAAGACGTAAAAAAGCGGCTGGAAAAGCAATTTCCTCTTAAGAAAACAATGGTTTTTCTTTTTTTCGATTTCTTAAGAGGAATTGCGACGGCTGTCTTCAGAAGAAAACATACCAAAATATAATCTCAATAAGAAAGCTGAAATCCTTTATTATAATAAGGATTTTGGCTTTCTTTGTTTTCTTCTGAAGATGCCCCTAGCCGCTTTTTTTCATGGGTGAAAACGATTCAAGAATAATCGAAAGACCTCCTGATCCGTTTCCAAATCTCTGGTTAGGAATCGTTTGACTAGTTCTGAGGTGATGGTTTGGGAGAAAAGTTGGAGCGGAGAATAGGGGAGAAATCGACGAAGCAGGATATTTTGAAAGGCGTCTATCTTTTCTTTGCCGATGTACTCTCTGATTTTGTTCTCTGTCTGCTGGAGTTCTATGGTGTCCACAGCAGAGAATAGGGGATTCTTTTCCGCTAGAAAATCCAAAAGGGACTGCTCAAATATAAAATCTGCTGTGGATATCAGGAAAAGATTTTGTTTCGTGGATGCCTCCTGACAAGAGAATTGCTCCAGGATGGCAGAAATTTTGGGTGATGCTTCTCCGTTGGTATCAGAGAATAGACGATGCATTTCTCCCATGGCAACTTGCGCTTCGTCCTGCAAAACAATGAAATCCATCTGGGATACTATCTGGAAAAACAAAGATAAATAGTGATCCAATAAGTAAGATTTCATGCCAAGAGCAGAACGCAGCTCCTGCGAAGAACGGAATATTTCCCGAAAAGTAGGTGGAGACTGATCAGAAAGAGAAAGAAACGATTGCAGTATGTCCATAACATGACCTCCGTTTGTTTGAAGTCGGCAGAGCCGCTTGTGGTATATAAACTCTTGTGGAGAGGGATGTCAAGAGGGGTTGGACATTTCCTCGCTTTTCGAGAGATGGGTAAAGATAGAATATGGGCGACGCTATTAACAGTAAAGGATGCCCTGTGTGCCCTTGTACGCCCTTGTGTGGCGTTTTCTTTCTAAGGTGAAGAATACACCCCATGTTGGTAGAAAACGGCGGAAAAACGAATTTCAATGCATCGCAAAATGTGATATATTTTGAGCAATTTTAAGTGCGAAAAATGATTGCAGGTTAAAGACCGGCATCAAGCCGGTCAAAAAAGCCCTCAAATCCCCACAGTGTGGGGATTTTTTGCAGGTGCTGGTATTGCGCCGCAGACGTCGGTTCGTGCGTCACAGGAAGAAAAAAGCGGGAGTTTGCTTAGAAAACATGGGATTTTCCGCAGACGTCGGTGCTGGCATTAAGGAGTTTTTTTGGAGGATAAAAATATGATGGGATGTGAATATTGTGCTGGCAGAAATTGTATTTTTTTGCGAACTGTGGCATAATGCTTGTATAGGGTAATTTCAATCAAACTAGCACAGTAGAGAGAAAAACAGAAGGGCATGGGATGATTAATGAATCAAGAGATTTACAATGAAAATGAACAGGCGTTAAAAGAATTCCTTCTGGATATTTCTTGTCTGGATCAGCTTGCGGAATGGTCTGATTCTTTTAATCTGTTTGATGTATTAAAAATTACCAGAGTGGAAATTAGACACAGCAATATGTTGGCTTGGCTTTTAGACCCCAATGAAAATCATGGATTAGAAAAGAATATAATGGAGGAATTTATCCGTTTTGCCATTGTTTCTGGTGGATGCGAGTTGTCCGTATTTGATTTGCTGAAAATTACATATGAGGATTTTTGCGTATACAGAGAGTGGAATCACTTAGATATCCTAGCAGTGTCAAAACAATCAAAAATCGTGCTATGCATCGAGAATAAAATTGATTCTGGGGAAGGCTATCGTCAACTGGAAAGATATCGGAAATGGATTTATGATGCTTACCCCGAGTATCAGAAAGTGCTTATTTATCTTTCACCGGATGGGAGAGAAGGAAATGATTCCTTATATTGGTGTTCCATGAGCTACCAGAATGTTTTGGAAATCATTGAAAAATGTTATGAGAAATCGAATTTAAGTCCAGAGGTTTCTGTTTTGATTTCTAATTATCTGGATGTCATTAGGAGGGATATTGTGGGTGATGAAAAGCTTGCAAAAATATGTGAAGAAATTTACGCAAAACATAAAAAAGCGTTGGATTTGATTTTTGAATATAAACCTGACCGTGCTATGGATGTTGCTCATATATTCCATAAATGGTTGAGAGGAATGACTGATAAAGGTGAACTGATTGCAGATCTTGAAACAAGCAACAAGACGTTTATTCGATTCAAAACAAAAACGATATCAGAAATACTGCCGGATGCAGAAAATGTTTTGAGCGGATGGAATACAAAGAATTTTTATTTCTATGAGATAGTGAATCATGGTGGATATGATTATAAGATACAGTTTGCAGTAAGCTCAAAAAATATCCCAGATGATTTACGAAAAATATGTGATCGGATTAATGAGATTTTTCCAGCGAAAATGAAAAAAGAAAACTGGCAGTGGAGAAATCATTTCCATACAAGCAAGAGGAAAATTGACGAAAGCATAGATGAAGAAGAATTGATGAAGAATCTGGACGCTGACTGGCTGAAGATAAAGGAATTTGAAAAAAGACTGAAGAAGGAGTTAGGTTTACAGCCTTAAAAAGTTTTGAGGAGGGTATACGGTGAAGGTTAAGAAATATCATAAATTAGTGCGGGATCGTATCCCAGAGATTATAGAGAGCGACGGTAAGCAGTGCGTATGCGAAGTGCTTTCTTCAAAGGAATATCTTGCACTGCTGGATGAAAAACTTCAGGAAGAACTGAACGAGTATGAAGAAAGCAAGTCTCTTGAAGAACTGGCAGATCTTCTGGAAGTGATGTATGCCGTCGTGAAAGCAAGGGGCTGGAGTGTAGAAGAACTGGAGCAGGTTAGAAAAGAAAAAGCCAAACAGAGAGGCGGATTTGAAAAAAGGATTCTGCTGAAGGAAGTGCAGTCAAAAGACTGATTTGGAATGGGGGATGAAGATGACGAACTATCAATCTGTATCTGGCAGCAGTGCAGAAAATTTGTTTATAGAACTATTCAGTGATACATTTGGCGTGGAAAAGGCAGGGTATCTTTATTCCCAATATCATTTTTATGACATTTATCAAAATAGTCGATATGCAGATTTTCTTTTGGAAAACGGCGGAAAGAAAATTGCTATCGAAATCGATGACGAAGCATCTCACAATCCAAGTCTGGTATCTAGAAATAAATTTTATGATGATCTCTTGAAACAAAACAGCATGGTATATCTTGGTTGGGATGTGTATCGTTGGGCAGTGCATCAATTACAGCAGCAACCAGAGCTAGTAAAAGATGAGCTGCGTATTTTTCTTGGACAGCATCCGCATTTTCGAGAAATCGAAGATTATCTGCCAACACAAAAAGGGAAAGCATTGGATGGTTCGAATCTTGAGTTGAAAGATCACCAGCAAAAAGCTTTGGATGCCCTGGAAGAAATGCGGAAAGCCCATGAAAGAATTGGACTTTTGCACCATGCAACGGGGACAGGTAAAACCGTAACAGCAGTTTCAGATGCAAAACGTATGGGAAAGAAAACCCTGTTTTTGGCACATACCATTGAACTGGTGGAACAGGCGGCAAAAACATTTCGAGAACTTTGGTCTGATGTAACAACAGGGGTATTTGCCGATAATCAAAAAGACAGAGACACTTTTGTAATCTGCGGAAGTATCCAGAGCATTGCTTTGCACTTAGATGAATTCAAAGAAGATGAATTCAGTTATTTGATCATTGACGAGGCGCATCATGCGGCAGCGGATACTTATCAGAAAGTACTTTCTTATTTCAAACCTGATTTTACATTGGGATTGACTGCAACACCGGAGCGGACAGATGAAGCAGATATTTTAGATATTTTCAAACATACGGTACATCGACTGGATATCCAGACTGCGGTAGAAATTGGAGAATTGGTTCCGGTGCGGTACATTCGGATACATACGAATATTGATTTGTCAAAGGTTCGTTTTCATAGTGTGCAGTATCATATTCGGGATCTGGAGAGCAAAATTTTTGTGCCTGAGCGAAATCAGCTGATCGTAGATACATGGCTTCAGTATGTTAAAGATAAACGGACGGTTATTTTCTGTGCTTCTGTAAAACACGCAGAAGAAATTGCAGATAGATTGTATCAAGCTGGGGTTGCGGCAGAAGCTGTATCAGGTGGCATGAAAGCAAGTCTTAGGCAGGAGGTAATGGAGCGATTTCAAAAGGGTGAAGTGAAAGTACTTTGTGCTTGCGATTTGTTGAATGAAGGATGGGACTGCCCGGAAACAGAAGTGTTGTTTATGGCAAGACCGACGATGTCAAAGGTGTTGTATACCCAACAGTTGGGACGTGGTATGCGTTTGGCTGAAGGAAAAGAAAGCTTGATGGTTTTTGACTTTGTGGATAATGCAGGTCAGTTCAATACGCCATATTCTATGCATCGGATGTTTCGGTTAAAGGAGTATCGCCCAGGTGCATTGGTTCTGGGAAGTGAGAAACAGAAGCGTGCAGAACAAGGGTTGTATGAAAAAGGGGAACGACCGGACGCCATTATTGATTGGCCGGTGGATGCTTTGGATTATGAAGTGGTGGATATTTTCAACTGGCAAGAAGAAGCAGCCGGTATGATTTCACAAATGGAATTTGTCCGTCGGGTGAATGTGCAGACAGAAACCATTGAGCGATATGTGAGGGAAGGAAAGATGATTCCTGATCTTGTGGTACCAATGAGTGAGCATCGTGTATTCAAATATTTCAAAGAGGAGACTTTGAAACAGTACGCAGAACAGTTTGGGTGGACATTGATTGACGAATCTAACCGAAAACAACTTTTTATGGACATGGTGCGCCAGATGGATATGAGCTATTCCTATAAACCGGTGTTGCTCTTGGGAGTTTTACAACATGCAGACTTCAAAGGGCGTGTAAAGTTGGAGGACTTGGTAGCTTTTTTCAAAAGCTATTATGCAGAACGGAAGAAAAAGGGGCTGGTGGTGGAAAAGACAAACAGCATTTATGCCAAAGAGGGAACAACTGATCGTCAGATAGAAAGGAATATTTTATCAAATCCATTCAAGCGCTTTGAGGATATGCAGATGATGTACCATACAAAAACACTGGGTGTGATTCAGGTGGATGAGAGTGTGTGGAGAAAACTGACAGATGAAGAAAAAATGGAGATTAAGAAGATTTGTTTAGAGAAGTTGGATGGGTATTATATGAGGTTTTCCTCTACCACGTAATTAAGATAAATGCTGTTAAAATAAAAAGAGGGTAGGAAGTTTCTGTGGGTGATTAATAATAATTCTAAAGTAGATAAGTATAGATTAAAATATCTCTGAATATTAAATGTTTTCTTAGCTAATTCTGATTCGATATTTGTATAAGAAACAAAATCATTAACATGATGGCAGTTTTAATTTGTGCAATAAAAATGGAGAAAAGGATTATGTATAAAGCTCATATCAATGAACAAACACAAGAAATCCAAACAGTAAAAGAACATAGTGTAAATACAGCGATTCTTTGTAGAAAATTTGCGGTGGTGCCATTGAAAGAAATTGCTTATGTGACTGGACTTTTGCATGATGTTGGGAAATACCAAAAAACATTTCAGAAAAGAATCAATGGTAGGAATATTCATGTTGAACATTCTACCTGTGGCGCAGTGGCAGTGAAACAAAATTTTGAAGGGGCAATGAGTGTTTTGATGCAATACTGCATTGCGGGGCATCATTCAGGAATTCCTAATGGAGGTTTTTCAACAGATTCTTCAGATCAATCAACTTTAAGTGGACGCTTGAAGCGATTTTTTGATGATTTTAGTGAATACGAAAGAGAATTGCAGCTTCCAGAGATAGACGTTAATGCATTCTTAACATTTATGACAACAGATATTCCTAATAAAAATTTGTTGGTTGATAAATTTGCATTTATGACCAGATATTGTTTTTCGTGTTTGGTTGATGCAGATTCCATTGATACTGCTAAATTTTGTAATCATATTGAATGTGTAGAAATGAAGTCGAATTTTGTTTTTTGTTTGGAAAAACTTAATGCAGTATTGAAAAATTTTGTTTGTACTACACCTCTACAAAAAAGTAGAGCGGAATTACAGCAACAAGTTTTTTCTTTTGTGGATAAAAAAGCAGACATATATATCATGAATATGCCTACAGGGAGTGGAAAAACTCTATGTAGTATGAAGTTTGCGTTGGAAAGAGCCATTCGTGAACAAAAGAAAAGAATCATATATGTAATTCCGTATAACAGCATCATTGAACAGACAGCAGAGATATTTGAGAATATTTTTGGTGATGATGCAGAGATTTTGCGTCATCAATCTACATTTAGCATAGAAGATGATTTGATTGGTGAAGAAAGTGACAAACAAATTGCAAAAATGGCAACAGAGAATTGGGATGCACAAATTATCATTACTACAGCGGTGCAATTTTTTGAATCTCTTTATTCCAACAAGAGAGGAAAATTGAGAAAACTGCATAATATGGGAGAAGTTATTTTTGTTTTTGATGAAGTACATACCATGCCGTTGGAATATTTACATCCATGTTTAGAAGGTATATCGTTTCTTGTAAAATATTTCCAAAGTGAAGCTGTTTTTTTGACTGCTACTATGCCTGACTTTGTACATTGGATGAAAGATTATGTGATGCCTTCTCTTGTATTTCGAGAATTAGTTACAGATAATTCACTATTTCGTATTTTCCAAAAATGTTCTTATCAATATATTCAAAGTATTAGCCAATTTGCGTTACTAGAAAAAGCAAAAGAAACTCCAGTAAGTTTGATCATCGTAAATAAAAGGCGATTAGCAAGAGAGCTTTACCAAAAGTGTGCTGGAAAGAAATATCATCTTTCAACATATATGTCAGCTTACGATAGAGCTTCTGTGATTAGAGAAATAAAACATGAATTGAATAGATTGGAAGAAGACTTTGGTTTATCAAAAGATATTCCGGAAAATAGAAGAATTACAGTGATTTCAACATCCTTGATTGAAACTGGTGTGGATTTGGATTTTTATACTGTTTTTCGAGAAATTTCCGGATTAGAACATATTTTACAGGCTGGAGGGCGGTGTAATAGAGAAGGAAAACGGAAAAATGGAGAGGTCTATATTTTTGAATTTGAAGAAGAAAAACAAAAAGTTCAAAATGATATTGGTGCAGAAATTACGAGAGGAATAATTACAAATAATCAAGAAATATCTTCTCAGTCATGTATTGAAGAATATTATCAAAAATTATTTTCTGTTGCAGGAGAAAAATTGATAAAAAAAGCTATGCACCAATACACAAATAATATTTGTTCGATTCCTTTTGAAGACTATGCTAGGGATTTTCAGTTGATAGACAATGATACGATTTCTGTGGTGGTTCCTTGTGATGATCATAGTCAAGCATTGATTGAGGAAATTAGGCAGAAAGGATATGGTGATATACGCAAACTTCAAAAATATGCTTTTTCCGTTTATCTATATGAGTTTGAGCAATTAAGACAACAAGGCATTTTAGAGGATTTTGGAAGTGGGATTTGGTGCTTGACTAATCATGATTATTACGACCCTGAAATTGGTATTTTATTTGAAGCACCAGACTATTTTTTGTGAAATTAGGGGGTGTACCTATGTATGGTTTTCAAATTATGGTGGAAGGTGATTATGCTTGTTTTACTAGACCAGAAATGAAAGTAGAACGAGTGAGTTATGATGTTCCGACACCTGGAGCTTTAGAAGGTTTGTTAAAGAGTATTTATTGGAAGCCAGCTATAAAATACGTGATTGATAAAATTATTGTTTTTGAGCCAATTCAATTTAACAACGTGCGTAGAAATGAAGTGGAAAAAAAAGTATTGCTACGATCCATAAAAAGTAAAATGAATGGAAAGGGAGGAGATCCGTGTATTTATGCTGATGCATCACGAAGTCAGCGAGCAGCAATGATTTTGAAAGATGTTAGATATGGTGTGGCATTTCATTTTGAACTGACTGGCTTAAAAAATGAAAAAGAAGATGATGCAGCAAAAAAACACTATAACATTATCAAAAGAAGATTAGAAAAAGGACAATTTTTTCGTGTTCCCTGCTTAGGTTGCAGTGAATTTCCCGTTAAAAAATTTTATATGGTAGATCAGTTTCCTATGCATGAAATTGCCCCAGAGATTTTGGCGATGGGAGATGTTGACTTGGGGTTTATGAACTACAAGGTTGTTTTTAGAGATGGAGGGATTCCTATCAATAAAGATTGGGAGTCGCCAAAGTTTTCCGATAAAGCAGATACAGTTTATTATCGTCCGCATATGATAGGTGGCATTATAGATGTTGCGCAATATAAGGGGGAATGTAAATGCTAATACAGGCACTTTCGGAATATTATGATATTTTGGCAAAAGAGGGAAAAGTTGTATCAGACGCATATTCTGCTGTTAATGTCAATTATATTGTATGTTTGACAGAAGATGGCAGGATAGATCACCTCATAGAGTGCGATAAAAATACAGTTGCTGTTTTGCCAAAAAAGAGTGAAAAATCTACGATTTGCGCCAATGTTGTAGAGTATAGACCGCTTTATCTTTTTGGACTGAATTATGAAAAGGGCGTTTTTGCAGTTGAGGACGAAAAAAATAAAACAAAAAAATCTCATGAAGATTTTGTAAAGAAAACCCTGATGTTTTTGGAGGGAGTGGATACACCAGTAGTCAATGCATTCCGTAATTTTGTTCTTACGTGGAAGCCAGAGGAAGAAACAAAAAACAGATGTTTATGTTCTTTGGACAAGAAATATAGTAATGCAAAGTACACATTTTGTTTAGCAGGGCAAGTGGATCAACCGCTACATAAGGATAAGTTGCTTTTGCAGAAATGGGAAGCTTTGTATAAAAAGATGGAGATTTCTGAAGATAATAAAAGAGCCCAGTGTGCAGTGACTGGAAAGATCGAGAGTATCGCCAGAATACATGATAAAATCGAAGGTCTCCCGAGAGGATTGGCAACGGGTTCTGTTTTGATAGGATTCAATAATCCTTCAGAAAGTTCATATGGCAACGAACAATCTTATAATAGCAATATTTCTGAAGGTATTATGCGGAAATATACAAAGGCTATGAATTATTTGTTATCTTCTGGTAACCACAAAAAAATATTTGATGATTTTACGGTAGTTCATTGGGCTATGAGTTCCAAAAAAGAAGATGATGATATTATGTCTATGCTGATGTTTCCAGAACAGAATATGGATTCAAGGGAAATAGAAGAAATGTTTTCGGTAATGCTGAAAGATGCAAAACAGGGGAGAATTACCAGTGAAAGGATAGGTGCTGTTACAGGTATAGATACCAATGTGGATTACTATATGATTGGCTTAAAACCCAATTCTTCCCGCATTGCATTGAAGTTCATATATAGAAAAAAAGCGGCAGATATTTTGCTTCATATTGCACAACATCAGCTAGATTTGCAGATTTCGGAAACCATGAAACCCATACCCTTTTGGGCTCTGAACAAGGAACTGCTTTCTCCGAAAAGTAAAAACGCAAAAGTAAATCCTGAACTTTTAACAAAAATATTTTATGCAGCTATTTATGGTACGGCGTATCCGCAAGCAATGCTTTCAGAAGTTATCAGACGAGTAAAAACAGATGTATCAAGCAATTTGAATACACAAGAAAAAAATGGAAAGCAGCAGAGAATAGATCCGTTAAATAGAACCAGAGTGGGAATGATTAAAGCATATATCAATAGAAAGAGTAGAATTTTATACAAAAAGGAGGAATTAGGAATGTCATTGGATAAAGAAAATCAAAATCCAGCATATTTATGTGGCAGATTATTTGCCGTATTGGAAAAACTTCAACAAGACGCATTAGGCAATAACTTGAATACAACGATTCGAGATTCTTATTTTGCTTCGGCAACCTCGAAGCCAGCCATTGTGTTTCCTAGGTTATTGAAGTTGGCACAATCACATTTGAAAAAAACGAGTAGTGCCATATTCTATCAAAAATTAATTGGAGAAGTGATAGATTTATTAGGCAATGAATTCCCAGATACCCTTTTACTGGTAGATCAGGGTAAATTTATCATTGGATATTATCACCAGTATCAAAGCTTTTTTGTAAAAAAAGATGGTAAAAAGAATGAGGAGGAATAATTATGCTGAATAATAGATATGATTTTGTAATTCTCTTTGATGTAGAAAATGGTAATCCAAACGGTGATCCTGATGCTGGGAATAGTCCTCGTATGGATGCAGAAACTGGATATGGTTTTGTAACAGATGTATGTATCAAACGTAAAATTAGAAATTATGTTTCTTTGGTGAAGGAGGGAGAGGCTGGTTATAATATCTTGATTAAACCAGATAAATCCTTGAATGAAAAATTTACAGAGGTATACGAGGCGGAAGGTTTGGAGAAAAAGCAAAAGGGTAAAAAGGCAGATGATGTAAAAAAAGCAAGAGACTATATGTGTAGGAACTATTTTGATGTACGTATCTTTGGCGCGGTTATGTCAACGGGTGAAGATCCCTGTGGCATTGTGCGTGGACCTGTCCAAATCAATTTTGCAAAGAGTATATCACCAATTAATATTCAAGATGTAACTATTACAAGACAGGCAAGAACAACAATTAATAGAAAAGAGACAGGCGAAACAGAAATGGGAAGAAAAAGTGTAATCCCATATGCGCTGTATCGTGCAGAGGGCTATATATCTGCAGCACAGGCAAATAAGATTACAGATATGACAGAAGAAGATGTATCATTGCTTTGGCAAGCAATTATAAATATGTTTGAAGAAGACCATAGTGCTGCGAGAGGAAAAATGTGTACAAGAAGACTTTATATCTTTAAGCACGATAGTGTTTTAGGAAATTGCCCCTCTCATGTTTTGTTTGATAAGATTGTTGTAAAAGAAAAAGAAGCGGTTATGGTACCAAGAACATTTGCTGACTATGATGTTACTGTTGATATGGAAATGCCAGAAGGTGTTGAGCTAATTTGCAAATAAAAAATGATATATCAATCCGTTCTATACAGCATTATCTGTACTGTGCTCACAGATGGGGCTTAATAGAAATTGGAAAGGTTTGGGCAGAAAATTATTTTGTTACGAAAGCGAATTTGATACATCAGAATGTGCATGAAAAAAGCATATACGCAAAACGAGGCAAAAAAGTATTTTCTGCAGTTTCTGTTTATCATGATGACTATGGGCTGTTTGGGATTGTTGATTGTTTAGAGGGGAGTCCGTCTGCAAATGGGGTGAAATTAATCGGTGAAGAAGAAAGATATCATCTTTGTATTGTAGAGTATAAGCCAACGAAACCGAAGAATAAGCTATATTATCATGAGGATATGATGCAAGTATTTGCCCAGAAAATCTGTGTGGATTATGTTTTTCATTGTGATTGTGATGCTGTTTTGTATTATGCTGATGTAAGGCAGCGGATTCAATTGCCTTTACGTGAAAACTATACGGTATATGAGCAGGAATTAGGGAAGATTCTGAAAGAAATGGAAGGATTTTTGGAGTTAGGAAATATTCCGCCTGTGAAAAAAGGGCAAAATTGTAACGGATGTTCTTTAAAAGATGTATGTATGCCTTCAAAAAAATCTTTTCAAAGGATTAGAAGGCAAGTTACAGAAATGAGTGATGATGATTAATGAGAAAGTTATTAAATACAATTTATATCACAAATGAATCATCTTATTTATCCTTGGATGGGGAAAATCTTGTATGCAGTGTTGAAAATGAAATAAAATTAAGGATTCCATTTTCAAACGTAGAAAATATAGTTTGTTTTAATTATATGGGATGTTCGCCGGCTTTAATGGGAAAATGTGTAAAAGAACAAATTCCTATTAATTTTGTTTCTCCACAAGGAAAGTTTTTAGCGAAAGTTTGTGGGGAAACAAAGGGAAATGTTTTTCTGCGAGTGAATCAAATTGATATTTTTCGTCAGAATAAATTGCTTTTAACACAAAATACAATGGCAGCAAAATTTAGTAATACAAGGAAACTCATTCAACGTTCACTTCATGATAACGCTGGTTTGCGGGAAGATAAGAATATACAAACAGTATTGGAAGTATTGAAAAAAAAGATGGTAGATGTTTATCATGCAAGTAGTGTGGAAGAAATAATTGGAATAGAAGGGAATTGTGCAAAATTATATTTTTCAATTTTCGATCAGCTCATCACAAATCCAAAAACATCGTTTTCTTTTGACTATCGAAGCAAAAGACCACCTCTAGATCCTGTAAATGCGATGCTATCATTTGTATACACATTAGCAACTAATGAATACGCAGCAGCGTTAGAAACAGTTGGTTTGGATAGTTATATTGGTTTTTGCCATAGCCTACATAGTGGGCGTGTATCTTTGGCTTGCGATCTGGTTGAGGAATATCGTTGCATGGTGGAAAGATTTGTCCTTACACTTATTAATCTAAGAATTATAACAGAGTCAGATTTTGAAACACAGATTTCTGGTGCAGTTTGGTTAAATGATAGTGGTAGAAAAAAGGTGTTAACGAAATGGCAGGAGAAAAAAAGAACAGATTATATGCATCCGCATTTAAAACAGAAAATTCCATTTGGCTTAATACCATACATACAAAGTAATCTGTTAGCAAAATATATCAGAGGTGACATAGAGGAATATCCATGTTTTTTGGTGAAGTAGGTGATAAGTAAATGATGGTATTGATTAGTTACGATGTATCTACAGTAGATGCTTCTGGAAAAACGCGATTGAGAAAAGTTGCTAAAGAGTGTCAGAATTATGGTCAACGTGTTCAAAATTCTGTTTTTGAAACAAATTTAGACTATTCAACATTTTTGAAATTAAAAGATCGTTTGATAAACCTAATTGATCAAAACAAAGATAGTTTAAGATTTTATTATCTGGGAAACAACTGGGAAAGAAAAGTTGAACACATAGGAGCAAAACCAACATATAACCCAGAGGGTGTAATTATTGTGTAGATGCGAACTCTAGGTGTATTTAAAAAAGCGGAGAGGTTCGCATAAATCAAGAAAGCAAAATAAGTATTTTTTGATTAGAAAATCAATTTGAAAGAAATTTATCGTTAAGTCCGCCTATATGCTGTGGTGTGATTGTGAAATGTTCGTATATTTTGCGGTCACGCCTCGCATGAGGCGTGTGAGTAGAAATTTTGCCGAAGGCGGGCTCGGAAAGGGGGGTTAAGGTCACGCCTCGCATGAGGCGTGTGAGTAGAAATCCGAAAGTTGTTGACATAGTATCAAGAAAAGATGTCACGCCTCGCATGAGGCGTGTGAGTAGAAATCGTATCTGGTACTTTCCATGACTGAACCGACGGGGTCACGCCTCGCATGAGGCGTGTGAGTAGAAATTGCGGCACTGATAAAATGGCATGTATGTGTGGGGTCACGCCTCGCATGAGGCGTGTGAGTAGAAATACTAAATGGGGAGGGCTAGACAACCACCCAGCGGGTCACGCCTCGCATGAGGCGTGTGAGTAGAAATCATCCGGTGC
>OFMK01001357.1_pt1 | contig 18191 bp, 18 predicted proteins | sample 1541781 | NCBI WGS metagenome assembly OFMK01 (sample SAMN04209250, study PRJEB22552) | human gut metagenome | biome: gut; material: feces | host: Homo sapiens | place: USA: Oklahoma
ATTTTTAAGCATTAGATGCCACTTCCCGATGTCGTATCGGGTCTACTCCTAAGCGAAACGCCGCAGGTTCGATTCCTGTCATGGACGCCAGTAAACAACGCTGTAAGCCTTTGTTTTCAAGGGTTTACAGCTTTTTTTGTTATCACGGACAGGGAAGCGAATGTATGGCTGCTTATGTCCGTGGGAATTTCTAAAAGTCATTTATTTTGCAAGATAGCTTGCTAACACTCATTTAAGGTAGATGATGATTTTAGGGATTTTTACGGTTTTTGCTAACACTTTTTGGTTAGCAGGTTTTTTCTGTTTGGAACAAAGCCCTTTGCTAACAGTTAGAAAGGGTTTCTTTTAAGAGCTTTTCTTTCATTTCCGGTGTCATGGATTTTAGCAATTCAAGCAGAAGTTTGTCATTGTCACTGATAGGTTCCTGTGCTTCTGAATGGAGATTGTGTTCGGGTTCCTCTGTATCAAGGGTGTCATAAAATTCTTCATCCAGCTTCTTTGCATTAAGCCGTCTGTCTTCATCCACGATTTCAGAGTAAACATCTGTTACCATTTCTGCTTCGGCGTGACCTGTATCTCCCTGAACAGACTTAATATCGCCATGTGTCATTTTAAGCTTATATTTTGTGCTTAAATGGCGTAGGCTATGAAAAACAACAACTTCAAAATTGTGTTCCTCACACAGCGTTGTAAATCTGTCCCGAACAATGCGGCTTTCTACGGGATTCCCATTTTCAAGAGCAATAACGAGGTTATAATCGTTATAGGCAGTTCCTAAAAACTCTTTCAATTCCTGCTGGTCTTTTTTGTATTGAACCAGTAATTGAGCAAGCGTTGTCGGCAGCCATACAGTACGATTACTTGTTTCTGTTTTGGGTGTCTTTAACACCAGCCTTGTGGTACAGTGGGGCTTCTGGGTTGGGAAAATTTTAATAATATCTTTTTCTTTCAGCTTTTGCATAGCTGATTGAGAAATTCTTGCCAGCTCCTTATTGACGATAACTCTTGCATTATTATTTGCAATAGCTTCTTCATCAATAATCACATCATCCCAAGTAAGCCCCGTAATTTCACCTACTCTTAATGAGCAGGCAAATGCCAAGTGCATACAAAGCAGGAGTAAATCATCATCCACAAGTTTGATTGCTTCCTTAAATGTCTGTACATTCCAGACCTTACGTTTTACCTTTGGTACTTTGGGTAAGGTAGCTAAGGAAGCCGGATTCCGCATTTTGCTGTCCAGATATTCCCAACGGATAGCCTGATTTAAGGCACAGCGGATAATATCATGGATTTTCTTAATGTTGGCAGGCTGCACACAGCGACCAGTCGCTTTGCGGTTAGCACGAGGAACTTCTGGAACACTTAACAGGTCATTGTAATATTGAGAAAGTTTTTTCGTGGTGATTTCATTTAATTTCCAATCTCCAATAAGGGGATTGATATAGTTGTTAATTGAACTCAATTTACTGCTGTAAGTGTTGGCAGACCACTTCGATACGCCATATAGATTGACAAAAGTAACAAGAAATTCCTTTAAAGTGATTTCATCATCTGGGGTATCTATTGCCTGCTCTGCTTCCTCACGCTGATGGGCGAATTGTTCTTCTAAAGGGACGAGAACATATCCGTAGGTTTGTTGATAAAATTCAATAAACGCTTTTCGTGCCTTTGCTTCTTTTTTGGTTTCTAGGGTGTCCCATTTCTGCTTTCTTTCGCCTGTATCATCCATATACCAGTAAATAACTGAAAATTTTGATTTTCTTTGTTTGATTGAAGCCATATTATCTCTCCTTAAATGATTATTCGTGTAACCATTTATCGAAAGATATTTTAGATACTCTAATCATCCTGCCAGCTCTGATATAGTGAAATTGACCGCTTTTGACTAAAGCATATGCCGATTTCATGCTGATGTTTAAAAGAGCTGCTATTTCATCTACCGTATATGTCTTTTTTTCAGACGTTGTAATACCGTGTGTATTCTCTTTACCATCTAACATAAGATTAAGGCTCCTTTCTATGATGGTAACAGTAAAATACACCTCTCTAACACTTTGAGTATAACACAGGAAATTAAAGTTTTGTAGAGGTTCAGTGCATTTTACTGTGAGCAAGTCAGCCGAACAGCTTTCGCTAAAGCTCATGGGAATCTCACCCCTGCATGGTTCTCATCCAGCCGTACCCTTTGCCAGCGGTGCTACATCATCACACGGACTAAGGCTGTACGGAAGTATCATTATCACAATAGAAAGGTCATGGCGGCAGCTCTGCGGTAAGCTGCTTATGGAACGCTGGCAGGAATCGCTATCCGGTATCATCCCTCCTTTGGTGGGTTACGGCGTGCCAGCCCAACGGCTCTCTTTCTATCGAAACGTATTCGGCTGCTTTATGCTGCGTTGATTAGACGCTTTCTTTTTCAAGGAACAATCCGGCTTTGTCAGCCTGTTAAAATGCACTTTAATAGACTGGCAAGCCCTGTCTGGGAAGCATGGGCTTGTCCACGCTTCCACAGGCGAGCATTATTTTTAGTTTGGTTCCCTGATTTCAAAAGATAAAATCTTTGCAATCAGACGTGTTTCCATCCGGCGGCGTAGGGTTTCATCTACAACCATGTGGGTATTCCCATATTCGTCTTTCATGGGACGCATGGAACGGCTGGCAATAAAACCGCTGTAATGGCGTACAATCTGGTTGATTGCTTCAATATCGCCGTCCGCAGCCCTTACAATCACAGGAAACGGAATCATAGGGTGCTTTGCTGTCATGCTTCGTCCTCCATAAATTTTTTGATAAATTCCAGTCCGGCGTGTCTTCTTCTCTGGATGGTAGAACGGTTGACTTCCAGAATTTTTGAAATTTCCGTATCGTCAAATCCAAGAAAATAATATCTCAGGATAACATCACGTTTCTTTCCATCCAGATTTTCCAACGCTTCTGCTAACAGGCTGTTTTCAATACGGACAGTAAATCCATCCATTTCAAAAGTATGGAAGTGGGATGGATAGGTGTCTTCGGAAGAAAACAGATTAACGGTATAATCGTCCATATCACAGAACAGTGTTTCCCTTTTACACTGTCTGTACAACGCTTTAAGATAGTCTTTGCGTTCATCCTCCATAGCGACTTTACAGATGTAATCAAACTGGTTCTCTATGGTTGTCTGAAATTCAGATGGCTTCATCATTGCTCACCCCCTTTCCAGCCTTGAAAGGGAGCGAGTTGATAGGAATTTCTGCTTCTTTCCCCCTTTTCGCTCTTAGTCCCGACAGGACAGGGGGTTCAGTTGCGTTTTGAAAAGAAAAATTTAAAAACTTTTTCTTCCAACTAAAAAAGCACGCAAACAGACGATATTTCTGCTTGTATGCTTCGATAGTTCTTTCTATGTATTCTGAAAAACCACATTGAGGGTCAGACTTTTCTAGTGTAGGTGGATGGCTTTTTTTAACGGTTTACCGAATGTAGATATATTTAAGAAAATATTTTGCATAACGGCTTCCTCCTGTAAGCCGCTGTCTGTATAAAATGGTGGACTTTAAAAATCATCTATATTTCAGGCAAAAAAAGACGGCGGCTTTTGTTAAACCGTCGTCTGGAAAGGCTTATGTGATTTTGACGCAAGGAAAGTATGCTGCCAAATAACGGTTTTTTTTATTTCCGTTTCAGCAGCATTATTTTTGATACGCATAATAGGAACTGTACAACTATATAATACGTTTTTCTATACCTTTTACTATTGTAACAGGAACAGTAAAATGTACAGAGGTGGTGTATTATGCGTAAAAAAGAAGATAAATATGATTTCAGGGCGTTAGGGCTTGCCATAAAAGAAGCCCGTAAAAAACAGGGTTTGACCCGTGAACAGGTGGGAGCAATGATTGAGATTGACCCACGCTATTTAACCAATATTGAGAATAAGGGACAGCACCCAAGTTTACAGGTGCTTTACGACCTTGTATCTCTGCTGAATGTATCAGTGGATGAGTTCTTTTTATCGTCTGATAATTTGATAAAAAGCAGCAGACGAAGACAGCTTGAAAGTAAAATCGACAATTTTACAGACGCAGACCTTGTTATCATGGAAAGCGTTGCGGATGGTATTGTCAAATACAAGGAAATGGAAGATAAATAACTTCTATCGCCTACCAGAATAGGACTGAAATTAAAATGAGCCGATAGTCTATAAGTTATGATAACTTATAAATTATCGGCTCTGCGTCTAAGCGTCTGGCTCTTTGATAATTTTAATATACAAATTTTTCACTTCAATTAAACATTCATTTTTGCATTTAGGACAGTAAAGAGGATAATTTTTTAAAACGGTATCTTTTCTAAGTTTAGTACGAGTTTTACTTTTACATATAGGACAAATAAGCCATGTTGTATGAGAACTATTATTTATTTCAATCATACTGCAAATGTTTTGATGTCACCTTTATAAGCATATACTTTATCCATTAACGGACCCTTTGCTCCCATCGTAAAAGCTATATCACTACTTTTAATACTCATAAGAATATCGCCAACAGTTAAATTGAGGAATTGCATAGTACTGTTGGGTAGTTGAATAATTCCATCCGAAGAAATTGATACCCATGAATAAAAACGTCCTTTGTATTTAATAAAATCTCCCTCTTTTAGTTCATAATTTGAAAGAGTTATACAATCCTTTAATATATGCTCTAGTTTTGAGTCAAGAAGAAGTTTTTTTGTAGTAACACAAAATCCTCCTGTAACTTTGCTGCCTGTAAAAATGATAATTTTATTTTCATTATCTTGAAGATATGTTTTTAAGGTATCATCAGGTATTTTAATCTTGTTTTCAGGACTAATGATTGAAAGTCCAAATACATATTTACCACCTTTATTGAGTTGGGGCATAAGAAAAACCTCCTCTTGTTTACTTTAATTTTCTATGTTAGGATTATAGTGTAAACCAACACTACTATATATATAGAGTAGTACAAAAATAAATTATTGTCAAGAGGTAAACGTATGTTATCAAAATCAGCCACTATGCTTTTAGGATTAGTATGTAAAATGCCACGTAATGCTTATGAAATAACTAAACAGTTACAGATTATGAATGTATCAAGTTGGTATAATATTGCAAATTCTACTGTATATGCCACATTAAAAACATTAGAAAAAAAAGAGTATATTTACGGAATTATAGAAAAAGATGGAAATATGCCAGATAAAACTATTTATTCACTCACAGATAAGGGAAAAGAAAAATTGTTAGAAACTCTTGAACAATCTATTCTTTCATTTGATTATGATACTAATGTTTTTTCTATTGCTGCATTTTTCATTGATATTCTAGAAAATAGAGAAGAGTTGCTTAATAAAAGATTAGTTTTGCTCAACAATTATAAGGTTGGAATAGAAAAGCAATTAAAAGTCTTAGAGGATAATACCTCTTTAGTTACGCTTGCTAACATTGAACGTTCAAAATTGATTGTTGAAGCGGAAATTTTGGGTACTAAAAATTTATTGTCTGCAATATTGATGGAAAAGTAAATAAAAATTGCAATAGGCAGATGGCAAAAAGTCACCTGCCTATTGTACACAAAGCTATTTCACAATCTTCCAGTTTTCCCCGTTCTTTTCCAGCACAAGGTCAAACTGTGATACCTGTGTTGTCATGGTCTGGTTATCCAGATATTTCACTGCAAGGGAAGCGGTCACCTGATTTCCGTTTCGATTGTAGACCGGATTTACCAGTTCGGAGAAAATATATTCTTTTCCCACAGATTTCAGCACACCCTCATTTACATAATAGGTCAGCTCCTTTGCGGTTGCCGTAGGGTACAGCTTGAAAAAGGTAGTGAGAAATTCGTTGATGTCCTCCGTGGTGATGGAATCCACCGTACCGTCACTTTGTACTGCTTTTGGCGTATAGCCGGATTTTACGGGAACGCTGGTGATGGTTGGGTTCTGGATAATCGTCAGGTTTCCAGAGCCGTCCACATAGACCGTCACCTGATAGGCGGAACGGACGTTTTTACTGGATTCTCCCGCTGTGATACGCTGTTCCACCGTATAGGTCACTTGATAATGCTGCTCCTTTTCTTCTGTGATTTCCCATATCTGAAAATCGGTCAGGGCAGACGATACGGGGATGTCTTTTCGGACAGTATCTACATTCAGGGCTTGCAGTTCTCCGGTGAGATAGCCTTTTAAAGCATTTGTCCGGTTATCAATGGAAGCAGCGGACTGTTCCCATGAATAGTAGACTTCTGCGAAATTCTCCACAAAATTCTCTATCTTGTGGGTGTCGAGGATGGTTTCCTCAATTACTTTGGTTTCATGGACAGTATGAATGTCTATCGCCGTGAAATTCTTATAGACGGCAAACAGGAAGCTCACTGCCAGCAGCACCCACAGGGCAATCACGGTTTTTTTATGGGTATTGACTTTGTAGACTTTCAGTTTCTTTTCTTTCTGCTTTTTCTGGTTTTCCTCTTTTCTAATCTGAATCATATCGGGTCATCCTTTCTTATTGTTTGATTCGTCCGGCTCCGGCAAGGTGCTGTTGCCAGTAGGAGCCTGTCAGGTCTGCGTAACCAATGGGATTTCCGGCATGGTACATCCGGTTATTTCCCACATACAGCCCCACATGGGTGATGTAGGTTCCGGCGTTGTAGGTGGAGTGGAAAAAGACTAAATCCCCTGCTTTTGCTTCGGACAGGGGGATGTGCTGCGTCACATTGTACTGTTCCTGTGCTGTCCGTGGCAGGGCGATTCCTGCCTTGCCATAGCACCACTGCACCAGTCCCGAACAGTCAAAGGAAGTGGAGGGGGAATCGCCCCCATACACATACGTCCAGCCCTCATACTTTAAGGCTTCGTCCATGATAGCCTGTACCGTTTCATTATCAAACTGTGCCACGGTCAGGTATTGCGATACCAAGAGGACATAGAACATATTCCCGTAGGAATACCGCCAGCCCCCGTTTTTCTCTACCGCAACAGGGTTAGTGTAGGTGACTTTCTTTCCGCCGGATTTGTCCCTTGCGAAGCTCTCTGCCAGTTCAAAGGTGTATTTTTTTCCACGTCCTGCCACATAGTCTAGGAAACCGCCGCCGTAGTTGTAGGACTGAATCACACTGTTTAAGTCACAGCCCTTTGTTTCTGCCGCTGCGAGCAGTTCCGAGAAATATTTGCAGCCCTGTTTGATGGATTCCTCTGTGCTAAGGGAGTTTGGGGGAAGCCCAAGGGATTCCGAGGACTGCATAACGTCTTCCAGCGTGCCGCCGGATTCCACCTGAATGATGGCGAGCAGCACATTTAAGTATTCCTCTATGCCATATTCCCTTGCATACTTTTCCAGCATAGGCTTATGAGCGAGGACTTCCTGTGATACGCTCACGCCCCCATAGATAAGGTTTCCGCCGCTTCCGCCGTCTTCCTCATCCGAGAAGACAATCACCACCAAAAGGAGCAGGGAGAACATCATCACGAACACGCCGGAACAGGCAAAGAAAAGGTGTCTTAACTTCATGGTTTCTCCCCTTTCTTTTGTTTGGCAGCCGCTGTTACCGTTTTTGTCCACTCCTTTCTGGCGGTGGTACGCCGGATGGTAAAGTTCGATTCTTTTACCGCAGGGGCAGCCCGTTTTCTTTCCGGTATCACAGGAGCCGTATCGTTCTGGACAGGTCTTGCCGGATGGGGAGCAGCAGGTGTAGTAGTTGTCTTTTGTCTTTCCTCTGGTTTGTCTGGGAAAGCCGGAGGGACTATCTGGTGTTCTGTCCTTACAGGCGGTGTCTGTTCATGGTGGATGGAAGCCGCTTTTACCACCGGAACCGAAGCCCGTTCTGCCACAGTTTCCCCATAAGGAACCTGTCCCTGTTCCCTGATGGATGGGGAAGCTGGCTGCATGGCTGGTTTTCCTACATGAATGGTATGGTTTCGGAAATCTTCCGGCTGCTTTGCAGTAACAGGGCGTTCATGGACGGGAGCCGCCCCTTTGGGGGATTCGGAAGCTGTCTTTTGCGGCTGTTTTGCCTGTTCCAGTTCCGCCCTGCGTTCTGCAATGGTCTGTCTGCGGCGTTCTGCCTGTGCGTTCCGCTGTTCGGCTCTGGCAGTTCGGGTCTGGGTCACGCTGGAAGTAAAGTCCCGTACTCCCTCTGATACCTGTGTTTTCCCGTGGTAAAGGGCATACTTTGCATTGACGGGCAAATCCTTTGCCTGCTCCCGAAGCTGTCCGGCAGTATCGGCTATCTTATCTTTGGTATCTGCCACCGCACCTACCGCAGAGCCAGCCCGTTTCCATGCAGATTCCTTTTCCGGTGCTGCCTGCCCGTCTGGTCTGCTGTGGTCTGCCTGTGTCCGTTTGGAAGAACCGGAGCTGGAAGCAGTTCTCTGGTCTGAGCCAGCCTGTTTTCCTGCATGGTAGGCAGCCGTACCAGCCCCAAGAGCTGCCACAGAACGTCCTAACTTATGCTGTAAACGGTGCATATGGGCGTGCATGAGCATACGGGGTCTTCGCATGATACGGCTCCCCATGCTTTGGGAATCCCCACTCTGCAAGGAGAACATCCCCATCAAATCCCCCAGCTTGAAATAAATTCCGGCAAAGGTCACTATCTGCAAGAACGCCGTCAGGAAGAACGGATATTCCCCAGACAGGTTGTAGAGCATGGTGGAAATGCTGAACGCTACCGTGATAATCAGGGTGATTCCGGCTCTGGTAAGGATGGTATTGAACAGTTTTGTAATGGCACGTTTGGACATCCCCTCAAAAGAGGGAACCATGCTGAGGAGGAAGCTCACAGGCAGGAACATGGCGTAGATGATAAAAAGCACCTGTGAAAAAATCATTATCCCCGTGAGCAGGAATACAAAAACGGAGATACCGATATTGAACATAAACAGGAAGAATACGGTTCCCAAGCGGTTGATGGTCTTTGTGATGGTAAGGTTGGTATTTTCCCTGTCTTCGATTTCCTCCACTACGATTTCTTCCCTGTCCTGCCCGTTGTTTTCGTCTGGACTGGTTGAGAGCAGGCGTTCCACACGGTCAGCCCCAAGGCTTTCCACATCCGAGTTGCCGTATTGCAGCAGGAGCCACGGCTGCTTGACCTGAATGGAAAACAGGCTGTCCCGTATCAAATCCACGCTGTCTTTTCCCTGGCTTTCCGAGTTTGGCAGCACAATCTTTGTGCCAAGGGTCAGGCTGGCATTGCTGATGTCTGCGGAAAATTCATTGATTTTCCCAATATAATCAGGAGCATAAGCGATAAAGGCAGCGGACAGCACGAACACCACCACGAAATTCACAACGGCATGGATGGCTTTTGTGGTTTCCCGTTTGATAAGTCCTGTGTAGGCAACGTAAATCCCCACCACCAGAATGAGAATCAGCAGGAACCCGATATAAAATCCCTCCGAGGACAAGCCGCCTGTGGTAACGCCTGCAAGGGTCTGCATATTTTTCCCGATAGAATCCGCCGTAGAGGAAATAAAGTCCAGCGAGTAGGCTTCCTGAATCAGATACCCCGTGGCGTTGGAAAGGTACAGGCTGATTGTCCAGATAAAATTTGTGATGGCATACAGCCCGTACATCACCTGTTTTCCGATACCGTCCAGCCAGTTCCACGGGAGCCAGTCCCATCCGCTGTCCACATAAAAATCAAGCTGGTAGTTGTCCAGAGGATATTTGCTGTATTCGTTGGCAGCGTCCACCGTATCATCCACCAGTCCGGCAGCGTGGGCGGCTGTGCCGAAGACTGCCAGCAGCAGGAGGATGAGCAGGAGTGCCAGAAGCACTTTTCCTGCTATACTCCCGATTTTTTTAAAAGAGTTTTCTCCCTTTGTCCGGCAAGGGACAAGGGCTGTCCCCTGCTGGATGGGCTTTCTTATCTTCATACCTCCACCTCTTTTCTTACGGGCGGTCTGGTATCAAAGGCATGGAACAGGTCTTCAAAGATAGGATGGAACTGTATCACTCCCACACGCCCGTACAAATCACTGATAAGGCACTGCCCGTTTTCCAAGTCACGGAGCCGCTTCTGGTTGTTTTCATCTTCGGAATCCACCCCGAAAAAGGCGAGGGTCTTCTTGATTTCGTTGATGTCCGTGGAACGGAACGCAAACTTCAAGCCCAGATTATTTTTCAGCTTTTCATCCAGCAAATCGTCCGTGTTCTGGGTGACAAAGTAAACGCCTGCGTTCATGGCACGTCCGGCACGAACCAGCTTCATAGAAAGGGTCTTGCCCTGTGCCACCTGTAAGAAGCTCCATGCTTCATCCAAATCCACAATCTTAAACACGCTGCGGTCTGTATGGATGAAGTCGAGGGCAAAGGTGCTGATTACAATGAGCATTGCCACGGAAAGCAGTTCCATTGTGGTGTATTCTTCAAACGAGGTTTCCTTATCCGGCAGCACCAAATCCGCCACCTGAATGATGTTGAGCTGCTTTTCAAGGCTGATGGACTGTGTGACATCCCCATCCGAAAAGAGCAGGTGTGCAAAGTCATAGTCCGTAAAGGATTCGATATGGTCGGCTATGCTGGTGCTGATGGTGGTTCCCTCCGCCCGAAGTTCCTCAATCACTTTGAAAAGCCCCCGTTCCTCACTGTTTGTTACTGCACGAATGGCTTTCCGAAGAACAGGGAACTTTTCCCCGTCACGGCTGGAAATGCCCGTTAAAAAGGTCAAGATGTCGATTGCCAGTGATTCAGAATCCTTTGGGTTTTCCATAATCACATACGGGTCGAGTAAGCCCCTGTTCTGTTCTTCCGAGGTCAGGTTTACGATATTGATTTCATGGGCGATTTCCGGCAGGGTTTCTTTCCAACGTCCCCGTTCCGCTTTCGGGTCAACAATGAGTGCCTGTGCCCCAAATAATACGGAATAATAGACAATCATGTTGTTGCTGAATGATTTTCCACCGCCGAGGGAGCCGACAAAAGCGGCAGCAAGGGCGTTGGTGACGGAGCCTTTTACCCCTTGACTGGCAAGGGCAGGCTTTAAGTACACGTTTCTTCCTGTATCAAGGCTGTACCCGATATAAATGCCCTCCGGTTCCCCCAACATCTGTGTTGCCCCGAAGCCAAGACCAGCAAGGAAGTCACTGGTGACATACTGGATATAATCGTTCAGATACCGTTTGCTGGCAGGGAGAAATTCCCCATGCAGCCCCAGCATATCCCCAAAGGGGCGAACCAGCTTCACGTTCAAATCGTCATAAAAATCTTTCACCTCATTGCAGCGGCGTTTCAGTTCTTCCAAATCGGGAGCCGTCACACGCACCACATAGGACAGCTTGTACATGGATTCCTTGCTCTGGTCTAAGGTGGATTCCAGCTCATTTACGCTGTCCAGAGCGTCCACCACGTTTGTACTGGTTTCGCTGTCATTCTGCCATGCGTGGTTGTCCAAATCTTTCAGCTCTTTTTTCTTGTTCCGCACCGTGGATAGGGCTTTCCGGTTTGTCACAATCTCCACATTCATAGAGGTATCAATGGGAAAGGTAAATTGTTGCTGCTGATAGTAAAAGATTTCCGAGGATGGGAAGTCCAGTTCCCCCACAATGCTGTTGATGGTAAAGTAGGCGGCATAGACTGTCCCGTCTTCCTGTTCGATTTTCAGATACCGCTGGTTTTCCTCTATCAGACAACGCGTGGGTTTGATGAGGTCATAGTATTTCACCAGCGTTTCCTCCTGAAACCGTTTCTTCGGAAGATAATACTCATAATCTTCGTAGGCGGTTCCGGTCTGCCCGTATAAATGCTCAATCAGATAACCAAAATCGTCTTTATCAAGCCGCCGGACTTTAAAGCGGCGTGAGATTTTACTTTCTAGCAGCTTTTCCATCTTCTGAAACCGCCAGATTTCCTCATTGCTCATGGAAACAAAATCCCCCATGAGCTTGTGGTTGACTTCATGGAGAAAATCGGAAACAGCGGTCTTTGCTTCCCTGTGGAACTGTTTCATGGTGACTTCCTGCTCATTGACAAGCAGCTTGAAGCCGATAAAAAAGCGGTAGTCCACCTGATTTTCCCCTATCATGGAAATCAGGGCTTCGGTCTGTGCGTCAATCTTTGCATAGGCAACATCCTTTAACTTGCCCGTCACTTCCTGTTTGGAGCGTTCCTGTGCCGCCCGTATGCTGGATTCTGTGCTGATTTGCAGGGCGTGAATCTTTCCGTCCCTGTTCTGGGCGATAAGCTGCCGGAAGGAATCGTGTACCTGATATTTCTGTTCGGGGCTTAAAAAGGAATAGTTGTAGGGAAGCAGCTCATAGTAAGCGAAGCACTCCCCGTCATGGTTGAACACAAGGTTATTTTCGATATACTTAATCGGATATGCCATAAATATCACTCCTTACTGCCGTGATAGGCTGTGCCGGATATTCCTTTTCCAGCTTCACGGGCTTTCCTGCATACGTTAGTTTCGGGCGTACCAGATATGCCAGTATGGATTTCAGGAAGCCGTAAGGCTTCTTCCCGTCAAAGGTCTTCTGGCACATGAACCAAGTGAGGGCAAAGGGTATGCCGAAATATTTTAAAAATGCCCCGTCAATGAACGAAAGGGGAGGGAGGTTCCCCAAGAGCATCACTGCAAACACCGATACCACGAACCATGCCATCTGTGTGAACGTGATGGGGAATGGCAGCTTAAAATCATTGATGGAATAGAGTACCTTTTCCACCGACCAGATACTGGTATAGCTTCGTATTTTCTTCATAGTGTCTGTCCTTTCTAAAAGATGGGGCAGCAAAAGCCGCCCCTGAATAAAAAAATCCGCCTGTATTTCCTGAAAGAGATACAGACGGGGCTACCGTAAGATTTCATATACGCCGTGGTTCGTGATAACAAAGGTTCCCTCCAATTCCATGTCACGCCCATAGGCTGCATAGTCGATATAGTTTTGTAAGTGTGCCGGAAGTTCGCCAAGCTGTCCGCTTTCTTCCAGATAGTAGCGAGCCACATCCGCCATATCATCACAGCCGGAATGGCAGAGAATATCATCTTCATGCTCACAGAGTTCTTCAATACTGCCAAAGTAGGATTGCAGCTCTGATAGTTCCTCCTGAATGTATTCCGGTAAGTCCTCCACCATTTCACACAGGCGGTTGACTTCCTCAATGGGGGTATATTCGTCAATCTCAAAGGGCAGCTCATAATCATGGATGGCGTATTCCTCATATTCATCATTCAAACCGATACGTTCCTTGACTTCCTCAAAGTCCACAGGCGGCGTGAACCATGCCCCGACCAGTTCGCCCTCATTGTATTTTCCTAAGTTGGCAATGTAAATCCGCATTTCCTCCAAGTTCTTCCACCTCCTTTTAGCGGTAATAAAAGATACCATTGTCCGTAAACAGGTAGTTTTCGCTGGTTTCCAGTTCCCGACCAATGGCAGCGTAGTCGATATGGTTCAACAGGTCTGGATGTACTTCTCCAAATAGCTGTACCTCCTGCACCAGATAACGGGCGAGGGATTCCCCGTCCTGCACCGGATACAGCGTATCTGGTCTTTGTGGTCGATAAATTCCGTAAAGCTGGGAAACCACCGCTTTTGTACCACATCCATTTCATAATAGAGGGGCGTTCCCTGCATTTCCTGTACCATCCGGCAAAGGGCGTTGATTTCCCAGAGCCTTGTGTTGCCTTCCAATGGAAAGGGCAGCTCATAGTCTTCAATTTCGATTTCTTCCTCACTCTGAACCCCAAGACGTTCCCTGATTTCTTCAAAATCCACAGGGCAGGAAAACCATGCTCCAGGATATTCCTCAAAATCTTCATGGTAAAACCGTGTGGTGTTCAGGATGTAGATTCTCATTTCTTCAATCTGTATCACGTCCTTTCTTTTACTTTTCAAATAAAAAAGCAGCTAATCATTAAAAATGTGGTTAGCTGCTTGATTTTTATTTAGTTGTTTTCAAACTGAATAAAGTTTTTGTAAGAGTCCTCATCAATTTGGGATAAATCATTATGCTTCTCAGCAATTATAGACCTATATTTTTCATATAAATTTTTACATTTCATACGCCAGCGTTTATTTCTTGACATATCAGCATTATGCAATAAAACCATTAATATTTCTTCATAATTAAATATTTCAATAAATAGATTAAGTGCAGGATGGTTTGGGAAACTTTGAAGTCTTATTAAGGTTTTTTCTAATACGTTTATTAATTCTTCAAAAATCATTTGATTCTCAGTGTACATTTCTCTATTTCTGCTATACATACTCATCTGAATATGCTCCATATAGTCAGGAGGAAGGAGTTGCTGTGGGTTAGATAATATAGCACTTTGCTTCCTTAGTAATTGTAAAATTTCTTCAAGGGGATTGTTTTCTTCTGATTCAGTAATGTGTCCTTTTTTATTTTGTGAATCTCCTTTTTGTGAAAATTTGTTGATTAAATCCATAGCCTCAGCTTCTAGTGAATCCCACATTGCATTAAAGGTATTTTCAAGCACTTTGCTATCTAGTGGAGTATCTAACGCTTTATTAATAGATTCAATAAGTTGAAAAAAGTCTGCTTTTTCAAATCTGGTAGCCTGATAACGTGACAATGGTCCTTTTATATCAGATGGCTTAATGTTTACCATTAGAGCTGTGACTTTTGAATCTAGAGATTTTGCGATTGCACCAGCTTCAAAGTTAATCCACGGTGCAGAGGTATTGTCTGATGTAAGACAAATAATGCCATATTTGCATTCTGATAATTCAGAAGAAATAGTTTTATCCCAATTATCGCCTTTTTCAATATCCTCAGGTGAAAAAAAGACGTCTACAGATTGAATAATACATGGAATCCATTTTTTTAAAACTTCTGCAATTTGACAGCTTAATTCTCCTGACCAGCTAACAAATACTTTCATAATAAACACTTCCCCTTTACAAAACATTTTTTGATAAATTTAGACAAATTATATTAACGAGATTATAACATAAAAATGTTTTGCCGTATAGAGAAGATGTTATAGAGAGAAATGTTTATTGTAGTAAATTATGCACCGATAATCTTATTGAACAGTTCCAATAAGATGTCCTTTACACCGTTCGCATTGAAGACCAGACCGACCGCTACAAGGGACACCACCAGAAAACCGATAAGTTTGGAAAATTCCCTCTTAAATCCGAGGTACAGTCCAATCACCACGATTGCCAGCAGCACAAGGGACTGGGCGTTGGATAAAAACCAGTTGTAAAGATTCTGTCCGAAATTCATAAAAGCTCCTTTCTTTCCTGTAAGATTCCTTATGTTTCAAGATTGCCGCCGTTAAAGCACCACCTCCTTTGCAGCGGCGGCTTGCTGCTTCAGGATTTTTTCGTGCTTCTCCGTCAGCTTTGCATGGGTGATGATGTCATGGACAATCTGGGTGTGGTTCATCTTATCCAGACGGAGAGCCAGCTTTAATGTGGGTGCTACCTGATGGGAGAGCCAGTGCAGGGTGCGTTCAAAGGAATAGGGTTCCGGTTTGGTTGTCAGTTTCAGGCTTCCCCTATGTTCCCCGATAAACCACGCCCATTCCTCATTGATACGCCAGTCAGAACGGGGCTTCGTATCGTTCCTATCCACGAACCGGACATAGCGGTTGATGATTTGAAAGGCTGTCCGTTCTGGATTGTCATGTTCTAACAGGTCACGGATGGCGTAAAAGGCACGCTCATTTTTCAGCCGGATTTCAAAGCGGTTCTTTACCTCTGCGTCTTCAATGGGAATATCGTGCTTTTTGTACTGCTCATAGTCTTTTTCGTAAATGCAGAAGTACACCTCACTTTGGAGGGAGCCGATATAAAGGGTGTTCCCCATACATTCTTTTTCCTCACGCCGTACCAGTTCACCGCTGCGGTAGCTTTTGAAGCTGCGGAAGACCGAGATACATTCCTCATTCCGGCACTTTTCTGTCAGATGGGGAATGTTCAGGATTCCCGTTTTATCATTGATGGCAAGGTCAAGCCGCTTCATCACACCGTCCTCAATGAGAACATCCATAAAAAACTCATACCAGCTCCGTTCCTGTGCCAGCAGATAGCTTTCAAACTGGCGGCAGCCACGCCCTTTCAGTTCCAGCAGCACCCCTTTTTCCAGTTCCGGCGATACCAGAACGAAAATATCACCTAGATAGTAATGCTCTGTGTAAGAATAGAAGCCGTAGTCTTCATGGATAAAGTAAGGCAGCTTTAGCCGCAGCACGTCTTCCACGATATGCTTCACATCCGTAGTGGGAAAGCGAATCCGCACATAATCAAAGAGCATTTCAAGGGGATTGTCTGGATTGAAGCGTTCCAGAGCTTTCGTGATGGTTTCCTGTAATGCTTCGGATGGGTGAGCCTTGCCCGTTTCAATATCGCTCAGGTACGGACGGGTGATTCCGGCAGCTAAGGCAAGTTTCTGTTGTGAGATACCGTAAACTTCCCGTTTTTCTTTGATGTCCCGTACCCATGTTTCTTCATTCAGTGAAAATCCCTCCTGTCTAAAAAGGCGTATGTCAACTTTCAGAGCCTTGTTGACACACGCCGGATATGGGAAAATCCCTTGTGTACCGTGGGATTCTGCCCTGTTGTTTGATTGTTGCCTGTCGATTTGTACCCCTCTGTTAGATACGAGGGGTTCATGCTGGCGTGCCTTGCGGCACACCAGCCACAGCAGGTCAGTCCGTTTCTGCGGCTTTTGCTTCGCACGCCGCCTGCACTCCCTGCCTGCTGTCTATGAGCTTTTTTATTTCCTTGAGGAAATCGTGTCCTTTTGGCACAAGGGGCGTATAAAATTCCGAGATAACGCTGGTTCCCACATCCACATAGCCACGCCCCTTTATCTGCTTTAGGAAGAAGTCCTTTGTGGTTTCCCCAAACATCATTCCATAGCCCATTTCCGACATCCGCCCCAGAGCCACACGGAAATTGAACTGGTCACGGATTCCGTCCCCCAGATACTTTGCGTCTGGACGCTGGCAGGCGAGAATCAGGAAAAAGCCAGCCTGTCGCCCAAGCATAACGATTTGTTTTAGTTTGTTAAGGACAGCGGCATTTTCCTTTGTACCGAGCATTTCCATAAATGCCACATACTCATCAAAGATAAGGAAATTTGCCGGAAGCCCCAGATAAGCGTAATTTTCCCCTGTCCGGTAATTCTCCATGAGCTTCATGTCTTCGCTGCGTTTCATCATTTCTTCATAGAAACGGTCAATGCAGGCGAGCATATCTTCCTTTTTGTAGTACACATCCGGCATAACCGCCTGTAAGTCCGCAAGGTCGGCGTTCTTCGGGTCTAACACGAACAGGACAGCGTTGGTGCGGAGCAGGGCTTCAATGAGGGTCAGGATGAAATAAGTCTTTCCGCCGCCGGTTCCTCCGGCAATGAGCATATGGGGGAGCTTGTCATACTCCCACCAGACATTTTCCATGAGCCGGAGCCTGCTGTCTTTTGCCTGTACGTCCTCAATGGAGATACGGTTGGCAATGGTATCATAGAGCAGGGTGTACTCCACGTAGGAATCCTTTAATTCCTTATCCGTCAGCTCACAGTACAAGCCGCTTTCCAGCTTTTTCTCCAAGTTTAAGAGCTGTTCCTGATATTTCCCTAAGGTGATTTCCACACGGATATGGAGTAAGCCCTGTTTCATCCGGTAGTAGATTTTGGGAAAGTAAGTGATGGTTTCTTTGGAACGGCTGGAAGACAAGTCCTTGAAAAAAGCGTCTTCCTTTTTTTGCTCTGATTCATACCACTTGTTTTCCAACATCATTCTTGCCAGCTTTTGGCGGTGGATGAGCTGCTTTACTTCATCCCTGCGGTATCGCCAGAACAGAAGAACTGCTGTAAGGCACACCAGCCCTGCCATGCCCATGCTGAATAACAGGTAAGGGATATTTACATCCTGTATTATCTGGGAGAGGGACACTTCCTGCCAGTTGGTTCCGGCAATCTGACCTGTATGAAACAGCAGGACAACCAGCAGGAAGATAGGGAACAGGGCGGCAAGGGCAGTATGGAATACAAGGTCTTTATCCGTGGGGCGGATACGTTTTCCACGGGGAAAAAGCTGTTTCATGGGAAAGTTCTCCTTTTTAAGAATATGAAAAGCAGATAACTCAATAAAAATGAATTATCTGCTTTATGGTTTAATATGAATTTTGTATAATAGATAAAAAGTGTTATTTTAATCTTTAACCTATATTATTCACGGCTTCGCCGTGAAAGTGGCTGAAAGCCACATAGTTAC
>OFMK01001359.1_pt1 | contig 18183 bp, 17 predicted proteins | sample 1541781 | NCBI WGS metagenome assembly OFMK01 (sample SAMN04209250, study PRJEB22552) | human gut metagenome | biome: gut; material: feces | host: Homo sapiens | place: USA: Oklahoma
GGGGACTTTGACGAAGGTTTTGGTCGGAGATCAAGATATGGTTTGCATTGAGAAGAAAGATGGAAAACAGTTTTTTTATCAAATTTCCGCAAAAAATCTTAAGAAGTTGAAAAATTTACTGGATGGAGAGTAAAGTGAATCCTTTAAAAACAAAAACCATCGTACAGGGTATCTGTACGATGGTTTTTGTTTTATCCATATAAATATAAAGCTAATTTTGAATGGTTCTGGAGAGATTCGTAGAATCACGAATAATGAGTTTCGATTTATATTCAATACGAATAATACATTTTTGATCTGAGATGTTTTGCATATCACTATTTTGAATTTTTTGATAAAGCATTTCAAATGCTTTTTTTCCCTTATCTTCCATATAATGCTCGACGGTTGTAAGTGAAATTGGGAGAAGACTGGAAGCAAAATCATTGTCAAAGCCGCAGACACTAAAATCTGCGGGAATTTTATATCCTTTTTTTAAAATAGCGTCCATAATTCCATAAGAAACCATGTCATTATTTCCGATAAATGCGGTGAGGCTTGATAAACGGCGGTCAGCAAGACACTGGCTGCATAAATCATATCCGACACCGTGTTCTAAAAAAATGTTTTTACGTTCCAGTTCAGGAGAAACTTGTTTTTCTTTGACAATGATTTCATATGGTTCTCCCATGGAAAGTTTTTGATACGTGTCCTGGATCGCACGGAGTCTCTGGAAACGCATGGCAAGGGACAAGGAAGGACCGATTGTGGTTGTAAGAAATGCAATATGGCGATGTCCTAACTCATATAAATGTTCAGCCATCAAAATTCCGGCGGTGTAGTTGCTTGTCTCGATTACATCAAGATCCAGCGGAGAGGTTTTATCTCCGATTGTTATAACCGGAAGTTTTTTTGCGATACGTTCCAGGAAAGAAGGCTTTTCAGGCATCATTGTAAAAATAATTCCGCTTAAATTCATATGGAGAACTTCTTTTATAAATTCCTGCTCTAGTTTATCGTCCCGAAATGTGGTAAAAATGATGGTCTTAAAGCCTTTTAAATGAGCTGCCTGTTCGATGGACTGAGCAATTGTAGAATAATAGGCGTTGGAAATATTAGGGCAAAAGATAGCGATGATATTTTTAGGAGACTGCACGGAAGTTTTTGTTTTTGCATTTTTCTTTGTGCAATAACCTAGTTTTTGAGCGGAAGAAAGAACATTTTGGATGGTTTCTTCTGAAAAGGAAACATCAGATCGTTTATTTAGAATCATAGAAACAGAACTGACGGATACCCCCGAATGTTCTGCAACATCTTTTAATGTTATTTTTTTACAGTTTGACATGATACCCTCTCCTTTGTTGGTTAAAAATTTAATAAATTTTTAATTAATTTGTGAATAATATATAAAATAAAACGCCGATTTTTAGGAAAAAATCCATATTTATTTTAAAATAATTAAAATAAATTGCCTTGTTTGATTAAAAATTATAAAATTAAATCAAACAAACATTGATGTTTTTAATTAAAATTTTAATTAATTGTAGCATATTTTAAGTTCTGGAACAACGATAAAAAAACCAGGAGGTAATATCTTTATGAGGGTTATACAAATATCAGATTTCCATTTAAGAGGTGACGGGAAGCTTTCCTTTCAAAAAGCGGATACCAAAAAGGCTCTGGATCAGACGGTAGAATACTTTTGCAAACAAAAAGATTATGAATTGCCGGAGTTATTTGTCGTGACCGGAGATTTGTCTGAGGGCGGTACAAAAGAGGGGTACGAACTGATTCGAGAAGGGCTGAGAAAGCTTCCAAGACCAGTCTATATTGTTCCCGGAAATCATGATAAGAGAGAGTTCTTTTTAGAAATGTTTTCGGAGGAAGTTCCGGTAGAAAGAGAAATCCAACCATATATTTGTTATACAATTGATGAATATCCGATGAGAGTGATTGTAGTGGATACCAGCAAACCGTCATGTCATTCGGGAGGATTAAGTGACGCGGTTGCCGAGTGGCTGGAGAAGAAAATCGGAGAATATCCAGAAAAACCTACGTTAGTCCTGACACATCATCCGCCGTTTGTTACAGGTTTGCCGGCAATGGATGAGGGGTTCGATCAAGCGGACCGGCTGGCAGAAATTTTGAAAAAGCATGAAAATGTTCGTCTCTGTTGCGGACATATGCACACGGCAATTTTTACATGCTGGAAAGGAATACCAAGCGTAGCCTGTCCGTCAATCTCTATGCAGATGGAAGTGGATTTCCGCGGAAAGTATGATTCATCTGTTACGGAGCAGGAAAAAAGAAATGGATTTAAAGGAGGCGGAGATCGCTTTTTTCTGGGGAATCCCGCATATTTGATTCATGAATTAGAGGATGACCAGATCAATACTCATTATGTGACGATTCCAACGGATGCGCCTTATTCCGGACCTTGGCCGTTTCAATATTATGATGGGGAAGAAGATTAGGAGGATGTCATGGGAAATAAAAAATTCAGAAAAATTGCGGCAATTACTTTGTTTGAAAGCGCAGTTCAATGGTATTGCTTTTTGCTGTACGGAACGGCGGCGGGAACGGTATTTAATAAAGTATTTTTCGCACAGACAGGCAATGAAACGACAGCCTTGATCTTATCCTACATGTCGTTTGCGATTGGATATATTGCCGGACCCTTTGGAGCAATTTTCTTTGGGCATATCGGAGATCGAAAAGGAAGAAAGGTTACCATGTATGCTTCCTTGCTGATGATGGGAATTTCTACATCGATCATAGGAATTCTTCCGTCTTCCGCGCAGGCAGGTATCTGGGTTGTTTTTGTTCTTCAGTTGATGCGTCTGGCACAATGTTTTGGAAGAGGCGGCACTTGGGGAGGCGGAATTTTAATGGCTTATGAAAATGTGCCGGAAAATAAACGTTCTTTTTATTCTGCAATTCCTCAGATTGGATTACCCATTGGATTTGGCCTGTCCTCAATTCTTATTGCTGTTCCAACGCTGGTGCTTCCGGAAGAAATTTTCTTTACATGGGGATGGAGAATTCCGTTTTTAGCTGCCATTGTTTTGACCGCGATTGTGATACGGCAAAAAGGGGAGATGATGGAAACAGAGGATTATAAAAAAGCGCAGGCAAAGCTGGAAGCAGAAGAGGCAGAAGGAAAAAAACATAAAGTCGGATTTGTGCCAATGGTAAAAGGATATTGGAAAACGCTGCTTCTGGGATGCGGAACCAGGTGGGTAGACGGCACATTTTATAATATTTTCATTGTATGGATTTTGTCCTACTGCATTAGCTGGCTCGGAATGCCGCTAATTCAGACTTATATTATTACAATTGTTGCCTGCATATTTAAGATACCGTTTACTTTGTTTGGCGGATGGTGTGCACAGAAATTGGGAAATACAAAAACGTTTGTGATTGGAGGATTGGCTTCGGCGGTCTTAAGTATTCCCACATTGAAAGTAATCGAATTAAGTCATGGAAATCTCTTAATTACAATTGTTGGAATTGTTCTCGGATGGAGCATTGCTTACAATTTAATATGGGCAGTTATCAGTTCTTTGTGGTCTTCTTATTTTGAGACGGAAGTTCGATATTCTGGAATATCATTTGTATATCATGTTCCGAGTTTTCTTGTGGCAGGAATGGTACCTACAATCTGTACGGTTTTGATCAATTACGGAAAAGGAGATACCATATATGTTGGATTGTATTCCACAGCAGTGGCGTTGATCAGCGTTGTTTGTGCATTGGTTTTGAAACGGCGGCATGAACAAGGGAAAAAATAGAAATTTATCTCGAAAGACTATCAGGAATTTGCTGCTACGTAGTTGCAAAGAAATTCATGGGATTGGGTATGAGACTTCCATTTCTCTGATTCGACAGGATTTGTAAAATGTTTGTCGAAGTTAATAAAGATATTAAGATAATTTGTTGTTTTATTTTTAACGATATGCTAAAATGAAACTGTTAATTTTAATACTGAAAGGAGTTTCAACATGATTTATTCACATGAAGTAGAACAAATGTGTACAGTAGCTCAGGGTGTAAACCATGGAGCTGCCCCGATTCCTGAAGAAGCAAAATGGGTAAAAGCGAAAGATGTCGCTGATATTTCAGGGTTAACACATGGTATAGGTTGGTGTGCGCCACAGCAGGGAGGGTGCAAATTAACTCTTAACGTAAAAGAAGGTATTATTCAGGAGGCATTGGTAGAAACCATCGGATGTTCAGGCATGACACATTCCGCAGCTATGGCGTCTGAAATTTTGCCGGGAAGAACGATTTTAGAAGCATTAAACACAGACTTGGTTTGTGATGCGATTAATACAGCAATGAGAGAATTATTTTTACAGATCGTATACGGAAGATCTCAGAGTGCTTTCTCTGAAGACGGACTGCCGATCGGTGCCGGGCTGGAAGATTTAGGAAAAGGTTTAAGATCTCAGGTTGGTACAATGTATGGAACTCTGAAGAAGGGACCTCGTTATCTTGAAATGGCTGAAGGTTATGTCACAGGTGTCGCTCTTGATGCAGATGATGAGATTATCGGATACCAGTTTATCAATTTTGGAAGAATGATGGATTTTATCAAAGCCGGAGACGATGCTCAGACAGCTATGGACAAGGCGAAAGGTCAATACGGACGCGTTGATGACGCTGTGAAAATTATTGACCCAAGAAAACAATAGGAGGTAACGAAGAATGGCTTTATTTGAATCATATGAGAGAAGAGAAAAACAAGTTCTTGCTGTTTTGAAAGAGTATGGCATTAATTCTATAGAAGAAGCTGCAGAAATTACAAAAGCTGCTGGATTAGATGTTTATGCTCAGGTGGAAGGAATTCAGCCGATTTGCTTTGAAAATGCAAAATGGGCGTATACTGTAGGTGCGGCGATTGCAATTAAAAAAGGATGTAAAAGAGCGGCAGATGCAGCTGCGGCAATCGGGGAAGGTCTTCAGGCATTTTGTATTCCGGGATCTGTTGCGGATCAGCGTAAAGTAGGTCTTGGACATGGTAACTTAGGAAAGATGCTGTTGGAAGAAGAAACAGAATGTTTTGCATTTTTGGCAGGACATGAATCTTTTGCTGCTGCTGAGGGAGCTATCGGTATTGCTGAAAAAGCAAATAAGGTTCGCCAGAAACCATTGAGAGTTATCTTAAACGGTCTTGGAAAAGATGCTGCTCAGATTATCTCAAGAATCAATGGATTTACATACGTTGAGACAGAGATGGACTATTATACAGGAGAAGTCAAAGAAGTTTTCAGAAAATCTTATTCTGAAGGTTTGAGAGCTAAGGTTAACTGTTACGGTGCAAATGATGTAACAGAGGGTGTTGCAATTATGCATAAAGAAGGGGTTGATGTTTCCATCACAGGAAACTCCACAAACCCGACTCGTTTCCAGCATCCTGTTGCAGGTACCTATAAGAAAGAATGTATGGAGCAGGGTAAAAAATACTTTTCTGTAGCTTCCGGCGGAGGTACAGGACGTACACTTCATCCGGATAATATGGCAGCAGGACCAGCTTCTTATGGTATGACAGATACTATGGGACGTATGCATAGTGATGCACAGTTTGCAGGATCTTCTTCTGTGCCGGCCCATGTAGAAATGATGGGATTAATCGGTATGGGAAATAACCCAATGGTAGGTGCTACGGTAGCTGTAGCAGTTAGTTTAGAGGAAGCCGCTAAAGAAGGAAAATTCTAAAAAACCGCATAAATACGTGGTTTTTAGGAACGATAAAAGTGGTAAAAAGCAGTGAAAAGTGATTTGTTACTACAACATTGCTACAATATTACTACAATTCGTTGCTACAAGTGAATACATAAAAAGAGTCAAGAATATATATCATATCTTGGCTCTTTTTTGCTTAAATTATTTAATTTTTAATATCTCTTCCATAAGCCACTCTCTTTTCCTTTTGGTATAAGTATTCTCTGTAATGTCTTTTATTTTATGTCCCATGATACGTTTTATGGCATATTCATTTACATTGGCGGCTTTTGCCATTGTTGCAAACTGGATACGTCCGTCATGAGCACGATGATCAGGATTTAATTCTAGCTGTTCAACAATCTTATCAATTCTGTGACGGTATTTATCGTATGTAAGTTTTAGATTGCTTCTGTGAGTCTTTGTATCAGTGCAATTGATTAAGTATTCACTTCCTAAAGATAAGGCTTCCTGGTAACGATGTTTTACTAAGGTGCGAATTTTGGGATGAACTGGAACTGCACGATCTTTTCCGGCATCGGTTTTCATACCGCCAGTAATAAACCAATTTTGTAAATCTACATTTTCTATTCTTAGCAAGCCTAACTCCTGCGGACGCCAACCGGAGTAGCATTGAATCAGCAACACATCTACATAGTCAACGTCATACAAATTATTCCATAATTTCTGCATTTCTTCATCTGTGAAGTCAATATGATCTTTCTTTTCTTTCTTGATATCTTTAATAATATCATCTGACAGTTTGAAAGTTCTAGCATAATTTTTATCAACAAGTTCATATTCTTCGGCATAACCCACATTAAATTGAATAGAGATTTTATTTTTGTTTTCGTAGTGGGAGATGGGTGCTTTTCTTTTCCATTAATTATGTAGGTTCCTTCTTCCATACAACCTTTAATGTGTCTTGCTCGTAGGTCTTTGGCACGCATGTTATAAATGGCAGAGCAGTAGTTCCAAGCAGATTTAATCGTTCGCTCGCTAGATGGATTACTCAAAGTTTCAAAATAACAGGCGATCTATTTTTCATAAAGCTGTTCAATAGTTAGATCAGAATCAAGATCGTAAGGATTTTTATGAAATTCAACCAGAGCAGCATATGCATCGTTGTAGGTTTCAAAAGAGGATTGAGGCTTCAGAGATTTATAAATTGGTCGATCATGGAAGTTTTTACCAACACAAACTTGTACACGGAATGGTCTCCAGAGATTTCTCATGGTCAATTTTACATCAAAAACCTATCAAATGAAACGGGAAATTTTAAATTTTTCCAATAAAATTTCCAGAATGCTTCCCAAACCCGAACGAAAGTTTATCGCTGACATGAATTATGGCATTCTTGCTTCCAACAGCAATCATCCAGTCAGTCTGTTTTCAAGAATCCATTCTTCAAATGAAAAAAATTTTACATCCATCAATAGCATTATCTTTTCGGCTATGGAGCGTGCAGCTGCATTATTCCAAAAAGTAACCTTTGTCATGGACCGGGGCAAGGCGTCAGGTTATGGTTCCGGACAAAACGTCCTGCATACCGTCAGCTCTGCCTTAAGCTGGTTGTTTAAGCAGAGGAAAAATACATCTCCCAAAGTCTGGTTTCAGCGGGGCTTATTAAAGTGCATCTAATCACAGAACTGCCATTCTGATTATTTCAAAAAGTCATCAGGTAGAGACTTTGGGAATACTTATTCATTTTTGAATTACAGTTTGCGGAAACTCAAGAATCTGTTGTATAGACGATGTTGAATCAGGTATGGTATAATGGCTGCAAAATACCAAACACAGAAAGGGTGAAAATTTTATGGGGATTGAATTAGAGATTTTGAACATGATTCAAAAGATACATCATCCGATCTTGGATTCTATTATGACGGGAATAACAAAACTGGGCGATGCGGGGATCATTTGGATTGTTCTTACCGCAATTTTGCTGATTCTTCCAAAGACAAGAAAGACAGGCTGGTATCTGTTGTTTGCGTTGGTAGTAGACGCAGTGTTATGCAATGTAATTTTGAAACCATTGGTTGCGAGAGTACGTCCTTATGATATCAATACAACCGTTACATTGTTGGTTCAGCCGTTAAAAGACTATTCGTTTCCTTCCGGTCACACGGCTGCATCGTTTGCCAGTGTGACAGCGCTTTATATAGCCGGGAATCGAAAATTATGGAAAGCGGCGCTGGTGCTGGCAGTATTGATTGCAGTTTCCAGACTGTATTTATACGTGCATTATCCAACCGATGTGCTGGGAGGAATTGTGATCGGAATTCTATCGGGAGTGATTGCAGGTCGTTTGGTACAAAATAAGATTACCAGTTGAATCTTAAAGAAATACAGTATATAATAGATAATGTAAACGATTTGAAGTGAAAGGGAGAATTATGAAAACAAAAATCGAGGTACAGTATCAGGAGCATAATGTTAATGTGAAAGATACAGAGAAGCTTGTAAAGGAAGAATTGAAGACGTTAGGGGTCAGGATGAATAAAATTTCCGAATTGAATATTTATTACAAGCCGGAGGATGGAAGTGTGTACTATGTTGCTGTAACAAAAGATAAAGAAGAGTTCAGCAATGAAGAGGCATTAATCATTCAGTAAACTTCTATAATTTTAGATAGCACTGAAAAAATGAAAACAAAACACAGAAAAGCCGGGATGTTTGATGATGCATTCCGGTTTTTTGTGATAGCGATGAGCCAAAGTCCGGGCTTGCCCGAGACCTTGGCAATTACTTACAATCCCGGAATGTGCCTTTTGGCGCTTCCGGTGATTTTCGGAAAGGTTTATGATGTTAAAGCAGCAGAAAGAGAAAAAATTAAATATTGATTGGAAAAGATTTTATAAAACGGTATTTGCGCTTGTGGTGCCTATGGCACTTCAAAATTTGATTAATGTAGGCGTCACGGCAGCAGATGTTGTAATGCTTGGAAAAGTTAGCGAGACGGTTTTGTCCGGAGCTTCACTTGCGGGTCAGATTCAGTATATTATGGTTTTATTTTTATTTGGATTGACTTCTGGAGCCACGGTGTTAACGGCACAATATTGGGGAAAGGGCGATCGGGAAGCTATCGAGAAGATTTTAGCCCTTGGAATTCGGTCGGCTGTGATGGTGACTGCTGTATTCACCTTAGCGGCATTGTTTGTTCCTGAATTGCTGTTGAGAATTTTTACAAATGACCCTCAGGTGATTGAGGAAGGAATAAAATATTTGAGGATTGTCGGATTTTCTTATATTGTCATGGGAATTACCAATGTATATCTCTATGTGATGCGAAGTATCGAGCGCGTGATTGTGGCAACGGTTGTGTATCTGGCATCGTTTGTATGTAATGTGATATTAAATGCAGTTTTTATTTTTGGTTTGTTGGGGTGTCCGGTGATGGGGATTCGGGGGGCTGCGCTTGCCACGCTGATCTCAAGATTTTTAGAACTGCTCCTTGTGTACGGATATGCAAAAATCTTCAATCGGGACGTAACCTTCAAAATGACATACTTTATACATTTGGATACTGTTTTGGTAAAGGATTTTCTTCGGTATTCTCTTCCGGTGGTGTTGAATGAGGTCATGTGGGGGCTTGGAACATCAGCGAATACAGCTATTTTAGGACATATGGGAAGTGCGGCAGTCGCGGCAAACTCTGTGGCGCAGGTGGCAAGACAACTGGCGACGGTCGTCTCTTTTGGTCTGGCAAGTGCGGCGGCGATCTATCTTGGAAAAACCATTGGAGAGAAAAAACTTCTTTATGCTAAGGCATATGCGAAAAGATTTCTTATATTAAGTGTTGCTATGGGGCTTACGGGAGGTGTTTTGATTCTTCTGGTTTCTCCGATTGCAACGACATTTCTTTCATTAACGGGAACGGCAAAATACTATCTGCAGATGATGTTTTTTGTGATGTCATATTTTGTGGTTGCGCAATCGTTTAATACAACGATGGTGGTAGGAGTATTTCGATCCGGAGGCGATACAAGGTTTGGACTGATCCTAGATGTGTGTACCATGTGGGGATGTTCTATTTTTCTCGGAGCAGTGGCAGCCTTTGTCTTACGATGGAGTGTTCCGGCAGTCTATGTGCTTTTGATGAGTGATGAGCTTTTGAAAATACCGATTACGGCCATTCGATACCGCAGTTTTAAATGGCTCAGAGATGTTACAAGAAGCCATAAAAAAGAAGATTGACACCGGCAAGATTTAAATTTACAATAAAAACCAGAGGTATTGGATGAAAAAATCAGTGCCGAAATGGAACGCTTGGAAAAGGAGAGAAGAATGAAACAGGTAATTTTAACAGGAGACCGCCCTACAGGACGCTTACATGTAGGACATTATGTAGGCTCATTGAAAGAAAGAGTAAGATTGCAAAATTCCAATCAATATGACGAGATCTATATTATGATTGCAGATGCCCAGGCACTGACGGATAATGCAGAACATCCGGAAAAGGTTCGTCAAAATATTATGCAGGTGGCTCTGGACTATTTGGCCTGTGGTTTGGATCCGGAAAAAAGTACGATTTTTATACAATCTATGGTTCCGGAGCTGACGGAATTGACATTTTACTATATGAATTTGGTGACGGTATCCCGTGTACAGCGGAATCCGACAGTGAAATCAGAAATTAAGATGCGCAATTTTGAAGCAAGTATTCCTGTGGGATTCTTTTGCTATCCAATTAGTCAGGCGGCGGATATTACAGCTTTTGGAGCGACGACAGTTCCGGTAGGAGAAGATCAGCTTCCGATGTTGGAGCAGTGCAAAGAGATTGTCCACAAATTTAATACTGTGTACGGAGAAACTTTGGTTGATCCGCAGATTATTCTTCCGGATAACGAAGCATGCCTGCGTCTTCCGGGAATTGACGGAAAGGCAAAGATGAGCAAATCTCTTGGGAATTGTATTTATTTATCCGATGAAGAGGAAGATATCAAGAAGAAGGTCATGTCCATGTTTACAGATCCGAATCATTTGAGGGTGCAGGATCCCGGACAAGTGGAAGGAAATCCTGTTTTTATTTATCTGGATGCATTTTGCAAACAGGAATACTTTGAAGAGTATCTTCCGGAATACAGCGGTCTTGAGGAACTGAAAGCACATTATCAGCGCGGAGGACTTGGTGATGTGAAGGTTAAGAAATTCTTAAATCAGGTAATTCAGGAAGAGCTGCGTCCGATTAGAGAGCGCCGAAAGATGTGGGAACAGCGTCTTCCGGAAGTTTATGAGATTTTAAAAGAAGGAAGCAGGAAAGCGAGAGAAAAAGCAGGACAGACACTTGGAAATGTCCGTCATGCTATGAAGATTGATTATTTTGACAATGATAATCTGTTAAGATAAGTGATCCTGTTCATATTCTACATGCATAAGAAATAATCCCTGAGGAGGTGCAGTCATTCCTGCATCTTCTCTTTTTTTGGTTTCAAAAACTTTTTGAAGTTGGGCAGGTTTCATTTTTCCGCATCCGATTTCTACGAGAGTTCCTGTAAGAATGCGGACCATATGGTGAAGAAAGCCGTTTCCAATATAAGTAATTTGGATTTCAGAAGAGGTTTTTCGGATGGATATTTCATAAAGCCTGCGTACAGTGGATTTTTTTGTTTTTTTGACAGAAGAAAATCCCTGAAAATCATGAACGCCAAGAAGCAGTGATGCGGCTTCCTGCATTTTTTCAAGGTTCAATGTTTCAGGAAAGTACCAAAGATATTTTCTTTGAAAGACATTTGGAACCTGCGGAAGAGAGATCCGATAGAGATAAGTCTTTTGTTTGGCATTCAATCGGCTGTGAAAGCGTTCTCCAACTTCAGAAACAGAGTGGATTCCAATATCGGAAGGAAGATACCGGGTAAGGTAGGCTTTGATTTCTTTACAGGAAAGGGTACAGTTTGTGTGAAAATTTGCTACCTGCCCACAGGCATGAACTCCGGCATCTGTTCGGCCAGATCCGATGACAGAGATGGTTTCTCCGGTCATTTCACAGAGAACAGCTTCAAGCTTTGCCTGAATTGTTTTGGCTTTGGAGCTTTCTCCCAGACGCTGCCAGCCCTGATAGCGGGAGCCGTCGTATTCGATGAGTAATCTGATATTGCGGTTCATGGAATATGTTCACCTTTCTTTTTTTCTTTATCATATCATAACAGGGGAATCTATGGAATACACTTCCATGCAAAGAAAGCCTTAGGAGGTGAAAAAAATATATAAAAAAGTAAAAAAACATGTTATGATAAAAGAAAAATAAAGATCGGAGGGCATTATGGAAAAATCAAAAGTTTATTTTACAGATTTTCGTACGAAACTTGGCGAGGGACTTCCGCTGAAATTAAAACGTCTTTTGAAAAAGGCAGGGATCGGCGAGATCGATATGGAGCAAAAGTTTGTAGCAATAAAAATGCATTTTGGGGAACTTGGAAATCTTGGTTTTCTCCGGCCCAACTATGCCAAAGCGGTGGCGGATGTGGTAAAAGAGCTGGGAGGCCGTCCGTTTTTGACGGACTGTAATACGCTGTATCCGGGAAGTCGTAAAAATGCATTGGAACATTTGCAGTGTGCATGGGAAAATGGGTTTACGCCATTAACTACCGGATGTCCTATTTTAATTGGCGATGGCTTGAAGGGGACAGACGATATTCTCGTGCCGGTAAAAAACGGAGAATATATAAAAGAAGCAAAAATCGGCCATGCAATTATGGACGCAGATATTTTTATTAGCCTTTCTCATTTTAAAGGTCATGAGATGACTGGATTCGGGGGAGCGATTAAAAATATTGGAATGGGCTGCGGTTCCAGAGCCGGGAAGAAGGATCAGCATTCCAATGGAACACCGAGTATTGATCCAGAGAAATGCAGAGGATGTAAGCGCTGTATGAGAGAATGTGCAAATCATGGATTGACTTTCAATGAAGAGACCGGGAAAATGTCAATACATAAAGATTTTTGTGTGGGCTGCGGCCGCTGTATCGGCGCATGTAATTTTGATGCCATTGCATTTGCAGAGTGGGCTGCTGTGAAAGATTTGAATTGCAGAATGGCAGAGTATACCAAGGCAGTGATTGACGGACGTCCGAATTTTCATATTTCTCTTGTAATGGATGTATCGCCGAACTGTGATTGTCACAGTGAGAATGATGCCCCGATTCTTCCGAACATTGGAATGTTTGCTTCTTTTGATCCTCTGGCATTGGACCAGGCGTGTGTGGATGCATGTCTGCAGTGTGAGCCTCTTCCCAACAGCCAGTTATCGGATCATATGAAACAAAGGGATTTTCATGATCATTATGATCATTTTAAGAACAGCACACCGGATTCTGAATACAAAACATGCTTGGAGCATGCAGAAAAAATAGGGATTGGGTTGAGAACCTATGAACTGATTGTTATAAAGTAGCAGAGACCGAAACTTGGAATTAAGCAGTTGATCCCGCGGAACATAAGGTTGGATTATCAAAACAAGAGGTTTTGCTGCGGAAACAGCGAGGAGAAGGCGGTTATGAGGCTCCTCAGATAACAAAAAGCACAGCGGCAATCTTTCGGGAAAATAAATGTACATTATTTAATTTTTTAAATCTTACGATTGCAGTTTTGCTTTTTGCAGCAGGTGCGTATACGAATCTTCTTTTTATTTTTATTATCCTTCTGAATATTATTATAGGAATTTCTCAGGAATTAAAGGCAAAAAGACTGATGAATGAGGTGAAAGAAGAAAAAAGGGTTCATTCGGAGTTGTTGGATTCCATGAAGAAAGTGACGAGATTTACCAGCATGTTGATTGTTCCTCTGGGAATTTTGTTATTTTGCGAAGCTGTTTTTCTTTGGAATGGTGAAATTGGAAATTCGATTGTATCTTCTTCGGCAGCGCTTCTTGGAATGTTGCCGAAGGGGCTTGGCGCAGATGACTATATTACAAAGCCCTTTGATCCGTCCCAGCTGGTTGCAAGAGTACGTTCTCACTTAAAGAGATACCAACGATTGACGAATAAGGGGAGAATACCAAAGGAGTTTCCCGGCAGATTGTGATTGATGATGTGACGGTCGAGCCGGAAACGTGGAGGGTGTGGAAAGGGCGGAGAATCCTGTGAACAGGATTTTTTTGCATTTTAAAATGATTGGCAATACTATAGAAAGAAGGATGTCGTAGTATATAGGAAGAAGGAGAATTGAATTTGAAAACAGAATTAATAATCACAAAGCAAAAGAGGTTTTATAATACGGGAAAAACACATTCCGATTCTTTTCGCATCAAAGCTTTATGCCGACTGGAAAATGCTGTGAAAAAATATGAAAAGCAGCTCATTCAGGCACTTCACCGTGATTTGCATAAATCCCCGTTTGAGTCTTATATGACAGAAATTGGAATGTTATATCGGGAAATCAAGTATTTAAAGAAACATCTGAGACAATGGATGCGCCCGGAGAGAGTATCAGCTCCCCTGGCGCAGTTTCCATCTAGGTGTTATCGAATCAAAGAACCCTATGGCACCGTACTTGTTATGGCTCCATGGAATTATCCGGTTCTATTATCTCTGGAGCCGTTGGCAGGCGCAATTGCTGCCGGAAACTGCTGTGTGCTAAAGCCGTCGGAATATGCTCCGCATACAGCCAAAGTGATTGAAACCGTGATCAAAGAAGCATTTATGGAATCCTATGTAACCGTTATTTTGGGCGGACGAAAGGAAAGCCGGCGACTTTTGGATCAGAATTTTGATTACATTTTTTTTACAGGCGGTGTTAAAGTGGGGAAACTTGTGATGGAAAAGGCATCGAAGAATCTGATTCCTGTGACCTTGGAACTTGGAGGAAAAAGCCCTTGTATTGTGGAACGGAGTGCGGATATTTCTTTGGCGGCAAAAAGAATTGTATTTGGAAAATTTTTAAATAGCGGTCAGACCTGTGTGGCGCCGGACTATATTCTGGCAGATAAGAAGATTGAGAAAGAACTAATTTTTTATCTTCGCTATTGGATTCAAAAGCTGATTGGAGAAAATCCGTTGTCAAATCCCGATTATCCTGCGATGATTCATAAGGAGCATTATTGCCGGGTAATGAAATTTATGAATCATGGAATCATTGCGGAAGGCGGATACGGAGACTGTAGGAGCAGAAAGATTGCACCAACAATTCTAACTGATATAAAGGAAGAGGATCCTGTCATGCAGGAAGAAATCTTTGGACCGGTTCTTCCAATTTTAACGTACAATGCACTTTCAGAAGCAAAAAAAATGATTCAGGCAAGACCCAAGCCTTTGGCATTGTATTTGTTTACGAAAGATGGTAAAGTAGAACGGGATGTTATGAATCGGTTGTCTTACGGCGGAGGATGCGTAAATGATACGGTGGTCCATCTTGCAGTCTCTTCTATGGGATTTGGAGGGGTCGGACAAAGTGGCATGGGCTCTTATCATGGAAAGGACAGTTTTGATACCTTTACACATAAAAAAAGTGTTTTAAAGAAAGTGGGACATCTGGATTTTCCGATTCGCTATATGCCGTACAGTAAGGGGAAAGAGCGGCTTATGAAATTATGTTTAAAATTTTAACAAAGGAGAATGACATGGAATTTAAAAGCGTTTTGCCGGGAGTCAAACTGATAAAAGAAGATATTGAAGGAAATCAAGAAGAAGTATTTATTTCTCAAAATGACCATGTAATTGTGTCAACACTGGATGGGAGAACAATTAAGGGTATTTTTATGCAGATTGAATTTGCACGATATACAGAAGAGGATGACATTGTTCATGTACATCGAGATGATGGTGAAAATGAGGGAATTCCCTTTGACTGCGTTGACGATATCATAAGAGCATAAGTGGAAAGGAAGAGAGAGGACAAAACAGATGAAAAATGCAAAAGAAGAAAAAGTAACAGAGGTTTATGTCGATAATATTTACAAACTCAATGGACGTGTGCCCCTTGCAAAAGCGATTCCTTTTGGGCTTCAGCATGTGCTGGCAATGTTTGTTGCGAATCTGGCGCCGGTTTTGATTGTGTGCAGCGCGGCATTGGTCAGAGGAACCGACAGTCATTTAAGTTCTGCTGAAATTACGCAATTGCTGCAATGTGCGATGTTTGCGGCAGGAATCGGGACCTGCCTACAGCTTTATCCTATTTGGAAAATCGGATCAAAGCTACCCATTGTAATGGGGGTCAGTTTTACTTTCCTTGGAAGCCTACTGATTATCTGCACCAATCCGAAGCTTGGGTATGAAGGGATGATTGGCGCAGTGATTGCAGGAGGTATTTTTGAAGGGCTGGTTGGATTGAGTGCTCGCTATTGGAAACGATTTCTGACTCCGGTTGTATCTGCATGTGTTGTAATTGCCATTGGTCTTTCGCTTCTTTCGGTAGGGATGGATTCCTGGGGCGGAGGAAGTGGAGCACAAGATTTTGGGGCGTGGTATCATCTTTTGGTGGGTGCGTTTACTTTAATTGTGTGTCTGGTTTCGCGGTATCTTTTAAGAGGAGTATATAAGAATCTGAATATTTTAGTTGGATTGATTTTCGGATATTTATTATCTGTGGTTTTTACTGTGACGAAAGTTGCGCCGATGATTAATTTCTCCGGAATTTCTAAAACCATTCAAGAGGTGGGAGTGTTCAGTCTTCCGAAACTGGTATTTTTTACAAGTCATAAGCCGGTATTTGATCTTGGAGCGTTTTTCACCATTGCCATTGTGTTTTTAGTTTCTGCGGCTGAGACAACCGGAGCTACAACGGCGGTCTGTACCGGAGCTTTGGATCGGGATATTAAAATGGAAGAATTACAGGGGTCTTTGGCGGTGGATGGTTTCTCCAGTGCAATTTCAGGATGTTTTGGATGTCTTCCGCTGACATCGTTCAGCCAGAATGTGGGGCTTGTGACAATGACAAGAGTGATTAACCGTTTTACGATTTTCATGGGAGCGCTGATTTTAATTTTAGCATCGCTGTTCCCTCCTTTGGGAGCTTTTTTTAATTCGCTTCCTCAGGCTGTGTTGGGCGGATGTACGGTCATGATGTTTGGTTCGATTATGTATGAAGGAATTAAGATGTTAAAGCAGTGTAAATTTGATGACCGCACAATGATTATTGTATCTCTTGCATTTTGTATTGGTGTGGGTCTGACACAGACTTCCGGCAATTTCTTCTCCGCCTTTCCAAAAGAAGTAGGCGATGTATTTAACGGGAACGCGGTTGCAGGTGTGTTTGTTGTATCCTTAATTTTAAGTCTGGTGCTGCCCAAGAAAGAGGAACAGTAAAAAGTTTTCCTTATCGGAAATATTTAAAATCGGAAAGGATAAGACCATTTGATCGACCTTTGCATCACAATTGCCTCTGACGCAGAGGATGTGCTGACAATATTTATTTAGCTGTTGGATTACATCTTTTGGAAGATCATTTCTTGAACCGTGATAGAGGAGATCTCCCGGTAACAGAAGCTTCTGCGGGTTTTCTCTTTGGAAGGCGCGGAATAATTTTTGACAGTAGAATGTAATCGAATCGTATTTAAAAAGTATGTGCAGAAAGGACTATGAAAAATGAAACGATTGGTTTTAGCAGAAAAACCTTCGGTTGGAAGAGATCTGGCAAGAGTTCTCGGATGTGAAAAGAAAGCGCATAGCTATATCGAAGGCAAAGAATATATTGTAACATGGGCAATGGGGCATCTGGTATCTCTTGCAGATCCGGAACAATATGGAAAAGAATATAAAGAGTGGGATCTTGAGGTACTTCCAATGATGCCAAAACAATGGAAACTTACAGTTCTTCGGCAAACGTCCAAACAATTTCAGAGTGTAAAGAAATTAATCGGGCGAAGTGATGTCAAAGATATTATCATTGCAACAGATGCAGGAAGAGAGGGGGAGCTTGTAGCCAGATGGATTTTGCAGATGTGCGGTAGCAAGAAACCGCTCTATCGGCTGTGGATATCTTCCGTGACAGATAAAGCTATTAAAGATGGATTTGCACATTTAAGACCGGGAAAAGAATATGAAAATCTGTTTCGGGCAGCCCGCTCAAGGGCGGAGGCAGACTGGCTGGTCGGAATCAATGCCACAAGAGCGCTGACCTGTAAATACAATGCGCAGCTTTCGTGCGGAAGAGTACAGACTCCGACATTGGCAATGATTTGGGAGCGAGAGGAAGAAAGAAAAAATTTTAAGGCACAAAAGTACTACGGATGGAAAGTGTTTGCTGCAGGAATCAATTTTGTGTGGGAAAATGCGAAAGGAAATCAAAGGATTTTTGATCGGGAGTGGGCAGAAGCGTTGGGAAAACAGATACGCGGACAGCAGATTCTTATAAAAAGAGTCTTCAGGAAAGAGAAAAAAACCTATGCGCCGGAGCTCTATGATTTGACAACGCTGCAAAAAGATGCAAGCAAACGCTATGGATTTTCACCGAAGCAAACATTGAATTTGATGCAGAGTTTATATGAACATCATAAAATTCTAACATATCCAAGAACCGATTCTAAATATTTAACCAGCGATATGA
>OFMK01001360.1_pt1 | contig 18176 bp, 16 predicted proteins | sample 1541781 | NCBI WGS metagenome assembly OFMK01 (sample SAMN04209250, study PRJEB22552) | human gut metagenome | biome: gut; material: feces | host: Homo sapiens | place: USA: Oklahoma
CCCGCCGCCGCCACCATAGCGGCGGAGGCCGGGCGCAGGCCGTAGAACACGTTGTTCACCAGACGGCTCTCCCGGAAGCGCTTGAGGATAGCCGCCACAATGAGGATCACGATCACCGAGGGCGCTACCAGTCCCATGGTCGCCGCCACGGCGCCGGGGATCCCGGCGGTGAGGTAGCCCACATAGGTGGCCATGTTGACGCCCAATGGCCCCGGCGTGGATTCCGACACCGCCAGCATATCCGCCAGCTGGGACACGGTGAACCACTCCGGGTGGCGAGCGGCCATGTCATAGAGGAAGGGCAAGGTGGCAAGACCGCCGCCTACGGCGAACAGGCCCGTCTTGAAGAACTCGTAAAACAGCAGCAGACAGGTCATTTCTTCGCCCCCTTCAGATTCTGGATCAGCACGCCGGCCACACCGGCGGCCAGCACATACCACACCGGGGAGAGGCTGGTCAGCAGGGACGCCGCCAGTACTGCCAGAAAGATCAGCAGACCCCATACATCCTTCACGGCGCTTTTCCACAGCTTCAGCACCGCATTGAAGATCAGCACGCACACGCACACCCGGATCCCGGCGAAGGCGTGCTGCACCCATGTCAGGTGGGAAAAGCTGGTGATGACTCCCGCCAGCGCCACGATGATGAGCAGGGACGGGAACACCACCCCCAGCGTGGCCACGATGCCGCCGGCGATGCCGGCCCTCTTCTGGCCGATGAAGGTGGCGGTGTTCACGGCGATGACGCCGGGGGTACACTGGCCGATGGCGAAATAGTCCGTCAGCTCCTCATCGGTGGCCCAGCCCTTGTTCTCCACCACCTCACGCTGCAAAATGGGCAGCATGGCATAGCCGCCGCCGAAGGTCATGACCCCCACCTTGGCGAAGGTCAGAAACAGGCTCCAAAGCTCCTTCATACACTCACTCCTTATCCGTATATCCGTACAGGCCCCGCACCGATACCTCGCCGCTGCGGAGGACCTCCTCCGTGCCGTCGTCATAGCGCACCGCAAGGCCGTAGTCCGGTGTCAGGGACACCGCCAGCGCCTCCCGCTCTCCGCCGGGGCGCAGCACCCGGACCCGGTGGCCCAGATTCAGGCAGGCGGCTCCGTACTCCTGCCGCCGCTCCGCCGTCTCCTGAGGCAGTTCCCGGCGCAGGGCCTCCAGTTCCTCCAGAAAGGCCGTCTCCAGCGCCGCCCGGTCTATCTCCGCCCCGGCGATCATGGACAGCGATGCCGCCGTCTCCCGCAGCTCCGGCAGGAAATCCTCCCGCCGCTGGCAGACGTTGATGCCGATGCCCACGACGACCCACAGGCTGCCCTCCGGCCCCGGCAGGGCCTCCGCCAGAATGCCGCAGACCTTCCGGCCCGACAGCACCAGATCGTTGGGCCATTTGATGCCGCAGGACAGACCGCAGCTGCGGCGGATGGCACGGCGCACCGCCGTGGCCGCCAGCGCCGGAATGCGAGGAGCGTCCTCCGGGCTGCTCCGCAGCAGCACCGATCCGTACAGCCCCAGCCCCGCCGGGGACTGGAAGCTGCGGCCCATGCGGCCCCGGCCCGCCGTCTGCTGCCTGGCCAGCACCACGGTACCCTCCGCCGCTCCCTGCCGGGCCAGCGCCATCAGCTCCGTATTGGTGGAACCCACTGTCTCATAGCGATACACACGCCGCTCCATGGCCGCACCTCACTTTCCGCAATACTTTACCACGCCCGTGGAGATTTGTAAACCTCCCCCTCTTGCATCCGCCGCCGGATTCCTGTATAATGCCGTTATCTTTATTTGAATACCGGGAGTACCGCCATGACCACTCGACAGCTTGTCCGCACCGCCCTGTTTGCCGCCCTGACGGCGGTGGGAGCATTTCTGAAAATTCCCTTGGGTCCCTCCGCCATCACCCTGCAATTCTTCTTCACCGCCATGGCGGGCTGTCTGCTGGGCAGCGGCTGCGGGGCGCTCTCGCAGCTGATCTATGTGGCGCTGGGACTGCTGGGGCTGCCTGTTTTCACCGCAGGCGGCGGCTTTTCCTATGTGCTGCACCCCACCTTCGGCTTTCTGCTGGGACTGATCCCCGCCGCATGGGTCATCGGGCGTCTGGCCCGCAGCACCCGCTCCTTCTGGCGCATTGCGCTGGCGGCGCTGGCGGGACTGGCGGTGCTGTATGCCGTGGGGCTGCCGTACATGGCGATGATCCTCAACGGCTATATGGGCAAGGGCATGGACCTCTGCGCCATTTTGTGGGCGGGGATGCTGCCCTTCCTCCCCGGCGATGCCCTGAAAATTCTGGTGACGGCTCTGCTGACGCCGCCCATCCGCCGGGCTTTGGATAACTCCGCCAAATAGGAGGCCGGCGGGGCGGCATTTCTTGGAACAACAGTGCATTGCAATTCCCGCCGGAGGCCCGTATAATAAGCAGGACAATTCGAAGGGAGTGATGAAAATGAAGGTCTGCACGCTGCTCACCAAATTTTCCGCTCCCTCTGTTTCTGTTTTCCCTTTTTGACCGGTATTTTTACCGGTCATTTTTTTTGCGCTTTCTGCGCCTGAGCCGGTCAGCAATTATTTTTTCATAGAACCCACAAATGAAAGAGAGGAACTGTCACATGAACAAAAAACTCGGACACGACGCCATCTACGACGCCCGTGAGCTGGGCGTCCCCCGGATGCTCCTGCTGGGCCTGCAGCACCTGTTTGCCATGTTCGGCGCTACGGTGCTGGTCCCCATTCTGGTGCAGGGCTACGGTCTGCCCCTGTCCATCCAGACCACGCTGCTGTTTGCCGGTCTCGGCACGCTGCTGTTCCACGTCTGCACTAAGCTGAAGATCCCCGCCTTCCTGGGCTCGTCCTTTGCGTATCTGGGCGGCTTCCAGGCCATGGCGGCCCTCAACGCTGGGAAGTACGCCACCATGTCCGACAGCGACAAGCTGGCCTACGCCATGGGCGGTATCGTGGTGGCGGGCCTGCTGTATCTGGTGCTGGCGCTGCTGTTCAAGCTGGTGGGCGCGCAGAAGGTCATGCGGTTCTTCCCTCCCATCGTCACCGGCCCCATAATCATCCTGATCGGTCTGAATCTGTCGGGGACCGCCGTCAGCAATGCCAGCACCTGCTGGTGGCTGGCGCTGGTAGCCATCGCCATCATCATCGTAGCCAACATCTGGGGCAAGGGCATGGTGAAGATCATCCCCATCCTGCTGGGTGTGGTGGGCAGCTATCTGGTGGCGCTGGTGGCTACCCTCTGCGGCGCCCAGCTGCCGGATGCCAACGGTGTCATGCAGCCCCTCATCAACTTCTCCGCCGTGAAGAGCGCCAGCGTCGTCGGCCTGCAGCAGTTTGTACTGGCGAAGTTTGACCTCACCGCCATTCTGGTGATGGCCCCCATCGCCATTGCCGCCATGATGGAGCACATCGGGGACATCTCCGCCATCTCCTCCACCACCGGCCGCAACTTCATCGCCGACCCCGGTCTGCACCGGACCCTGCTGGGCGACGGTCTGGCCACCGCTCTGGCCGGTGCCTTCGGCGGCCCCGCCAACACCACCTACGGCGAGAACACCGGCGTGCTGGCCCTGTCCAAGGTCTACGACCCCCGTGTCGTGCGGCTGGCAGCCGTCTACGCCATCATCCTCTCCTTCTCCCCCAAGTTCGATGCACTGGTCAACTCCATCCCCACCGCCATCGTAGGCGGCGTCAGCTTCATCCTGTACGGCATGATCTCCGCCGTGGGCGTGCGGAACGTGGTGGAGAACCGGGTGGATCTCACCAAGTCCCGTAACCTCATCATCGCCGCCGTCATCTTCGTCTGCGGACTGGGCTTCAGCGCCACCGGCGGCATCACCTTCACTGTGGGCAGTGCCAGCATCACCCTGACGGGTCTGGCCATCGCCGCTCTGGCGGGTGTGATCCTCAACGCCGTTCTCCCCGGCAACGACTATCAGTTCGGCACCGATCCCGTGGGCGACAAGTCCGCCGACCTGGGCTCCTATTGATCCCCATCTTTTTCCATACACGGCACAGGGCCGGAGCGGTATCCCGCTCCGGCCCTGTGCCGTGTATTTTTCTTATTGCAGCGTTTCCTTGGGCAGCCAGCGCTTGCCGGCCAGACGGATCAGGAAGCAGATACCGCACACACCCAGCTGCAGGGCCATGGCCACCCAAACACCCACAAGGCCCCACTTGGCCGCCAGAATGGCCGACAGCGGCACACGGATGCCCCACATGGTGCCGAAATTCAGCAGCATAGGCACCAGCGTACTGCCGGTCCCTTGAAACACGCCGCTGGCCACGATGGAGGCCCCGAACAACGGCTCCACGAATGCCTCGATCCGCAGCACCCGCACGCCCAGCTCAATGACGGCCTCGTCCACCGCCATCATGCCAATCATGGCCGGGGCCAGTACATACAGCAGCGTCCCCGTGATCACCATCATGCCCATGCCCAGCGCAGCCGTCAGCCAGCCCAGCCGATAGGTCAGATCCTTCCGCCCGGCGCCTACGCTCTGGCCCACCAGCGTGGAGGCCGCCGCCTGCACGCCGAAGGCGGACATATAGCAGAGACTCTCCGCCGTTATGGCGAAGGAGTTGGCCGCCGTGGCGATGATGCCCAGCGGGGCCACGATGGCGGTGGTCACCATCCGGGCGGTGGAAAGAATGGTGCGCTCGCCCATGACGGGAGCCGAGATAGACAGGCAGCGCTTCAGCTGTGCCGCCGTAAACCGTGCCTTTTCGCCCCGCCGCAGGTGCAGCTCCGGCGACCGCACCAGCAGGATATAGGTCAGCACCACCGCAATGACCACCTGCGACAGCGCCGTTCCCATGGAGGCACCCAGAACCCCCAGACCGAAGCCCGGCAGCGTCACCCCCAGCACCCGCAGCGTTCCGCCGGGGAAGATGAGGAAGGCGTTGAACACCACGTCCAGCAGGCACATCACCACCATGCAGATGCCGGGGGTTTTCATGTTGCCCGCCGAACGCAGCAGTCCGCCGCAGAGGTTATTCAGCTGCATGAAGGGCAGCGACAGAACATATACCAGAAAGTAGGTGCTGGCATCCTGCCAGATGGCGGGGTCTGCCCGCAGCCAGCGAGGCAGATTCCCGGTGATGCCCAGCGCTATGGCCATCATCACAAGGCTGAAGGCCATGCACACCAGAAAGGCCAGCTTCATGATGCCGCGGGCTTTCTCCGACTGTCTGGCTCCCAGTGCCTGCGCCACCGCCACGTTAAAGCCGATGGTCAGCGCAATGCACAGATCGCCGAAGAGCCACGAGGTGGTCGCCACCACACCGATAGCGGCGGAGGCATTGGAGCCCAGCTGGCCCACCATGGCCGTGTCAATATACTGCATCACCACGGAGGATATCTGGGCCAGAATGGCCGGCCAACTCAGCTGAGCGATCAGCAGCAGCTGCTCCCGTGTAGAGATAGGCTGTCCGCTCTGTATTTTTTTCAATCCTTCACCTTGCATTCTGCACCCTCCTTCATGGTTGTAAGCCCCATTCTAACGCAGGGATGCGGCAGTTGCAACCCCCTATTTTACGGTTTTTCCTGTTTTTTTGCGAAAAAGCATCCCGTGTGCCGCAGCACACGGGATGGAAAGTCAGCAAAAAGCTTTTGACCGCTCCGGAAAGGCCATGCAGACCGTTGGCCTGTCAAAATCCTCGCAGAGTTCGCCGCCCGCAGGCGGCGAAAAGGTCTGATCCATTTTGGCTGACGGCCGGTGCGTCAGTCAAAATGCCTCTCAGACCGCAAGTGGGGAATTTCTGCGGTCTGACGCAGAAATGATGCACGCAGCGGGCTGGGGCCTTTGGTGCAAGATCCAATGGATCTTGCACCAGATTTTTAGAACGACACCGTCAACAGCATCTTGAACCGCTCCTGCCCGTACACCGCATGGGGGATATCCTTGGGCATGATCAGCGTCTCGCCCTGAGACACCAGAAAGACCTCGCCGCCCACGGTGAAGCGGCCGGTACCCTCCAACACCGTCACCATGGCGTCGCCGCCGGCGGCATGGGTGCTGATCTCCTCGTCCTTTTCAAAGGCAAAGAGGGTCATGCTGAGCTTGCTGTTCTGCACCAGTGTGCGGCTGATGATCTGGCCGTCCTGATAGTCCACCTGCTCCGCCATGTGCAGGACCTTCTGCTTTTCAATATTCTTATACATAATGGTGTTCCTCCCACAAAATAATAATGAAAATAGTATGGCCCGGTGCGTCGTTAAAAATCCAGCTTTGTCCGGACGCAGATCTCACGGATCTTGGCCTGCAGGCGCTTGAGATCCTCGAAGGTCTCCGGCTTCTTGCCGGGGTCCCGCAGCAGGGCCGCCGGGTGGTACATGGCCATTTTCTCTATGCCGTCCTGCCGGAAAAACAGGCCGTGCTCCTGGGTGATGCGGAAATCGGCCTTGATGAGCTCCATGGCGCTGATGCGCCCCAGACACACCAGAATTTTCGGCTGCATCAGCTCCATTTGCCGCCGCAGATAGCCGCTGCACGCCTCCTTCTCGGTGTTCAGCGGATCCCGGTTCTGAGGCGGGCGGCACTTGACGCTGTTGGTGATATAGATGCGCTCACGGGACAGGCCGATCATTTGCAGCATATCGTCCAGCAGCTTCCCGGCCCGGCCCACAAAGGGCTCCCCCTGCTTGTCCTCGTTGGCGCCGGGGGCCTCCCCCACCAGCAGCACCTCCGCCGCCGGATCGCCCACGCCGAACACCACCTGAGTCCGCTCCTGTGCCAGACTGCACGCCCGGCAGGCCAGACACCGCTGCCGCAGCTGTTCCCACTGCTGGTCCATGGCCGCTCCTCCTCTCTCACATTCGATAGTGCCATCGATATCAGGCGCATTGGCCCCTGCTTATCGACGGTATCAGCATAGCAGAAAAAAATGGCTTTGGCAAGTGGGGATACCCACTCTCCTCCGGGACACACTGTCTCCAGAAAGGAGACGCTGCCCATGTACCTCTGGAGCTTTCTGACCTACGGCTTTCTGGGCTATCTGCTGGAGAAGGTCTATGCCCTTGTCACCCGTTCCCGCCACACCGTCCGCAAGGGGTATCTGCTGCTGCCGGTGTGTCCGGTATACGGCCTTGCCATGCTGGCGGTGCTGGCTCTGCCGCCGGATATGACGGACACCTTCTGGCACTTGGCCCTCTATGGTGGGCTTACCGCCACCGCCGTGGAGTACGCCGTCCACTTCTGCTGCGACAGGCTGCTGGGAGTCATGTTCTGGGACTACTCCTCCACCAAAATGGACCTGAACCGCCGGGTATGCCTGCCCTTTGCCCTGATCTGGGGGCCTCTGGCAGCCATGACCGCCCGCTATATCCATCCGCTGCTGCGGCCGTGGCTCACCGCCGTGCCGCCGTGGCTGACGCTGGCGGTATGGCTGCTGCTGACCGCCGACAGCTTCTTCACCGTCCGTCTGCTGCTTCAATATCACGACATCGATCTGCTGGGCTGGAAAAACCTCCTGCGCCGCTGCGCCGCCGCCTGACCTCTCCGTTCACAAATCGTTTACACGGTGCCGCTCCATTTGTTCTTGACGATGCTTCCATTCCGTGGTAATATTTAGCACGCTAACATTTAGCCAGCTAATGATTCAGAGAGGAGGGATCTGCCTTGAGCAGTATCTGTCAGAGCGATCATCTGGGACGGCTGCTGGGCCAGTGCCAGCACCGGATGCGGATGGTCATGGACCGCTCGCTGCGGCAGTACGGCGTCACTCCGGTCCAGTGCCGGGCGCTGATGTACCTGCACCGCCAGCCGGAGCCGGTCACCCAGCGGCAGCTGGAGCAGTATATGGCCGTGAAGCCTTCCACCATCAACGGCATCGTGGGCCGTCTGGAGGAGAAGGGCCTTCTCACCAGAGATGCCTGCCAGCAGGACGCCCGGTGCCGTGTCCTCCGGCTGACGGAGGAGGGCCTCCGCTTCCGCAGTGACTTCATCCGCATCGCACAGGACACCAACCGGCAGATGGAACAGGGCTTCTCCCCGGAGGAACTGGCCGCCCTGCACCGCTATCTGGAACGGGTGGCGCAAAATCTCGCAGCGCAAACGGAGGAAACAGAACTATGATACGCAAGCTTGCCCCGTATACCAAGGGGTACCGGGTCTACATCCTGCTGGGCATCCTCTGCTCGGCAGGCGAAGCGGTGCTGGAGCTGATGCTGCCCAAGGCCATGAGCAGCATCGTGGACTACGGCATCGGCGGCAACGGCGGTGCAGGCGACCGCACCTACATCCTTACCATGGGCCTGAAGATGGTGCTGATGGCCCTGATCTGCCTGGCGTTGGGCGTGGGCGCAGCGGCGCTGGCCGCCAAGGCCGGCATGGGCTTCGGCGCCAACGTCCGTGACGCAGAGTACCGGCAGGTACAGCGCTTCTCCTTTTCCAACATCGAGCACTTTTCCACCGCCTCCCTCATCACCCGGCTCACCAACGACGTCTCGTCGGTGCAGATGACCCTGATGATGGGGATGCGGATGCTGGTGCGGGCCCCGGTGATGCTCATCACCGCTCTGGTGATGGCCCTTCGCATCAGCCTGCAGCTGAGCCAGATCTTTCTGGTGATCCTGCCGCTGCTGGCACTGATGGTGTTCATCGTGCTGCGGTATGTGGGGCCCTTCTTCACCTCCCTGCAAAAGGCCACTGACGGTCTGAATCTGGTGGTGCAGGAGGATCTGAACGCCATCCGGGTGGTGAAATCCTTCGTCCGGGAGGACCGGGAGAAGGGGAAGTTCTTCCAGCGCAGCGAGACCCTCCGCCAGACGGCGGAGCGGGCCTTCGGCTTCGTGGTGACCTTCATCCCCATGGTGAATCTCATCATGGGCGGCACCATCGTATCCATCATGTGGCTGGGCGGCCACTATGTGGCCGGTGGTCAGATGCTCTCCGGCGACCTGCTGGCCTTCTTCACCTACGCCTCCGAAATTCTCATGTCTCTGATGATGGTGGCCATGGTGATGATGGTACTGACCCGCTCCATCGCCTGCGGCAAGCGCATTGTGGAGGTGCTGGAGGAGCAGCCGGAGATCACCGACGACGATGCCGTGAAGGAGATCGCCGACGACGGCACCGAGAGGGAACTCACCCTCTCCGACGGTTCCATCCGCTTTGACCACGTTTACTTCAAATACCATCCCGACAGTGCCGAGTGGAACCTGACGGACATCGACTTCTCCATTGCCAGCGGCATGACCGTGGGCATTCTGGGCGGCACCGGCAGCGCCAAGAGCACACTGGTGAGCCTGATCCCCCGGCTGTATGAGGCCACGGAGGGGGCCGTCTATGTAGGTGGCCACAACGTCAAGGACTACACCATGGAGACGCTGCGGGAGGGCTGCGCCATGGTGCTGCAAAAGAACACCCTGTTCTCCGGCACCATCCGGGATAACCTCCGCTGGGGCGACGAGAACGCCACCGACCAGGAGATGGAGACCGCCTGCCGCATGGCCTGCGCCGACGAGTTCATCTCCCGGATGCCCGACGGCTACGACACCCGCATCGAGCAGGGCGGCACCAATGTCTCCGGCGGGCAGAAGCAGCGCCTGTGCATTGCCCGTGCCATTCTCCGCAAGCCCAAGGTGCTGATCCTGGACGATTCCACCTCCGCCGTGGACACCGCTACCGACGCCAAGATCCGTGCGGCGCTGAAGGAGGCGCTGCCCGGCTCCACCAAGCTTATTATTGCCCAGCGCATCTCCTCCGTTATGGACGCCGACGTGATCTTGGTGCTGGACGATGGCAAGATCTCCGGTATGGGAACCCATGAACAGCTGATGGCGTCCAATCAGATCTATCGGGAAGTCTATCAGTCTCAGCAGGAAGGGGTGAGCATCGATGGCTGAACAGAAAAATTCCATGCCGCCCCGCCGTCCCGGCGGACCCGGCCACGGCCCCCGCAGCCACGGTTATCAGCGCCCTCAGGACCTGCGGGGCACGGTGAAGAAGCTGCTGCACTATGTAGGCCGCTATAAGGGTCTGCTGGTGCTGGTGGCCGTCTGCCTGCTGCTCAGCTCCCTGGGATCCGTGGCCAGCAGCTACTTTCTCAAGCCCGCCATCAACGACTACATCCTCCCCGGCGACTTCGCCGGTCTGCTGAAGCTGCTGGTGCTGATGGGACTGGTGTTCGTGCTGTCGGCCCTGTGCTCCTATGTGTACTCCCGCATCATGGTGCGGGTGTCCCAGCGCACGGTGGCCGCTCTGCGGCAGGATCTGTTCGACAAGCTGCAGGAGCTCCCCCTGCGCTACTTCGACACCCACCAGTCCGGCGACCTCATGAGCCGCTTCACCAACGACATCGACACGGTGTCCGAGATGATCAACAACAGCTTCGCCAATGTGCTGTCCAACTCCCTGACGTTCCTGTGCACCATCGGGATGCTGCTGTACCTGAACTGGGCGCTGACCCTTATCACCTTCGCCTTTCTGGGGCTGATGCTGCTGGTGGTGAAGGTCATCGGTGGACGCAGCCGGGTCAGCTTCCAGCGGCAGCAGGCCGCTCTTGGCGACCTCAACGGCTACATTGAGGAGATGATCGAGGGCCAGAAGGTCATCAAGGTGTTCCACCACGAGCAGCAGGCCATCGACCAGTTCTCTGCCCGCAACGATACCTATCAGACGGCGGCCACCATGGCCCAGACCTATGCCGGATCCATGATGCCCGCCACCGCCAATCTCTCCCGTATCAACTACGCCGTCACCTGCTGCGTAGGCGGACTGCTGGCCATGGGCGGCGTGTTCGATATCGGCTCTCTGGGGGCCTATCTGCTGTACGTCAAGCAGGTGTCCCAGCCGGTGAGCCAGATCAGCCAGCAGGTGAACACCATTCTGGCCGCCATAGCCGGCGCCGAGCGTATCTTCGCCGTCATGGAGGCCCAGCCGGAGGAGGACCAGGGCCAGACCACCATCGTCCGGGTGGAGAAGAACGGCGACACCCTCACCGAGGTACCTCAGCGCACCGGCCACTGGGCATGGAAGAAGCCCGACGGCTCCCTGACAGAGCTGCGGGGCGACGTGCGCTTCGACCACGTCACCTTCGGCTACGATCCGGATAAGGCGGTGCTCCACGATATCTCCCTCTTTGCCGAGCCCGGCCAAAAGATCGCCTTCGTGGGCTCCACCGGCGCCGGAAAGACCACCATCACCAACCTCATCAACCGCTTCTACGACATCCAGCAGGGAACCATCACCTACGACGGCATCGACGTCCGGGAGATCCGCAAGAACTCTCTGCGGAAGTCGCTGGGCATCGTCCTGCAGGATACCCACCTCTTCACCGGCACCATTGCCGACAACATCCGCTACGGCAAGCTGGACGCCACGGATGAACAGGTCCGGGCCGCCGCCAAGCTGGCCAACGCCGACACCTTCATCCGCCATCTGCCCCAAGGCTACGACACCGTCATCACCGGCGACGGCGGCAGTCTCAGTCAGGGGGAGCGCCAGTTGCTGGCCATTGCGCGGGCTGCCGTGTCCGATCCCCCGGTGCTGATCCTGGACGAGGCCACCTCCTCCATCGATACCCGCACGGAGAAGCTCATCGAGCAGGGCATGGACTCCCTGATGGAGGGCCGCACGGTGTTCGTCATCGCCCACCGGCTCTCCACCGTCCGCAATGCGCAGGCCATTCTGGTGCTGGAGCAGGGGCAGATCATCGAGCGGGGCAACCATAAGACACTGCTGACCCAGAAGGGCAAGTACTATCAGCTGTATACCGGCCAGTCCGAGCTCAGTTGATGGGGCAGTGAACCTACAGATTCTCATAACAAAGGAGGCCGGACTCTGTCCGGCCTCCTTTGTTATGGGCTTATGTATCCATATATGTGTATTCGTCCATGCCCCTCTGTCACTCCGCCCAATGACAGGCCCGGCTGACGGCCTTTTTCCACAGGCGGTACTCATCGTCGCAGTCTGCCTGGGGCCGCTGGGGCAGGAACACCCGCTGGCTGCGCCGCAGAGCCGTCAGCTCCTCCGTATCCCGCCACAGACCGCAGGCCAGTCCCGCCAGCGATGCTGCGCCGAAGGCAGTGGTCTCCACCATGGCGGGGCGGTCCACCGGGATCCGCAGCAGATCCGCCTGCATCTGCATGAGGATGTCCGACACGCTGGCGCCGCCGTCGGCCCGCAGGGCCGTGATGTCGCACCCGGCATCCTGCCGCATGGCCAGCATCAGATCCGTCACCTGATAGGCGATGCACTCCAGCACCGCACGGGCGATATGGGCCCGGCCCGTACCACGGGTGATGCCCAGAATGGCCCCACGGGCGTACATATCCCAATAGGGCGCACCCAGCCCGGTGAAGGCCGGAACCACCACCACGCCGCCGGAGCTTTCCACGGATTCCGCCAGCCGGTCACACTCCGGGGCGGAGTCCACCAGCCGCAGCTCGTCCCGCAGCCACTGGATGGTGCTGCCGCCGTTAAAGACGCTGCCCTCCAAGGCATAGGTGGTCCTGCCCCCTACGCTCCATGCCACGGAGCTCACCAGCCCCGCCCGGCTGCGGACCGGCTCCGTCCCCACGTTCATCAGGGTAAAGCAGCCGGTGCCGTAGGTATTCTTGGCTTCGCCGGGATGGAAGCAAGCCTGCCCGAAGAGGGCCGCCTGCTGGTCGCCGGCGGCACCGCACACCGGTACTCCTGCCAGCGTCTCCAGGCCGGGGATGCCCGGCTGCACCGTGCCGTAGACGGCGCTGTTCTCCACCGGCCGGGGCAGCATACAGGCGGGGATCTGCAGCAGGCGGCACAGCTCCTCATCCCAGCACAGCCGGTGGATATCAAAGAGCATGGTGCGGGAGGCGTTGGAGTAGTCGGTGACGTGCTGCCCCGTCAGCCTCCAGATGAGCCACGTCTCCACCGTGCCGAACAGCAGCTCCCCCCGTTCCGCTCGCTGCCGGGTGCCGGGGACGTTATCCAGGATCCAGCGGATCTTGGTGCCGGAGAAATAGGCGTCGATGAGCAGTCCCGTGGTGGAGACGATGCGCTCCTCCAGTCCCTGCCGTTTCAGCTCCTCGCACAGCTCCGCCGTCCGGCGGCACTGCCAGACGATGGCGTTATACACCGGCTGGCCGGTGGCCTTATCCCAAACGATGGTGGTCTCCCGCTGGTTGGTGACGCCGATGCCGGCGATGCTGCCCTCCGGCAGCCCCCGGATGGCCTCCGCCGCCGCCAAACGCTCCGTGTCCCAGATGGTCATGGGGTCGTGCTCCACCCAGCCTGCCTGCGGATAGATCTGGGGAAAGGGATGCTGGGCCTTGGCGGCGATCTGCCCCGCCCGGTCAAATACGATGGCACGGGAGCTGGTAGTCCCCTGATCCAGTGCCAGAATATACGATGCCATAGCCGTCTCCTCTTTTCTTTTTGGTGGGTTTGTGGTATACTGCCAACAGAATGATTCTTATTTTACCATAGGAAGGATGAAATTTCCATGACAAATCTCACCGAGTTCACCTTTCTCTCCAGCGACGGCAAGACCCGGCTCCACGCCATGCAGTGGCTGCCGGTGGAAACGCCTCGTGCCGTGCTGCAAATTTCCCACGGCGTAGCCGAGCACATCGGCCGCTACGACGGCTTTGCCCGCTATCTCAATGAGCAGGGGATCGCCGTGGTGGGCCACGACCATCTGGGCCACGGCGGCTCTCTGCCGGAGGGCGGCACCCCCGTCTACTTTGGCGACGGCACCCCCTGGGAGACGGTGGTGGCGGACATCCAGCTGCTGCACGAGCAGCTGCGGCGGGAGTTTCCCGGCGTACCGCTGTGCCTCATGGGCCACAGCATGGGCTCCTTTCTGGCCCGCAGCTACCTGATCCGCTACCCCGGTACCCTGCGGGCCGCCATTATCATGGGTACCGGCTGGCAGCCACAGGCCAAGCTGACCGGAGGCCGTGCCGTGGCGGAGGTGGTCTGCGCCGCACAGGGCCCCTCCTCTGCCAGCAAGCTGGTGAACGATCTGGCCTTCGGCGGCTACAACAAGGCCTTTGCTCCCAACCGCACCGGCTATGACTGGTTGTCGGCGGACTCTGAGAACGTGGATCGCTACATAGCCGACCCCCTCTGCGGCGCCGATGCCACGGTGGGGCTGTTCCGCCAGATGCTCCACGGCATCGCCTTCAACCAGAACCCCAAGAATCTGGCCCGCATGGACAGCAGTCTGCCGGTGCTGCTGATCTCCGGCGACCGGGATCCGGTGGGCGATATGGGCAAGGGCGTCCGCCGCACCGCCGACGCCTTCCGCAAGGCGGGCCTGTCGGACGTGACTGTGAAGCTGTATCCCGGTCTGAGACACGAGATCCTCAATGAAGGCCCCATGCGCCAAACGGTCTATGAGGACATCTGGCACTGGCTGGAGCCGCAGCTGTCGGCCCGTTAAAATCTCGCTAATTGAAATACTGTTCACCTCCAAGAGGACGGCCTGTGGGCCGCCCTCTTTTCCTTTGGGAAAATACTGGCACCATTTTGTCATTTCTGTCATTCGGTCAGTCAAAAAGTACCAGTTTTCAACATTTTTCTCATACTTTTCTCATATCGGACTAATATGTCGTTTAACAGAGAATTTGTGGGAATTTTTTGAATAAATTACGAAAAATCGGTTGACTTTGCCGTGGAATTGGGGTATATTATAGCCCTCTAGCGCACAGGATCCGACATTGTCGAATGCGTCGGGTGGGCTGTGCGTTTTATCCCTGTCCGTACATGACGGGCTTTCGACCGGGAGGTGAGTGAAATGGCCTATATGCGCTTGGGCGATCTGCTGGTGGCGTCCGGGACCATCACAGGGCAACAGCTGGAGCGTGCTCTGACACTCCAGAAGGAGACAAAGCAGCGGCTGGGCGATGTGCTGATCCAGAACGGCTTCATCACGGAGGCGCAGCTCATCGACGCTCTGCGAGTGCAGCTGGGCGTGGACTTTGTGGACCTGACGGCCATTTCCATCCCCGTGGAGCTGGCCCAGTATGTCCCCCGGAACATCGCCAAGAAATACTGCGTGGTGCCGGTGAAGCTGGTACGCAACAGCCTGTATCTGGCCATGAGCGATCCTCTGGACTTCGTGGCTCAGGATGAGGTCAAAACCGCCTCCCGTAAGCGCATCATCCCCATGATCGCCACCCGCAAGGCCGTGGAGCAGGCCATCAGCCGCCTGTACGGCAACGAGGGTACGGCACGGGTCATCGAGGAGATGAAGCGAGAGGCCGGCAGCAGCAGCGATGTCATCCCCGCCCAAATGGCGCAGGACACGGCGGACCCTCAGGAGTCCGCCCCCACCATCCGCTTCGTTAACGCCCTCATCGAGCGGGCCTATACCGAGCGGGCCAGCGACATCCATCTGGAGCCGCAGGAGGGTGAGATGGTGGTGCGGATGCGCATCGATGGTCTGCTCCGCCGTATCCTGACGGTACCCGCCGACCTGCAGAATACCGTGATCTCCCGCCTGAAAATCATGGGCGGTATGAATATTGCCGAGCATAAGATCCCGCAGGACGGCCACGCCATCCAGTCGGTGCGGGGCCACAGTCTGGACCTGCGTATCTCCTCCATGCCCACGGTGTATGGCGAGAAGATGGTGCTGCGTCTGCTGGACAAGTCCGCTCAGGCCCTCAGCAAATCCCAGCTGGGACTGGAGGGGCAGGATCTTGACAACTACAACGCTCTGCTGCGAAACACCAGCGGCGTCATTCTGCTGGTGGGTCCCACAGGCTCCGGTAAGTCCACCACCATGTGCAACATGATCCGGGATCTGTCCCGTGAGGAGATCAACATCGTCACGCTGGAGGACCCGGTGGAGTACCACATCCCCGGCGTCAGCCAGTGCCAGATCAACGAAAAGACCGGCATGACCTTCGCCAGCGGCCTGCGAGCCATCCTGCGTCAGGACCCGGACATCATCTCCGTGGGTGAGATCCGGGACGGCGAGACGGCCTCCATCGCCATGCGGGCCGCCATCACCGGTCATCTGGTGTTCTCCACTCTGCACACCAACGACGCCGTGTCCGCCGTATACCGGCTCAAGGACGTGGGCGTGGAGCCGTGGCTGGTGGCCAGCGCCCTGCGGGGCGTGGTGAGCCAGCGTCTGCTGCGGAAGGTCTGCCCCCACTGCAAGAAGGGCTATCAGCCCTCTGCCGAGGAGCTGACCCTGCTGGGGATGCCGGAGGACAGCCATGTCACCTTCTATAAGGGCGAGGGCTGTCCGGAGTGCCATCACTCCGGCTATACCGGTCGCCGGGCCGCCTTCGAGATCCTGATGCTCAGCGGCCGCCTGCGGCGGCTCATCAGCGAGGGCGCCAGCGAGGAGCGGCTGACGGAGGAGGCCCGCAAAAACGGCTTCCGCTCCATGAGGGAGAGCTGCCGCCGACTGGTGCTGGAGGGTGTCACCTCCGCCGAGGAGGCCGCCCGCATCATCAACACCACAGTAGACGAGTAATTGCGTAAAACCCGGCACGGAAGGAGCGGAGACACGCCATGACCACATACCGTTACAAGGGCCAGACCAAGGACGGAACGGCTGTATCCGGCGTCATCCGGGCCTATGACGAGTTCGAGGCCGCCAGCCGCCTGCGGGAGACCGTAGCCGTTATCACCCGGCTGGAGGAGGTACGGGAGAAGAAGGAAAGCATCTTCAACCGCCCCATCGGCCTGAAGATCAAGGAAAAGGAGCTGGCCCTGATCTGCTCCCAGTTCGCCATTATCCTCTCCGCAGGTATGTCCATTCAGCACTGTGTGGAGATGGTGGCGGCCCAGACCAGGAACCGCCACATCCGCCAGATGCTGGAGAAGGTGGCCGAGGAGGTGGGCGCAGGCTACTCCATGGCCCAGAGCTTTGAAAACAACGCCCCCTATCTGCCCAAGACCTTCATCGAGACGGTCCGGGCCGGAGAACAGTCCGGCACGCTGGAGGAGTGCTTCCAGCGGCTGCACCGGTACTATGATAAATCCGCCAAGACCAAGGCCAAGGTGGTCAGCACCCTGACCTACCCCGCCATGGTCATTGTGGTGGCCATCGTCGTGTTTATTATCATCATCGCCGTGGCCGTCCCGGCCTTCAACGATGTCTTTGCCGAGATGGACACCCAGCTGCCGGGCATCACCCGTGTGCTGCTGGCCACCAGTGACTTCTTCGTGGGCTGGTGGTGGCTGCTTCTGCTGATCGCCGCCGGGCTGGGCATCGCCTATATGGTGGCCCGCCGCTCTGTTCAGGGCCGGAAGGCCATCGCCGCATGGAGCCTCACCAAGGCCCCCCTCCACCAACTCCATACCCTCAACGCCGCCGCACAGTTCGCCCACAGCATGGCCACCATGCTGACGGCCGGTCTGCCGGTCCCCAAAGCTCTGGATGTGACCGGCAACATTATCAGCAACTACACCTTCGCACTGGCCGTGCAGGAGGTGAAGCAGAAGGTGGAGCGTGGCCGCACCATTTCCGAGAGCATGGGTCAGATCGAGTACTTCCCCAAAATGCTGACGGAGATGGTGGGCGTAGGCGAGCAGTCCGGCTCGCTGGAGGAGACGCTGGACGTCATCGGTGAATACTTTGACAACGAGGTGGAGGTCACCACCGCCCGCCTGCTGTCGGTGCTGGAGCCCATCATCACCATCGCTCTGGCGGTGATCGTGGTGGTGCTGCTGCTGGCGGTGTATCTGCCGCTGTTCACCCTCTACGGCGGAATGTAAGGCCGCCGCACCCAAATTCGTATCCTATCCGTATAACAACCCTGTACGGATCAAGATAAAAACCGCAAAAAATAATAGGAGATGTAGAACTATGCTGAAGAAACTGCAGAACAAGAAGGGCTTCACTCTGATGGAGATGCTGATCGTCGTCGCCATCATCGCTGTGCTGGTGGCCATCGCCATCCCCGTGTTCAACGGCGCCCTGACCAAGTCCAAGGAGGCCGCTGACGTGGCCAATGTCCGTGCTACCTATGCCGAGTGGCAGACCGCTATGCTCACCGAGAACACCAAGGCTCCCGCTGATAAGGAAGCTTTCCTGAAGGGTCCCGCTGGCACCGATACCCTGACCCTGAACTATCCTAACAAGCTGACCGTCGCCGACGGCACCATCACCTACACCGCTTCTAAGCTGACTGATGCCGCCAATGCCGACAGCAAGACCTTCACTTGGACTCTGGGTACGCCCGATATTCACTAATTTCCTCTTGTCACATTCACACGCAACAGCTCCCGCACC
>OFMK01001365.1_pt1 | contig 18152 bp, 20 predicted proteins | sample 1541781 | NCBI WGS metagenome assembly OFMK01 (sample SAMN04209250, study PRJEB22552) | human gut metagenome | biome: gut; material: feces | host: Homo sapiens | place: USA: Oklahoma
AGCTCAACAACTGATTTCCCAATAGAGCGAGCGTACTTAATAAGACCTCTATAGTCGATGTTGAATTTTGGAATTTCATCGCGGCTATATGGATGAGCGTTAGATAACTTCATCTGTCCAATCATAGTTATACACCTCCTGTATTTTTGCATCTTCTTCTTCAGGGATAAAAATCTGATATGGATGAAAGCATATTCCTCTCTATATTTTATACTATCATGCCAAGTATTTCGCCGCAAGAATTATATGGTAGTTTTTACTAGAAGAATTTTGATATATTGAATGATTCGAACAAATGTGCTATTATATGAATCAACATGAAAGTGTTGGTTAAGTAATAGAATATAGGCTTTTAAAGTTAAATTTTTACTGGTTATGTAGATGAATCTCAGTCTTTCCTGATACCATAGGAAAGGCTGATTTCTTATAAAAACAGGAGAAGTGAAAGTGCAGATACAGTCTCGGAAAATAAATGATAAAAATTCAACAGTTGTAAAAAGAAGCCACTACGCTACACAATATGCTTTAAGACAGATAAAAAAATCTCCTGTTGCTCCATATGTGACCAAGTTGCTGTTGTTCGGAAGCTGTGCAAGGCGGCAGCAAGCATTCTCAAGTGATGTGGATTTGTTGCTTGAAGTATCAGAGAATATTCCCGAAGATTTTCGGACGGAACTTGTCAAGCTAAGGAGCATGGTAACACCCGTTGATGCAGATGCACCAGAAGTTGATCTGAGAATTGTTATAGGTAATGCTTGGGAGAAAAATCCGATGCTATATTATAAAAATATAAGTAGAGACGGTATTGATATATGGAATTAGGATGAAACGGAGGATTTTGATGGATAATGCACTTGTTCGGATCATGGGAATCTGTATTACAAATTTGAAGAATGTCTCATCCGGAGAAATCTCTTTTACCAATGATCAGGAAAACAGCAATGCCAATATGCTAGGCCTTTTTGGACAAAATGGATCTGGAAAAACGGTACTGATTGATGCGCTGGAAATATTAAAGTATGTGCTTAGCGGAAAAAGTGTTCCAAACAGATATGTGGATTATATAAGCGTAGATGCTGAATATGCACATCTAACATTCGAGTTCCTGATACAATTTGAGAATAAGAAAATAGAGGCTTTTTATGAATTCTCATTAGGAAAAGAGCAAGATCCATCAGATGGAAGTTACAGAATCCGCATCTTTGATGAAATCCTCAAATATTTGATTTTATCAGGTAAAAATACGAAAATTGAAGAGTTAATAAATACCTGCAATTCAAGTACATTTGTTCCAATAGAAAAGAAGCAGCTTTTGACTGGAAATGCAAAAGACGTAGATGTAGATTTGATGGTTGCCAGAAAACTGACAAATATAGAATCAAGGTCATTTATTTTTTCTGATCAATTATTTGAAATCATAGAGAAAAATAGCAAGAATGCAAAGGATAAAGTCCAGTATGAATATTATAAAAAAGTCATATATCAGTTAGCAGACTTCGGTAAATATGCTTTATTTGTTATCAATGCAGATACATCTGGATTCATCAGTATTAATACTCAACCAAGTTCAGTTCAATGTAGCGGAGTAGAAAATGGAGCAGTTGGGACAATTATGATTCCAGTGGAAGAAAACGTCATTCTGCCAAAAGAAGAGTTCATGTATGTATCGAAAACAATAGAAAACATGAATATAGTGCTGCAACAGCTCATTCCAGGATTAACCATAAGTATCAAAGAACTTGGCACTCAGTTGATGAAAAATGGGACGATAGGATATGAAATTCAGTTGATGAGCTGCAAAAACAGCAAAGAGATTTCCTTAAAATATGAATCTGAAGGAATCAAAAAGATCATATCTGTATTGCCTATGTTAATTGCTGTTCATAATCAGGCAGCAATCACTGTTGCCATAGATAATCTGGATACCAATATTTTTGAATATTTGTTCGGTGAATTACTCCGGCTCATTTCAGAAAGAGGAAAAGGCCAGCTTATATTTACTTCTTACAATTTGAGAGTGCTTGAAACGGTAGACAAGCAGTTCTTGGCTTTTACGACTACAAATCCGGACCACCGATATATACGTTTGAAAAATGCAAAAAGAAGTAACAATGTACGGGATATGTATTATCGGGAGATTATGCTCGGTGATGAAAGCGAAGAGCTCTATGAGAAAACGAAAAATACTGAAATATCTCTGGCATTCAGAGTAGCCGGCAGATATAAAGATGTATCGATGTAGAAGGTAAAAACAGGAGAGATGATAAGTATGATATTAAAGAATGCATACACAGGAACAGTGTTACAGATATATGACAATAGATATGGGAAACCTTATTCTAGCAGTGACTGGCGTAGTGAATATGTTGGAAAAGATGGATTATTTTTATATTATGCATCAGATACAGCACCTGGAAAAGGATATGTGTTTTTCTTTACTGCTCGTCCATCTGGAAAATATCTTAGGACAGCTCGCGGCGTTGTTGATATTAATGGGGACGAAATTATAGTTACAACAAAAAATAGTCGTTATCACTTCAAAATGGATGATTCGCTGTTTTCGGATATGGAGATTGAGTATTTGATAAGAAATGCTGAACTGTATTTTGGGTCTAAGATACGATGAAAACGGGAGACAGAATATATGATAATCAAACAGGCATACATTGGAATACTTGATACCGCATCCGATGGTGAAGGGAATACATATAATGATTGGCGATATTCCTATATTGGAAAACCAGGCGTAATAGCAATATGCGAAGCTGCTTCGGCAGATCAAGCAGGGAATAGCTGGATATGCTTTTTCCCGCCGGAACCACTTGGAGCATATCTAAAAACGTTCTATGGTGATATTCAGAAAACAGCAGATAACCTTTCCATTGCGACGAGAAACAGTCAATATTCTTTTCATATAGACAACGATTGTTTGACCGATGTGCTGAAAGAAATCTGGAAGAAAAATATGAAGCGAGTATTTCCGAAAATACTGGATCAGATAGAAAAAATATTATAAAACAGAGTGCCGCAAAATTAGTAAATGTAGATTTTGCGGCACTTTGACGTTAAAAGACAGCGCCGAAGCACTGCCTTAATTCTAATGAAAAAATTATTTGTCTGAATATTTTTTGTAATCGTCAATGGAGATATTGGCTATTTCACATGCCTCATTTAAGGAAACATTGAATTTCTTTACAATGTTATCTACTATGGGAATTGCGCCTTTTTTCCTTCCTCTTGCCTCAATAGCGTCGGCTGCTTTACTGCTCATATTGGTACTCACCCCTTAAGTGTTTGTTCTATTATGACATTTTATATTTTGAATTTTTTAATATCTTCTTCAGAGAGATCCTTTATTGCGACACCATGTTTTTTTGCATATCTGGAAAGATCAAGAAGATTGACATGGCAGCTAGGTGCATTTTTATAGGGATCTGGTGGTTCATAATATGAGTCTGGTTTTTCTGATTTCACATCCATATTCATTTCCTCCTGATAAAAAAATTAATTTTTCAAGTATGGCAAAAATTCTTTTGCTAAGTCCATTGGTTTATACTGGCCGAAATTTCCCATATACGGGGTGAGAATATCCGGCTTGATATCAAGTTCCATGGCTATGGAATCCCGGGTGGCATGACCGTCTCTCAAAAGCTCTATAGCCATGATTAATCGTCCGATATTAATTAAATCATTTTCATTATACATAGTTTAGCTCATCCTTTCTTAAAAAGTCAACCATATTAATACAAAGTCAACTAACATGATACTTCATCAGTATAAATGATTGGTAAAATAATTACAATAAAATATTAAAATAGTAGATTTTGTAAAAAAATAGTTGACTTTGATGAGGATATAAAAATGGTAACAGAGTACAGAATTGGGGAAAGAATAAAGGAACTTCGAAAAAAGAATGGATGGACGCAGGAACAGGTTGCTGACAAGATTGGTGTTACAAAATCTGTAGTATCATTTTATGAACGTAATAACCGTACACCGTCACCAGAGATGCTTGTAAAATTTGCTCAGCTATATGAGGTATCAGCAGATTACCTGCTTGGGATTGAAGAAGTAGATGATAACCATCTGGATGTAACCGGACTTTCCAAAACGGAAAAACGCGCATTACAGAGCATTGTGGATGCCCTTCGCAAAAAGAGCAACTGATTGAGGATGCAATCAGAAAGAAAAACCACCTATTGATAGTTTTATATTATGGATATTAGCCGCTCAATGAAAAAGAGCGGCAGTTTTTATTTTTGGGGGATAAATTACTTTTATTTTGGGTTGTAATTTAGGCAGAAAAATTATAGAATAGAACATATATTCGATTAAGAGGAAGGCAGGGGAACTATGGAAGAATTAGAAGCTGTAAAACTAGATATTTTAGAAGCTGGACGCAAGCATGGCCTGAGAGAAATATTATTGCAGTCGATTGCTAAACTACTGGAAAAAGGAAAATCAAAAGAGGAAATTTGTGAGCTGCTGGATGTATCTGAAAAAGATGTGGATAAATCAAAAAAGTGGCAGAGATTGTTGATCAGCAGCGCAAATAATGGAAATAAAATATTGCATGCAGATATGTCTGTTATGACGTTTGAGATGTATATGGAGTTGGATAAGCGTCCTGATCCAGTGGTTTCGGAAAATAAGGAATTAGAAAAAATGATGAAGGACCGGATGCTTCATACTATTACAATGTTGCGAAAACGGACGGATTTGTCAACAGAGGATGCATGTTATCTGGCAAATCTCTATCTGGTAGAATATGTATTCGAAGATCTGGATCAGGTAGAAGAGGATTGCATGGAGAGATGGATTGATGAGAAAAATTTAGAGCCTGCAGAAGAAGGAAAAATCAATTTAGCGCGAATCATATCACAGGTTGTAGCGCACGAGCCGATTCAGACAGCAATTTTGTGCAAGGATCTTTTTGGATGGGAGCTGCAGGATGCACTTTATGCCTGTGATGTAACTGAGAAGGAATGGGAAAGATATTTGATCGGCACGAAGGTACCATGGGAGTATGTTTAGGAGTTAGAGTATGCGACAGAAAATAATATTTAAAATCAACAATCAAAATCTGTATGATGATCTGATTTTGATTGACGATATTTATCCTGTATTATTTACATGCGTTGATGATTTGGAGAATACATATCTCTGCTCCTGTTATTTTACAGACCCTTCAAAAACACTTTGGCTTATAACAAAAACAGAGCCAGAGTGTGTGATTGAGCTTTTAAACAATAAAGTGACAATCCGCGAACTGTTCAAGTCTGATGAATTATGGGCGATCTGTAAGTCAAAAAACGAGGAGATACAGGTAAAACGAATAGAAGATTGTAAAAAGTTTGACAAAAATGCTTTTCCGGCAGAAGGTGAGTACATGGATGCAGATACTGGGGAGTTTGAGGAAGAGATATCTATTTTGAAAAGAAGAATTTATTCCCAAAATGTATCTGGTAAGATCAGAAATAACAAATGTAGATTATAAATAAAATATAAAATCGGTAAAAATACAGTCATTATTGATTGACATAGTGTAAACCCAGAGTATAATATAGGCAAACAAATGTTCAGAAAGTATGTTCGGATAATGAGTAGAGGGGGATGCACTATGTCAAAAAATCCTAAGTATCGTTATACAACACCGATTAGTATGCCACGCGGAACACATTACGGCAATAATTATCACATCATGCCGTCTCGCAAACTTAGCCGTAATGTCTGCGCATACAGCAATCTTGAGTATGAGAATCTTTTATGTCTTGAAATGAATCCAGAAGTAGAATTTTATTGTGAGCAACCTGTAGAAGTATCTGTCATGGCAGATGGTGAATCACACAAAACAACATTTGATGTTTACGTGTATTATCGAAGTGGTAATGAAGAAATGCAGGAAGTGAAATATTATGATGAATTACATTCGGATAGCGAAAAGGGACTACGGGATCAGAAGCAGATCAAGGTACAGAAAATTTGGTGCGAATCTAATCAGATCGATCATTTAATTCAAACAGATCGTGAAATCGAAAAAGGTGAATTTACAATTAGAAATATTGCGTGGCTTGCTGCAAAAGCACGTCGGGTGTGTGTCACAGATAAAGAGGCGTGCAGATATATTTTAAGTTACTTGACAAAACATGATTTTGTGACAATAGGGATGCTGTATGAAGCAGGAATGCTTAGACGCAGTAATGGATTGGACGTACTTGCAGATTTGGCATATCGTGGAAAAATCAGATTTACAAAATTAGATTCTGAGGTGATATCGAATGCGAGCGAGGTGACTTTATATGGCAAATAAAAAGATGAATCTGACAGACCTACAGGAAGTGCGGATGCGTTGGAATGATATACCGTTGGAAGTTGTACCAAAGGACAAAGTTGAACTATTTAAGAACCGAAAACAGGCCGTAAATATGTACATTGATGGTTATACTTTAAAAGAAATCGAAGAACAGACAGGAATATATGCATCCAGAATAGCTTCATTAGTTAAAAAGTGCATGCGGTTTGACACTACTGGTAATTTCTATGGGTATGCCGCATTATTGCCAGGGATAAGAGTAGAAGAAAAGGATCATACAGGGACACGAGAATTTGGAAAATTACTTCATAAATATCCAGAATTGACAGATTTTATAAAAGGTAATTGGTTTGGAAATGCAAGGTATACTCGTAAGAAAAATATGAGTTTTTCTATGCTTCATGAATTGTTTTTGGATGAATGTATCCGTATTGGAGTACCAGATTTTGAATATCCGTTTAATTGTAATCGAAAAGGGTATAATGCCTTACGAGATTATATAGGACAATTAGAAGAAAAAAATTTAGTAAAAGCGGCTTCTCGTCAGTCAAAAGAGGATCAACAAAAGATGGAATCTACTGGATATGGAAAGCGGTATACCAGAAATGCGGTTATGCCGTATTCCGTAGTGCAAGGAGATGGACATATTTTGGATGTATTATATACGGTAGAGTATACAAATATTGATGGGACAATGGACCGTAAGATAGCAACCAGAGCTTGGCTATTTCCAATTTTTGATGTCGCAACAAGATGTGTGATTGGATATTCTGTTTCACAGGAGTTTAACTATAATCAGTATGATCTTTTAGAGGCAGTCAAGAAATCTATTTTACCACATGAAAAGATGACATTTACGGTTCCTGGTTATGAATATCCAGAGAATGGTGGATTCCCGTCTTTGGCTATTTCAGAGCTTCAGAATGCTGTGTTTGATACGATTATGCTGGATAATGCAAAGGCTCATTTGTCTAAGTTATCAATAAATCGTTTGACAAATGGATTAAAAGCCAGTGTTGATTTTGGTTCTGTTGCAACACCGGAAACCCGCGGAATTGTGGAACGTTTCTTTGGAACACTGGAAAGTCGTGGTTTTCATCGTTTATCAATTACGACAGGGAGTAATTCTAAAAGTGCAGAACGGTTAAATCCAGATAAAAAAGCATTGGAGAAGGCTGTATCGTTTGAACAGATTTGTGAATTATTAGAGGTTTTGATAGCTCAATATAATAATACACCACATTCGGGATTAAATGGATTAACTCCATTAGAATGCCTTGAACGCAGAGTAAAGCAATCTGGGTTAATGCCATCTATTGCAGATGCGGAAATGCTAAAAACAGTAGAAAAATTGGATTATGTTAATGAGGAACGTACTGTACGTGGAGGTAAAAATGGAAGGCGTCCATATATTCATTATATGAATGCAGACTACCGTTGTCCGGAACTTTCTACTACTGGAATGTATTTAGGAAAGAATGTGCAGCTTCTAATAAATCCAAAAGATATTTCACAGATTGAAGCATATGACGAGACTGGTAAATATATTGGATTGTTAAAGGCTCGTGGAGAATATGGAACAACATCTCATTCTTTAAAAACACGTAAATTAGCAGAAGAGTTGGCCAGAGAACGTAAAATTTCAAAATCTAACCCATTTTATAAGCCAATCAGTCAGTTGGAAGATCATCTGGATGAACAAGCAAAAACTTCCAGACGTGCTGCAACCAGAAGAGATATTGTCCGTCGGGAACAGAAAATGGAAGTGAAAGCAGACAAGGGAGAAGAAACAAAAGTTATAGAAAAAGCTGTGCCTGATGATGTAGAGACTTTTTACAGTGCTGCAAAAAAGGAAAAACAGGAACCAAAAATTCTAACAGCAGAAGAGATAAAAGAAGTTACTAACACAGATGAATATATGACACGCGTCTGGGGCAATGTTTTAAAGTAAAAAGGGGATGAATTTTTATGAATAAAACAGATTTTGTAATCAATGCTCTTACCTTGCAAAAGCTGAAATCAAATGATTTCATTATTCAGACGAAGGCAATCAAAGAATTGGATCAAAAACTGGAAGATCTATTGGCTCGGGGAGCATGTGGTGCGATTGTGGTTTCGAGAACTCGTGTTGGAAAAACATGTGGTGCCATTTATGTTAAAAATTGCTTTCAGGAATACTATGGAAAAGATTTTCCTGTAATCATGTGGGATGTTACAGATCATGCTGTTACACAGAAAAACTTTTATTCAACGCTTTTGACGGCTATGGGCGTGCCGCATAAAACAAACAGCACAGCTTTGACACTTAGGGAAAGAACGCTAAACGAATTGGTGTTGCGGGCGAATAATACGATATTCCATAAAGTAGTTATCATGATTGATGAAGCATGGAGATTTGCAGAAAATGATTTTTCATGGTTAATGGATCTTTATAATGTCCTTCGTCGCAGCGATATTCAACTGACATGTTTCATGTTTGGAACATGGGAGCTGCGGGAACTGAAAGAAACTTTTAAACGTAATGGAAAAAATCAGATCGTAGAGCGTTTTATGAACAATGAATACCAATTTTTTGGCATTCGTGAATCAGCAGAACTTGGATTATGCCTGTTTGCATTGGATAATGTTAATACTGTTAATCCAGAAGGAGAAGGAGAGAGCCTGAAAGAGTTTTATTTTCCGAATGCTGGTAGGAATGACACATTCTATTCACTTATGAAGGATTATTGGGAAGCGTTTCAAAATATTAAGACAAAATATGGGGTTACGGCTCCGGACATTCCAATGGAGTATGTAATGGAATCTTTTAAAATTCTGTTGACATCATATGGAAAACTTTCTGCAAGTGCTGTTGTTTTTCCATCATATCAAGAAATTTATGATAGTATTTTGGCAACAAATTATACGGAATCCTGTGATGAATACAATCCAAAATAAGGAAGTGGAAGAGTATGAGGCGGTATTTGTGTGATCAGTTTACCTGGGATGATGACTGGGTTAGACCTTTTGAATCCAGCTATAGTGTTTTTCGAAATATTGCAAAAATAAATGGTTTTCATCCTAATAATGGATTATTGAAAAAATTGATACATACATCAACAGCAACCTTTGATGAATTTTACGGGGCTGTTCCATTTTCAAATTACGGGAGAACTCAGGCCGTTTCAAAATTTAACACATTGATTGGTACAGATAAAAATGTATGCCTTCCACCGCAAATGGATAAATATGCGAATGAGACATTGTTATCTCATAAATTGAGAGGTTGCCCGGAATGCTTAAAATTAGGTTTCCATTCATGGATGTATCAGCATAAAATCATTGACCGATGTCCGATTCATGGAGTAAAACTGGTAGATGATATAGACTGGAATTTATGGGATGATCACTTTAAATATCTTCCTGGAATGAACAATTTGAATATTATGCCGTTGCAGAATGTATATGACAATGGTTTTAAAGAAGTTCGTAAGATTTATTATCAAGATTTTTTTGGCGGAATCATGACGGATGAATATGTGAAAGTTTCTACGGACATTGTATTATCCGGTGGAAACTATGAAAAAGCTGGCGTATATGTAACTCATGCAAATGCAATCAAACAAAGTGTTCGAACGGATAATAATCTTTCTAATGAATCAATCAAATGGCTTACACGTTTAACAAAATCAATACAAAATGTATGGAACATAACAGATTCAGATTATATTACAGTGCCAGATGCTATTAGATTTATTTTATTAACATTGAATCCAGAGACAACGGATTATACGGAAGCATCCTTAAATTGGGCTTCATTAGAGTTATTGATTGTGTCAACAACATTAATGTGTGAGTTATTGAGTAAATATAAAACACAAATAGATTTTGATGATTTTCCGTATTTATATATGTTGCCAAGTGTAAATGGTATTTCTAGTAATGCAAGTATTATATGGAATTATTTAAAAGCTGTTAGGGGAAAGTTAGATGACACAGAAATACTTGATTTTAGTAATTTCAAATCAAATATAAATTATAGATCAGAGCGTTATACACCTACATTTGCGACAATACCGTATAGCACGTTGCCATTTTGGGGATTTGAAGAGAATAAAATTTTTATTGACTGCGCTGAAGATATGTTTTGGTATCAGTGGGAACAATACAAAAATCTTTTTAAGAGTCAAAAAAGAATACCTACAAAGTATCTATGGTTGAATTTGAATCCAATATCGTACATTATCATACAGAGGCATGATGGCAGTTTTGATGGATATCGTGTGATTGGTAAAAAGGATATTCAGAAGCTATGAGATAATATTAAAGGAGCTGGTTTAGATACCAGCTTTTTTAATATTTGAATGATGTACGAAATATAAACACGTTATAAACAAGTAGTAGTTTTAACGACTTTTTACATATTTTACCTGAAAAAGATTACAACTTCTTACATTTATTAGCTGAAAATGACGACTTCTTACACTTTTTAACCTGCAAGAAGCCAACAATTTCTTACACTTTTTGCCTGAAATCAACGACTTTTTACACATTAGAGCCTGCAAACATTGACGAGATTTTACACATTAAGGCTGAAAATCAACGACTTTTTACAAGTTTATGCTGCAAAGAATGAGAGTACCTGCATAAAACCATGTAAAAAATAAGTATTTTACATGGTTTGACTGCAAAATATTACAGTTTTAACCTGAATTGACAAATTGACAACATACACACTTTGTTTGATTCTTCTCGTTGAAATTGCCCAAACTATTCGTTAAAGCTGTCTTTTGCGAATAGTTGAAACGATGCGCTCTATCGACCGAACACCGAGCCTTGCGCCTTTATAACGACCAATTGTCACCAAAAACATTGCTTCAGCATCTTTTTCAAATAGATATGCCGATCGCTCTTCCAGATATCTCTTAATCAAATCTGTTAATGCCTCAGACATTGTAATCCATGTAGATCGCTGTTTGGTTCTGTAAACATAAAATCTTTGATTCCTTAAATCAAAATCTTGTATATTTAATTCAGCCAGTTCAGAGATTCGAATTCCAGTTTCTTTCAAAATTTGGGAAATGATTTCGTCACGCAATCCATATTGATCATCAAATTGTTTTTTCTTTGCTGACAATGTTTGATTTCTATTTGTGTCTGCATTTAAATCTGTATCTATATTTGTATCAATTTTCTTGTCTGTAGATTTATGTTTTTCAACTTTTTCAGTTATACCTGCCAAATATTCTTTATTTGTATTCTTCATCGCATTATTAACATCGGTGCCTTGATCTGGTCGATTTGCAAAAAGAAACGGATTTCCTGTTAATTGCCCATTTCGCGCAAAAAAGGTAAAAATGGATGAAATACAGGAAATGCGGGTTTTTACAGATGAAACAGACATTGTTTGCTGTAGCCATTCGATAAAATTATTAGCATCTTTGACGGTCAGATGCTCCAGATCATCCAGCGTATAGTCTGCAAGTTCACGATCATTAAAATATGGATGTGATTGTTGCTGGTAAGTCAAAAAGCTCCGCATGGCTCTCATATAATCATATTGTGTTTTGGGTAAAAATGTAGTTTGATTTTTATCATAAAATACAGTACAAAATTCCGGTAACTCTGATAAAATAGCCACCGTTCGTGAAATATATCTGCTCTCCTGCTCCTCTTTATATTTTGGCATGTTTCGATTCCTTTATAATATTTTATTTTTAATAATAGACTTCTTGATATAGTCGGATAAATTTAATTATCCGACTATATTAGATTACAAAAATTATATCATAATTATGAAGCCATGAAAATATAAAAACATTATCTTTTGTTTTCGTTATTTCTATATCTCGTTCTATAAGGAGCTTCACTCCCGTCTCATAAATATCTAAAATTCCATGGTAATCCACTGACAAGTGGTCGAATAATTTAATTTATCCGACTACTTGCTATATAGATTAAAATATTTTATCCTAAAATCTTTTTCAAATCCTCTTCCGGTGTGCTGATCGGCGCAATATTATAATTTTCTACCAGATAATTCAGCACATTCGGTGAAATAAATGCCGGAAGTGTTGGTCCAAGATAAATGTTTTTAATTCCAAGATGTAATAAAGTAAGTAAAATACATACCGCTTTCTGCTCATACCAGGAAAGCACCATAGACAATGGAAGTTCATTTACATTACACTGGAACGCTTCTGCCAGTGCAACCGCAACCTGAATGGCACTGTACGCATCATTACACTGTCCCATATCCATAATTCGTGGCAATCCGCCGATTTCACCAAGATTAAGATCGTTAAAGCGATATTTTCCACAAGCCAGAGTCAAAATGATGGAATCTGTCGGTGTCTGTTTTACAAACTCTGTATAATAATTTCTTCCAGTTCTTGCTCCATCGCATCCGCCAACTAAGAAAAAGTGACTGATTGCACCGGATTTTACGGCATCAATGACAGTATCGGCAACACTTAATACGGTTCCATGTCCGAATCCGGTCATAACAAAATGACCGCCGTTGATGCCTGTTTTGTCCTGATCCGTGTCATATCCGCCCAGTTCCAGAGCTTTTTCAATTACCGGTGTAAAATCTTTCTTTTCATCGATATGAACCATTTGCGGATAAGATACGACCTCTGTGGTAAACACACGATCGGCATAGCTTGGTTTTACCGGCATCAGACAGTTGGTTGTAAATAAAACTGCCCCCGGAATATGGTCAAACTCTTTTTGCTGATTCTGCCATGCAGTACCAAAATTTCCTTTCAGATGCGGATATTTCTTTAATTCCGGATAAGCGTGGGCTGGCAGCATTTCTCCATGTGTATAAATGTTGATGCCTTTATCTTTCGTCTGTTCCAGAAGAAGCTTCAGATCTTTGAGATCATGTCCTGTGACAACGATAAATGGACCTTTTTCAATGGTAAGCGGCACTTTGGTTGGCACCGGTGTACCGTAAGTAGTGGTGTTCGCTTGATCCAGCAATGCCATGCATTTTAAGTTTACCTCTCCCACTTCCAGAACGACCGGAAGCAGATGCTCCATTTCCAGATCATAGCTGATAAAAGATAGCGCCTTGTAAAAGAAGCTGTTGACGGTTTCATCTGTATAGCCAAGAACCATTGCGTGGTAAGCGTAAGCTGCCATACCACGAATACCAAATAAAATCAGGGATTTCAGGGAGCGGATGTCTTCGTCTGGCTCGTTCCACAGATTTTTCATATCATAGTTGGACGTATTTCCACATGGTGACATACAGCTGCTGCAGTTTGGTACAACTTTTGTTTTTTCTTCATTTACTGCCTGGATCATAGCAGTTAGTGTTTCTGCGTTAAAATTTACATTCGTGACGGTTGTAAATAATCCTTCAATGATGATGCGGTCGGTATTTTCTGTTTTCGGGTTATTTCCACAGGCTTTTGCCAGACCGATCAGGGCGCCGGTCAGTTCATCCTGTAAAGCGGCAACAGCTGCATCTTTTCCACAGACACCTGCGGCTCCTGTACAACCGTTGCATCCGGCAGTCTGTTCACACTGGTAGCAAAACATTTTCTGTTCCATAATAAAAATTCTCCTTTGCTGTAAATATGTTTTGGGTATATTTTTGATAAAATCAGTGATTAATAATTTAACATGAATGTATGTGACTTTGGTTGGCATAAACCAACATATTTTATTCAAAATCTCTACATTTTATATATCTAAATTATTTTGTAAAAAACTCTGTTATCAAAATACTGATCACATTATAACCAAAAAGAAAAGCCCTGTATGTTGTTAAAACAACATATCGGACTTTTCCTGTTATATTTTTTACATATTTTTAATTTATTATTCCGGTTTTACTGCTGTGATAGCCTCAGCATAACGCTGTACTTTTGCTTTATACTCATCACTTCTTGCAGCAGCACCTGCATTTTTCTCATTATTCTGAATATCATCCGCATGAATAAACTGACCGTTTAAAGTGTCATGTGCATGCTCAATCTGTGATTCATCAAAGGTAAAGCGAACCTTGCCATCCTCTGTCACTAATTTACCGCGGATACCACGCGGAATGATCTGATGCAGAATATTTCCCGGACAAACGATGATGCAGCTACGATACAGACTATGGTTGCTGCAGGTATGGGAATCGGGATTTTGACGGAACTGGAAGTAGAAAAGGCATCTATGCCGTTAAATCTTTCTTATATACCATTGGAAACGGATGGTATCCAGGAGATTTTATATGTGATTTATTCAAGGAAAAATGAAAATCCACTGATTCCACTGTTTTTAGAAGAAATGAAAAAATAGGGATTCCGGAATAAAAATTATTTATTGTATATAGAATAGTAGCGAAAATTCCTAATTAAAAGAGATACATAAAAATGAGTTCCACTTATCTGTACATTATATACAGAAAGCAGAACTCATTTTTTATTATCTACGGTAAGGAATTTTTTTGCCAGTTATTACTTTTATGCAATAACAGCTAAGAAAGCCTTTAACCTTGTCACATTTAGATTCTTTTCAACAGAATCCTATCTTGCTTTTGTCTCAATTTCAGTTGTCAGTTTTTCAACGAACTCGTCTAATGGAAGAACTGTAGTCTCTTTCTGACCATGGAGACGGTATGCAACGGTACCATCTTCTTTTTCTTTCATACCAATAACAAGAAGATAAGGAACTTTCTGAACCTGTCCTTCTCTCATACGGTAACCAAGTTTCTCAGCTCTGTCGTCTAACTCAACACGGACATCTGCTGCATCCAGTGCATCGTAAATCTTCTGGGCATAAGCATTCAATTCCGGATCATCTGTTTTAACCGGCATAATACGTGCCTGAACCGGTGCTAACCATGTTGGCAGGTTTCCTTTTGTCTCTTCAAGGATATAAGCCATGAAACGATCCAGAGAACCAAGAATTGCACGGTGCAGCACAACCGGTGTCTTTTTCTCACCATCACGGTCTACATAAGTCAGCTCAAATTTAGCCGGCAGACAGAAGTCCAGCTGACAAGTAGAAAGTGTATACTCATTACCTACTGCTGGTTTTACATTTACATCAAGCTTCGGTCCGTAGAAAGCAGCTTCGCCGATTTCCTCAGTATATTCGATTCCGAGAGAATCCATAACTTCGCGAAGTGCATTTTCTGCTTTGTTCCACATCTCATCATCATCATGATATTTCTCTTTGTCTTCCGGATCACGCAGAGACAGCACGCATCTGTAATCTGTGATACCGAAATCTTTGTAAGTAGAGAAAATTAAATCTACGACTTTGGAGAATTCATCTTTGATCTGCTCCGGAGTTACAAACAGATGTGCATCATTCTGGCAGAAATGACGTCCACGCTCAATACCTTTTAACGTACCACTTGCTTCAAAACGGAAGTCATGTGCAATCTCACCGATACGGATCGGAAGATCTTTGTAAGAATGAATTCTGTTTGCATAAATCATCATGTGATGCGGGCAGTTCATCGGTCTTAAAACGAAAGACTCACCCTCAACTTCCATAGCCGGGAACATGTTGTCTTTGTAGTGATCCCAGTGTCCGGATGTCTTATACAGATCTACGGTACCAACACATGGTGTCATGACATGCAGATAACCAAGTTTACGCTCTTTGTTTTTGATATAGTTTTCCAACTCCTGCCAGATTACATATCCTTTTGGAAGGAACATCGGAAGCCCACGTCCAACCAGATCGTCTACCATGAACAGTCCCATGTCTTTACCGATTTTTCTGTGGTCACGCTCTTTTGCTTCCTCTAATAACTGCAGGTGAGCTTCCAGTTCTTCAGCGGTTGGGAAACATACACCGTAGATACGCTGCAGCATTTTGTTCTTGCTGTCCCCTTTCCAGTATGCACCGGAGTGTCTGATCAGTTTGAAATGACGGCATAATTTTACATTGTCTACGTGAGGTCCACGACAAAGATCAGTAAAATCACCCTGTGTATAACAGGAAATATTGCCATCCTCCAGATTGGAGATCAGATCCAGTTTATAGCTGTCATCTTTGAACATTTCCAGAGCTTCCTCTTTGGTAATTTCATGACGGATAATCTTTTTACCGGATTTTGCAACTTTTTTCATTTCTTTTTCAATGGCTGAGATATCCTCATCACGGATAACGTCGTCGCCGAGATCGATGTCGTAGTAGAATCCTTCTGCAACAACTGGTCCAACCCAGAATTTTGCCTGTGGATACAGGTGTTTGACTGCCTGAGCCATCAGATGGGCACAGGAATGATTGAGCATGTTTAATTGTTCATCTTCTTTAAAATTAACCATTGTTTTTCCTTTCCAGAACCTTGTTTATTGATCTGCTACTATAAACTAAAAAAGCACCTTTAAGAATACCTGCTGCCAGATATACTTAAGGGTGCATATGATACACGGTTCCACCTTAATGTTTTACTTGATTTAGCCTGTAACGTGGCCATACGGTAACGCTTAAATAAATCCGGAACAATCTGCAACGGATATGACTTTTCACGCACAGCTCAAGACTGGTCTTCCTGCATGACTCGCATAAGCAGCTTTCACCAATGCTGCTCTCTCTGGAATGTTTCTGCATACAGTACTTGTTCTTTCATCGCTTTTTCAATATCGGATAAAATTATAGCACAGTCATAAATAATGCACAAGAGGAAAGATTCATAATTCGGGTGGATTTTTGAAAAATCACAATGAAATTCTGCAATCTATCAAGATTCTGTTTGTGGAGTTCCTTCTTCCTCTGTGTTTACCGGCTTTTCCCGCAACTGTACAGCTCTTGCAGCCATTCGGCGGCGGCTGTCTGCCTGTGCGGCATAATGTTTCTTTGTCGTATTGACATCCTTGTGTCCCAATACGTCAGCTACCAGATAAATATCACCTGTTTCCTGATACAATGTTGTGCCATAGGTACTGCGCAGTTTATGCGGTGTGATGTTTTTGACTGTAGTTACTAGTCTGGAATATTTTTTCACAAGATTTTCCACACTCCGCACATTGATCCGTCGGTTTTGCATGGACAGAAACACTGCTTCCGTACTGCCTTCCTGTGGTTCCATTTCCAGCCGTTCATCCAGATAGGCATCCAGTGCTTCCGCTACTTCATCTCCAAAATAAACCATGACTTCGGAACCGCCTTTCCGATGCACTTTAATGCCGTTGTTTTTTGGATCAATATCGTTCAGATCCAGACCGACACATTCAGATACACGGATACCGGTACCAAGTAAAAGCGTAAGAATGGCCATATCCCGCTTTTTTGTCTTGTTATGGTAGATTTTCTGGCGTTCTGTCAGTTTTTCACCGGATTCTGCTTCATCTAATAAAATGGCAATTTCATCCACATCCAGTCGAACGATATTTTTTTCATGCTGCTTTGGCATCTGCACAAGTGCAGCAGGATTTTTTTCAATGATTTCCTTGCGGAAAAAATAATTATAGAAACTGCGCAGACAAGCGAGTTTGCGCATCTGACCACGCTCATCATTGGTATATTCTTTCCCGTTATGCGTATAAAATTTCAGATACTGCAGATATTCTTCAATATCCATCGGTGTGATCTGTTCCAGAATATCAATGGGAAAATCCGTGATTTCGATTTTCGATAGTGTGGAATTATTCTCATGCAGATAATGAAAAAATACACCAAGATCATAAGCATAGGCGATTCTTGTCCGGGACGATGTTGACGGCTCAATACCAATAAAATATTCTCTGCAAAACTGTGGCAATTCAGCTACAAGTGCGCGCAGTTTCTGTTCATTTTCAATATTGATTTGCTCACTGTATTTTCGTTCTTTCATATCAAATCATTCTTTCTACTACAATATATTTATGGTTAATATCCCTTACAGCCAGTAAGGAATTAT